>Ga0209231_1000834_pt1 | contig 14219 bp, 15 predicted proteins | sample Deesub45470m_DNA_FD_188086 | JGI IMG/M metagenome (GOLD analysis project Ga0209231, IMG submission 188086) | Deep subsurface microbial communities from North Pacific Ocean - 450_OLKR46/470m Metagenome (SPAdes) (version 2) | ecosystem: Environmental > Terrestrial > Deep subsurface > Unclassified ... | reverse complement strand
TCACAACTTCCAGCACATCGAGACTATCCACGCCGATGTCATCGTAGAAAGACGAAGCAAGGGCAATCTGATCCGGATAGACGCCGAGCTGACGGCTAATGATCCTGAAAACTCGGGGAGCGATTTCTTCCATCACAAAGCCCTCGCGCGGACACTATCGGCTAGGAAACAGGGCAGATTCTCGTAAACTCAATCATCGCAGAGCAACGATATTGTCCTGCGGCCAGTAAATTCATCATGCCTTGCTGAGCATTTTCTCGGCGCTCGTTTTCACAAAATCCGAAATCTGTCCTGACATCATTTTGAGGAACAGCGGTACGCTGACGTCGCCGCGAATCTCGCTATCCTCAATGTCGAGTTGCACCGGGATATTCTGCCCCATCGCCCCGATGACCAAGTGTAGTGCGTAGTCCGATACCCACTCGGAACTGAGCGAACCGCCTCCCGGGATATGCGCTGCCAGCTTGGGCAGGCCGGCCTCGATCCTGCTCTTCGCTTCGATTTTACCAAGGCTGTGCGGGATAACGACTTCCATATCTTCTTTCCTGTTCAGGCCGCCCGATCGACGAGCAGCAAGGTCGATGTCGCGGAGGCATAGAGTTTGCCGGCCATGTCGATCAGACGCGCCTCGGTATGCGCCACCCTCTTGCCCATCGACACCACCTGGCCGATTGCACGGACCATCCCGACCCTGTCGGTCAAGGGCGCATGATAGGCGACCTTGAGTTCGAGCGTGACGCAGTTGATGGGCACTTGGGCCGCGGAGTTCGCCGCGATGCCGCAGGCCGAATCCAGCAGCGTCGCGGCATAGCCACCATGGGCGATGCCCATGAAATTGTAGGTCTGCGAGGTGGGCGTCGCGACAAAGACGACCTTCCCCTCCTCCGCCTCAAGCAGATCGATGTCGAACAGGTCCATCATGGGCGGCCGGGTGCCGGCCGCCATGAACTGTTCGATCTCTTCCAGACCGGTCATCGCTTACCTCAAAGCTTTTCGGTCAGTTCAGGAACGATCTTGAAGAGGTCGCCGACCAGGCCGATATCGGCGACCTGGAAGATGGGCGCGTCCTCATCCTTGTTGATCGCGATGATGGTCTTGCTATCCTTCATGCCAGCAAGGTGCTGAATCGCACCCGATATGCCGACGGCGACATAGACTTCCGGCGCCACGATCTTGCCGGTCTGGCCGACCTGAAAATCGTTGGGCGCATAGCCAGCATCGACCGCCGCGCGGCTTGCGCCCACACCCGCGCCCAGCTTGTCGGCCAGCGGATCGATCACGCCATGAAACTGCCCGGCCGAGCCCAGCGCTCGCCCGCCCGAGACGATGATTTTGGCCGAGGTGAGTTCCGGGCGCTCGGACTGGGCGATCTCGGCACCCACGAAGCTGGAAAGTCCCGCATCCGTGCCCGTCGCAGCCTCGATACTGGCCGAGCCACCCTCGCGGGCCGCCTTCTCGAAGGCTGTGCCACGCACCGTGATAACCTTCTTTGCATCAGACGACTGGACCGTCGCGATCGCATTTCCCGCGTAGATGGGACGCGTGAACGTGTCAGCGCTTTCCACCGACAGGATGTCGCTGACCTGCATCACATCAAGCAAGGCCGCCACGCGCGGCGCGATGTTCTTGCCATTCGAAGTGGAAGGCGCCACGAACGCGTCATAGCCGCGCATCAGGTCCGCGACGGCCGGCGCGACATTCTCGGGCAAAGCGTGTTTGAACGCCGCATCGTCGAACGTTACGACTTTGGCGACACCCGCGACCTTCGCAGCAGCCTCGGCCACGCCGCCGATGCCCGCACCGGCAACCAGCAGATGGACCTCACCAAGTTTGGCAGCGGCGGTGACGGCCGATAGCGTCGCATCCTTGACCGACGCATTGTCATGTTCAACCCAGACGAGCGTATTCATAACTTATTCTCCGAGAAATCCGCCCCCGCTTCATCTCTGTGCCCGCCGAGCGCTTGGGGGGTTCGGTCACCTTGAGCGTCTTGAGGCGCGAGGCGATCTCAACACCGAGATCGGCCGGCGTCTTCGTCGCCAGCGGCTTGGATTTGGCCTTCATGATATTGGGCAGGCTCGCATAGCGCGGTTCGTTGAGACGCAGATCGGTCGTCACGATCGCCGGCAGTTTGAGGCTTACGGTCTCCAGACCGCCATCCACCTCACGGGTCACCGCGACAGTCTCGCCCGATACTTCGACCTTGCTGGCGAATGTGCCCTGCCCCCAACCGAGAAGGGCTGCCAGCATCTGGCCGGTCTGATTGGCATCATCGTCGATGGCCTGCTTGCCGAGGATCACCAGGCCCGGAGCCTCCTCGGTGGCGATGGCCTTCAGGATCTTGGCGACGGCGAGCGGCTCGACCTCATCGTCAGTCTGGACGAGGATCGCGCGGTCGGCCCCCATGGCGAGCGCGGTGCGCAGCGTTTCCTGCGCCTTGGCGACGCCGATCGACACCACCACGATTTCGGTCGCGACTCCCTTTTCCTTGAGGCGGATAGCCTCTTCGACGGCGATCTCGTCGAACGGGTTCATCGACATTTTCACGTTCGCCAAATCGACGCCCGTCCCATCCGCCTTCACGCGCGGTTTCACATTATAATCGATAACCCGCTTGACGGGCACAAGCACCTTCATGGATCAATCCTACTCTGATTGTAATGCCGCCTGATATTCGGCAATGAGTCTCTCACAGATGGATCGGGCCGGTTGGACGGCAGTGGTAGCGCCGACACCGTGGCCTGCCGACCAGATCGTCTTCCAGGCCTTGGCCTCCTCCGAAACCGAAAGCGCGCCATGTGGCTCAGGGAGAGTCGCGGCTTCCAGCGAGGGCCGGAGAAAATTGGCCCCGACGCCGGTGACCCGGTCCGTATAGACGATATCCGCTGGTCCGGCCCCGATCACCATGTCTTTCTGTGCCGGCGAGGCGAGACTCTCTTCCGACGCGATGAAGTGGGATCCGATATAGGCAAGATCGGCCCCCATCATCTGCGTCTGATCGCGGTCGCTGCCAGCTTCGAGCGCCTTTTCCGCATGACGCACGTTCGTCACGTCGTGAAAGACCAGCCCGCCATAGCCCTGAACCACCTGGACAAGATCCGCGACGGCGCCGAGCGAGGTGATGACCAATGGCACATGGTGCCGAACGATCAGTTCCAGATCGGCGTCGAGCCTCGGATTGCTCTTATGGACGATGAGGTTGACGCCGAAGGGCGCCGCTCCCGGCATGGGAGCCAGCCGCTCCTCGATTTCATCCAGCCATTCACCGAAACCTTGACTGGTGCGCTGGTTGAGCGTCGGGAAAGTACCAAGCAGTCCCGCCTCGCAGCAACTGACGACAAGGTCCGGTCCCGACACAAGGAACATCGGCGCAACGATGGCTGGAATGGCCAGCCGCTTTTCGAGGCTTGCCGGAAGCGTCAAAACACGTCGTCTTCCAGCGCCATCAGCGACTTCTTGCCCGCCTTGATCGCCAGGAAGCTGGCGGTCGCCTGAGGCAGGATACGCTCGAAGAAGAACGTCGCCGTCTTGATCTTGGCATCGTAGAAGCGCTTGTCCTCGCTGCCGAAGAAGAGCTGCAAGCCTGCGATCTTGGTCGCCTTGGCAAAGCAATAGCCCATGGCCACCAGGCCCATCAGACGCAGATAGTCCGCCGACGCCGCGCCCGCCTCTTCGGGATCCTTGAGCGCCCGCTGCGCGACCGTGGCCGTCGAAAGCTGCAGCGCCCCGAACGCCTTGGCGAGCGCCTCGATCATCGGCTTCATCGGTCCGTCGACGTTGTTTTCCTCGATGAAAGCCGACACCGGATGGAAGAAGCTGCGCAGATAGCGGCCCATATGGGCGCCGAGCTTGCGGCCGACGAGATCGAGCGCCTGAACGCCGTTCGTCCCCTCATAGATCATGGTGATCCGGGCATCGCGGGCATATTGCTCGACGCCGCTTTCGCGGATGTAGCCGTGGCCACCATAGCATTGGACCGCAAGGTTCGCGCTGTCGAACGCAAGGTCGGTGAAGAGCGCTTTGACGACGGGGGTCATGAGCGCAATGAAGTCACTCGCACGCTGGCGCACTTCGGGTTCGGGAGAATGTTTTTCCGCGTCCAGGGCGCGCGAGACCCAGGCCGAGAGCGCCCGGCATCCCTCATTATAAGCCCGCATCGTCATCAACATGCGGCGAACATCGGGGTGAACGATGATCGGATCGGCTGCCTGATCGGGATATTTGGGTCCCGAGAGCGCCCGACCCTGAATACGATCTTTCGCATACCAGGCCGCCGCCTGATACGCCGCCTCGCCCACACCCAGGCCCTGGATGCCGACGGAGACACGCTCCGTGTTCATCATCGTGAACATGGCGGCCATGCCCATGCCAGGCTCACCGACGATCCAGCCGATCGAATCATCGAAGTTCATCTGGCACGTCGCCGACGCCTTGAGACCCATCTTGTGCTCGATCGCGGCGCAGGCGACGCCGTTCGATTGACCGGGAGTACCGTCCTCCCTGGGCAGATATTTGGGGACGAGAAACAAGCTGATGCCCTTCACGCCCTTGGGGGCGTCGGGCAGGCGGGCGAGCACGAGATGGATGATATTCTCGGTCAGGTCATGCTCACCGGCGGAGATGAAGATCTTGGAGCCGGTGACCTTGTAGCTGCCATCGCCCTGCGGGACCGCGCGGCTGCGCAGGAGCCCGAGATCGGTACCGCAATGAGGCTCGGTCAGGCACATCGTGCCGGACCACTGGCCGCTCACCATCTTGGGCAGGTAGGCCTGCTTGAGCGCGTCACTGCCATGGCCCTCGATCGCAGTGGTGGCACCATGGGTGAGGCCCGGGTAGAGGCCGAAGGAGAGGTTGGACGAGCAGATCATCTCCTCGACCAGCTTGTTGACCGCTTCCGGCAGCCCCTGCCCCCCCCATTCCGGATCGGATGCGAGCGCGGTCCAGCCACCTTCGGCGAACTGCTTATAGGCTTCGGGGAACCCCGCCGGCGTCCGCACGACGCCGTTTTCCAGATGACACCCCTCCTCGTCGCCCGACCGGTTGATCGGCAACAGGACGTCGCGACAGAAGCGCGCCGCCTCCTCGAGGATCGCATCGGTGAGATCCGGTGTGAACTCCGACAGTGCGGGAATATCCCCGAAGCCGTCATCGGCATGGAGTTCGTTGAGCACGAAGCGCATGTCGCGCAACGGGGCGTCATAGACTTGCATATTTATATCTCCTGACCGGTCGGCCATCCGGCCGCCGGCCGCCAATCAGTTACGCAGCGGCTTGCCGGTGACGAGCATCTGCTCGACGCGCGCCTGGGTCCGCGGGTCGCGCACCAGTTGCATGAAGGCCTTGCGCTCGAGCGCCAGCAGATCCTCTTCGGTCACGATGTCGATGAGATCCTTCTCGCCGCCCGTCAGGACGTCGGCGAGCGCGCCGGATACGACACCATCGTAAGATGTGGCGAGGCCACGGGCCTGGAAGCCTTCGACAGCCATCGAAAGAGCGGACTTGCCTCCCGCGCCAGGCAAGCGGAATTCCGGAGCCACAGGCGGTTTGTAACCGTCGGCCAGTTCCAGTGCCTTCGCCTTGGCGTCCGCCAGCAGACGGTCCCGGTTCATCGTAATGCCGTCCGAGGGACGCAGGAAGCCATGCTCCTTCGCCTCGGCGGCCGACTTTGCCACAGTGGCTGTCGATACCGTCTCGAAGACCTTGGCTACGGCCGGCATCGGCCCCTTGGGCATGCCGGGACTGGAGCGCCAGCGATCGATCATTTCACCGCATCCGCCCCAGCCAGGGATCAGACCCACGCCGCACTCGACCAGACCCACATAGCTTTCGGCATGGGCCTGCACGGCATCACTGTTGAGCAGGATCTCGCAACCGCCGCCCAATGCCATGCCGGCCGGAGCGCTCACGACCGGGAACAGCGCATATTTGAGCGCCTTGTAGGCCTGCTGCCCGCCCGCGACGAGCTTTTCGATCTCGCCCCATGCCGCGATGTTCAGTGCGAACAGAGCAAGACCGAGATTGGCGCCGGCGGAGAAATTGCTGCCCTCATTATAGACGACGAGCGCCTTGAACTTGTCCTGCACGACCGGGATCGCCTGACCGATCAGCTTCATCACATCGCCGTCGAGCGCGTTCATCTTGCCGGTGAACTCAAGGCAGGCAACGCCGTCGCCGACATCCCAGAGTGCCGCCGAACCATTTTTGAGGATCGGCTGGCTATGGAGCTTGATGTCTTCCAGCAGCAGCACGCCCTCGGGCCGCACGACATCATGATAGTCGCCGGCGGCATCGAGATATTGCCGACGGCCGTCCTGCACCCGGTAGAAAGGCCGATCTCCGGCTACCTTGAGGATCGCGGGAACATCCCGCCCCTCGGCGGCCAGCCGTTCGGCGAGCTTGCCCGGCCCGAGGCGATCGATCAGTTCGAACGGCCCGAACTTCCAGTTGTAGCCGAGCTTCATCGCGTCATCGATGCCGACGATGTTGTCCGCAGATTCACCGACCAGACTCGCGGCATAGGAAAGAACCTTGCCGAGAATTTCCCAGGCATAGGCGCCGACCTTGCCGGGCGCAGCAACCAATGCTGCCAGGTCCTTCTCGGCCCGGCCCGGCAAGGAAGCCGGCTTCACCGATACGCGATATTCGCCGGTCGCGAGATCGAGCGCTTTCTTGGTCTTCGTCGCCTTGTCGAACGCGTAGAAACCGCCCTTGCCCTTCCGCCCGGTAAAGCCTTCCGCGATCATCCTGTCGACGAGCGGCATCGGCCTCACCGTGTCGAAATAGGCGTCACCTGCCGGCAGCGTCGAGGACAGGCTCTTCGTGAGCAGCGGCATGAGGTCGACGCCAACGAGATCGACAAGGCCGAAAATGCCGGTCTTGGGCACGCCCATCGGCTTTCCGCCGATCTGGTCGGCTTCCTCCACCGTCAGCCCCTGGTCCATCGCGGCATTGATCGCGACGGCCAGCCAGTAGGTACCGATGCGATTGGCGATGAAGCCCGGCGTGTCCCGCGCCGGCACGATGCGCTTGCCGAGCTTTCGATCGACGAAATCCGAGACGCGCCTCGCCACAGCCGTATCAGTGTCGGGGCCGGTCACGATTTCGATGAGCCGCATGTAGCGCGGCGGATTGAAGAAATGGGTGATCAGGAAGTCCTGTTTGAACTGATCGTCCCGCCCCTCGACCAGATGGCCAAGCGGAATCGTCGAGGTATTGGACGATACCGCCGTGCCCGGACGCTTGAGCTGCTCGAGCTTGGCGTAGAGCGCCTGCTTGATGTCGAGCCGTTCGACGATCGCCTCGACGATCCAGTCGCATTCGGCCACCCGCTCGAGATGGTCGTCGATATTGCCCGTTTCAACGAGCTTCGCCGCAGCCTTCGACATGAAGGGCGCCGGATCGGTCTTCAGCATCTCCTGCGCTGCGATGCCGGCGCCCATGACGCCTGCGCCGATCACGCAGACCTTTTTGATGGTTTCCGGCGGGGCGCCGACTGGCTTGATGGCCTGCTCGCTCATTCCGCCGCCTCCAGCACGGTGGCGATGCCCTGACCGCCGCCGATGCACTGGGTGGCAAGCGCATAGCTGCCGCCTTCGCGCTTCAGCAGAGCCGCGGCCTTGCCCACGATCCGCGCACCGGTCGCCCCCAGAGGGTGGCCTATCGCGATGGCGCCGCCGTCCAGATTGACCTTCGACTGGTCAAGCCCCAGGTCGCTGATGCAGGCCAGTGACTGGCTCGCAAAGGCTTCGTTGAGCTCGACAACGTCAAGCTGGTCCACACTGAGCCCCGCCCGCTGCAGCGCCTTGCGCGAGGCCTCGACCGGTCCGATGCCCATTTACCGTGCCGTCCTGGCTGAAGGCCGGCTTCAGCCCGGCGAGGGTTTCCGTCGTCGTGCCGGCACGCGGCGTGCCATCCTTGTCGACCACGCCCGCCTTGGTCGTGATCGGCACGATCTCGGCCTCGAGCTTGCCGGCCGCGATAGCCGCGGCCGCCTTGTCCTGACTGGCGACCGCAAAGGCTTCCTGCTGGGCACGGGTGATCTGATATTTGGTCGCGACATTCTCCGCCGTGTCGCCCATGCCCATATAGGCGGCGCTCTTCTTCGCGAGCTCGGGGTTCGGCAGCGGATTGAACCCCATCATCGGCACGCGGCTCATCGACTCCACGCCCGCGCAGATGAAGGCCTCGCCGGCGCCAAGCTGAATCTGGCCCGCAGCGATGTGGACCGAGCTCATCGACGATCCGCAGAAGCGATTAACGGTCATGCCGCCGACAGAGAGCGGCAGGTCGGCGAGAAGACCGATAAGGCGCGCGATGTTGAAGCCCTGCTCGCCTTCAGGAAAAGCGCAGCCCAGCACGATATCCTCGATATCTTCGGCCTTCACGCCGGTCTGCTGAATCAGTCCGCGAATGACCTGAGCGGCCAGATCGTCAGGGCGGACGCGCGCCAGCGCGCCCTTGCCTGCCAGGTGAAAGGGGGACCGGGCATAGCCCGCAACAACCACATTACGCATCGATGATAGCCTCTCCAGGGAATCGGACATCTGATTACCTAATGGTGCGTGAAATGACGTTTACGTCAACTAAAATCTTTGGCACTCTTCTCACGCCGTCGAGGGAATCGTCATGCACCGGTTCCCGGGAGGCTTGATATCGGAGGTCTTGGCCGAGGAACGTACGGATGCTCGCCAGTGAAAAACCGCGCACTCTCATCCCGGCGATGATGCTCGCGCCCGTCTTATCGACGGCTGCGCCTCTCCCCAAGCGCCACTGCACCTGTTTTCGAAGGCGCACACATGCGATTTTCTGAGCATCCCCTCCGGCGTCAGATCGTCGGCGAAATGCATCTGCGCCGTTTTCCTGCACTCGAATTGCCCGCCATGGCATTTCAGACGGTTCGCCTGGTCGATGAGAATGACCGGGAGAAGGAATGGCTGATCCTGGAGCAGCGATGTGCCTCTGGACTCGATCGCAACCTGCGCCACCTGGAAACGGAGTGGTCCGCCAACGGGCGGCTGGCCTGGGAAAGGCACAGTGAAGCGGTCACCACGACGCTAACGTCAACCTCGGTCAGCGCGGACGCGCAGTTCTGGTCTGCTCCCGACGTCGGCCCCTTCAGTGATACCTTGCAGTGGATGGAAACGCTGCCGGGCCTGGTCATCCGCGCAACCCACATCGTCGTTGTGGCGAACGATAGCTACGCCGAGCCGGTTGTCGATCGGGCCGACTTCCATCCGGGCCATCTCGTCTCCTGCATCATCGGGGATAGCGTCCGGATCTGGAGCGACTTTCGCATTCACGCCGGCGGCTACGGGCGCCTGGTCGTTGCCGCGAACGGGGCGGCTGACGGCGAAGTGTCGCGTTCCATCCAGCGCATTCAGGAACTGGGCAATTATCGCAATCTTTCCTTGCTTGAAGGCACGCACAGATCAATAGCTTGACGGCGTCACACACGAACACGCCCGAACCCTGACGACGGGGCCAGCAGCGCCTGACCCCTCCAATTCGCACACAACCTAATAGGCATTTTGATGACGCATTGAGCTATTGACTTACCTATACGTCATCGAGATGGTTATGGGACGCTGATTTGCCGCATATTGGCTCCAGACGTGAAACAGACGGTCGCCTGAAGGCGCGCGGAGAGGAACAATGTCGATCATTCTGACACTACTGGCTTCGAGCACTGCATTGCCCGCCGACACCGTTGTCGGTCGCTGGCAAACCGAGAGCCGTCATGGCGTCGTGGAAATCACCCGCTGCGGGCAATCGATCTGCGGTGCCTTGATCAGTTCCGACGGGATCAAAGCCAACCCCGAACAACGTGACGAAAAGAACAAGACCGCTGCGTTGCGCGGTCGTCCGCTTCGTGGATTGCAGATTCTGCAGGGTTTTACGTGGAAGTCGGGCAGTTGGTCGGGTGGTTCCATCTACAACGCTGAGGATGGCGGTACATACAGCGCGACGGTCACGTTAGCCGATCGGGATCATTTGCGCCTCAAGGGCTGCATCGTCTGGCCCCTGTGCAAGACGCAGACATGGACGCGCCTCCGATAAGCACGAGGAATTTGACAATCACGAAAGGGGAGATGGGCGTGGCAGGCAAAAATTGGAAAGTTGGGATCGCAACATCGGCCGTGGCGGCTGGATTGCTCGCGCCGCAAGCCGCGAGCGCGCAGGCCTTTTACCTTCAGGAACAATCGTCCAGAGGTGCCGGACGAGCCTTTTCGGGCGAGGTCGCCGACCAGGGCGTACAGTCCCTCTGGTGGAATCCGGCTGCGATCGCAGGCATGGAAGGAGTCGATGCCCACCAGGCCGTAAGCGTAATCCTTCCCAAAGGGTCGGTTGACAATGTCAACACGCTCATTGTCCGTCCCGGGCAGTCGGCTGCGGCTGTAGGCGGGAGCCAACGCTCTCGTGATCCGATCAATAATGGCGTACTACCCTCCGGCGCGATAGCCGTCGGCCTGACATCACGGCTCGCTTTGGGGCTGACCGTCGCCTCCCCTTATAGCTTCACAACCAATTATGATGCCGACAGCTGGGCACGGTATAGCGCCGACAAGACCAAGCTGCGAACATACGACATCCAGCCATCGATCGCCTACCTCGTTACGCCAAATCTCAGCATCGGCGCCGCGCTTAATATCGAATATGCCGACGCATCATTGTCCAACTATCTGCCGAACCTATCGCCTCTTCTCGCCGACGGCCACCAGGAGCTGAAAGGCAATGGTTGGGATCTTGGCTGGTCGGCCGGGCTGCAATATCGCGCCGGCCCCATGCAACTGGGCGCCAGCTACAAGTCGAGCGTGAAGCATAATCTCGACGGTTCGGTGACGACGACCGGTCTTCTTGGTCCGCTCGCCGGGCAAAACAGCGTAGTGAATGCAAACGCCACGTTCGAGACCCCCTGGCAGGCGATCTTCGGAGCGCGCGTGGCGGTGTCGCCCAAGGTCACCCTCAACGGTCAGGTGACCCGCATGGGTTGGTCGAAATTCGACGCTATCCGGCTCGGCGCGCCGCTCAACGTTTCAATCCCGGAAAATTACCGGGACACTTGGAGCTTCGCAGGCGGCATCGATTACGCGGTCACACCAGCCTGGACCGTTCGTGCCGGCGTTCAACACGCCCAGACCCCGACGCGCAACGGCAATCGGGACGCTCGAGTGCCTGACAGCAACCGTTGGAATTTCGCTGCCGGCACAAGCTATGCCGTGTCTTCCCGGTTCACGCTCGATGCGGGCGCAGCGTATATTACGTTCAAGGATACGACTATTGATCGCACGACAGCGGCCTATGCCGGCACGGCCGTGCAGACGCCGATCCTGATGGACGGCAAGCTCGAGGACGCGCACGCCGTCGTGCTGTCGCTCGGCGGACGTTTCCACTTCTGATGCTGGAGATCGCCATGCCCCAGCCCGCCATCAGCGGCTTCCCGTCGATACCGGAACCGGCAATTCCGCCACGGCTCCTGACCGACCTCCTCGACAATGCGTTGAACCTTTATCCCGAACGCGTCGCCATCGACTTTCTCGGGCGAACCTGGACTTATGCGCAGGTGGGGCAACTCGTTCGCCGTGCAGCACGTGGATTGCAGGATCAGGGGCTGCGCAAGGGCGATCGGTTCGGCCTGTGCCTGCCGAACTGCCCCTATTTCGCGATATTGTACTTCGCGGCGCTGCGCGTGGGTGCGATCGTGGTCAACTTCAACCCGCTCTACACGGAGCGCGAACTGGAGCATCAGATCCGGGACTCGGGAACGCGCATGATGGCGGTACCGGACGTCCGGATAATCCACGAGAAAGTGCAAGCCGTCGCGCCACGTGCCGGGCTGGACAAGATCGTGTTGTGCGGCATGAGGGATATGCTGCCCTGGCTGCAAGGCCTGGGCTTTGCGCTATTCAAGCGAAAAGACCACGCGCGGATACTCGACGAAGGCCTTCATGTCCGGCTCAAGGCGCTTCTCGCCCATGATGCCGAACCTGACGCGGTAGAACGTCACCCTGATGATGTCGCGGTCCTTCAATATACCGGAGGCACAACCGGCGTGCCCAAGGGCGCAATGCTGACCCACGCCAACCTCACGGCGAACAGCGCCCAGATGGTGGTGCATGTGGGAGGACTTCGCCCGCAGCAGGAGAGAACTCTCGGCGTCCTGCCCATGTTTCACGTCTTCGCACTCACGACGGTGCTCAACTTCTCAGTCGAAATCGGCGCCGAAATCGTCCTGCTGCCACGGTTTGAGATGAAGCAGGTTCTCAACACGATGAAGCGCAAGCCGCCGACACAGTTCTTCGGCGTGCCTACGATCTATGTTGCCCTGAACGCGCTTCCGGACGACGAGATACCCGATCTCTCGGCCGTGCGCGCCTGTATATCCGGCGGCGCACCGCTCCCGCTCGAGGTACGCGAGGAGTTCGAGGCACGCACGCGTGCCAGGGTCGTGGAAGGATATGGGCTCTCCGAAACCGCCCCGATCATCGCCTGCAACCCGTTGTTTGGGACGGTGAAGGACAATAGCTGCGGCCCAAGTTTCCCCGGCACCATCATCGAGATCCGAGATCCGGAGAATCCCTCGCGGGTTCTTCCCCAGGGAGAACGCGGAGAAGTGTGCGCCCGCGGCCCTCAGGTGATGAAGGGCTATTGGCAGCGCCCTGCAGAAACCAGTGCTGTCTTCGTCGATGGCGCGCTACGAACCGGCGATATCGGCTATTTTGATGAGGATGGCTATCTCTTCCTCGTCGACCGCATCAAGGACATCATCTTCTGTGGCGGATATAATGTATATCCCCGGATCATCGAGGATGCGGCCTACCAGCACCCGGCGGTAAAGGAGGCGATCGCAATCGCGATTCCTGACGCCTACAGAGGTCAATCTCCCAAGTTGTTCATCGCGCTGCACGAGGGATCGAACCTGACCGTCGATGAACTCAAGGTCTTTTTGCAGGATCGCCTCAGCAAGATCGAGATGCCCAAGGCCTTCGCATTCCGGGACAGCCTGCCCAAGACGTTGATCGGCAAACTTTCGAAGAAGGATTTGATCGAGGAGGAGAACAAAAAGCTCGCCTGAGCCTCTATCCCCTGTCAAGCTACGAGGCTTATGCGATTGAGTGGTAGGGTAGCCGTGATTGGAGGACAGGGAGTGGATGGCATGGGGAACTCGCTCCACCTCGCCGAGGACGATGAAACGCTTAAGGACGCGGATCGCGACAACCCCACGCACAAGGGGAGAACCCGCGCAAAGGATGCGGATTTACAAGTGTACGGCATCCAGGATGTCGCTCAGGAACTCGGACTGACACTTCGCACGCTACGCTTCTACGAAAAGGAGGGGCTTATCGCCCCTCAACGGGTAGGCAGTACCCGGGCATATTCCAGGCGTGAGATCGGACGCATACAGCTGATTTTGCGCGGCAAACGCCTTGGCTTCTCCATCAAGGAAATCAAGGAGTTTCTCGATCTCTACGATGCCGATCCCGAGCATAAGGAGCAAATGGAGCGATTGATTGCCCGCATCCGGGAAAGGTTGGTCGACTTGAAGACGCAGCGCTCTGCGCTCGACCTGACAATCGACGAGCTTACAACCATCGAAGTGGAAGCGATGGCAAAGTTGCAGCGATAATTTGGTCATCCCATTCTCTAACCGAGCGGTAACGCTTGATCGCGGCGCCCCCGATCCAATCAAGCCGTCAAGCGACGAGCGCCGCGCCGATCGCTAAGGCCGCCCCAGAACCGCGCCATGATCATCCAGGCGATGCCCGACGCGGTCATCGCCCCGCCGACCTGCCATGGCTCGAGGCCAAGCACGCGCGCGATGGGGCCCGCGAGCGCCACGAACGACATCATCGCCATCGAGCAGACGAAGGTCTCGAACATCAGTGGCTTCATGCTGAAAGCGCCTGATGCTTCCTCCCCCACTTGTTCGTCGCCTGTCGCTGTCGCAGCTTCGGTCATGCTGCTTCGTCCCGTGATGCGACCGGCGAACGGCCACCATTCCAGAGCAGCGCCGTCGAGACGGCATAGACAACGAGCCAGCCGAGGTTGAACGCGGCGCCGTCAAGCCAGGTGTGCGCCGGCTCGGGCAGGATGCGCGCGATCAGCATGCCGATCGCGACCAGCGAGACGGGATTGGCCAGCGCTGCGAACCAGCGTGGCCAGGCGGTGCGGCCCAGCGCGATGACGATCCCGAGGAGCAGCAGCGCCAGGCCCAGCGTCAC
>Ga0209231_1000833_pt1 | contig 14241 bp, 15 predicted proteins | sample Deesub45470m_DNA_FD_188086 | JGI IMG/M metagenome (GOLD analysis project Ga0209231, IMG submission 188086) | Deep subsurface microbial communities from North Pacific Ocean - 450_OLKR46/470m Metagenome (SPAdes) (version 2) | ecosystem: Environmental > Terrestrial > Deep subsurface > Unclassified ... | reverse complement strand
ATATTATCGTCGCTAATAAAACCCTGTTCATTTTCTTGGACAGCTGTTTCTTCTGCGCTTGTTTCATCTAAACCTGCTTGGTATTCATCAGCACTGGTAATATCATCAGCAACTACCGTCAGCCTATTTTTTGCATTAAATACATGATCACAATTGCCGCATTGCACTTTGCCGCGATAGGCTTTAATCAGCTCATCATTCAATAAAAATTGGGTGTCACAATTGGGACAAGCGGTAATGTAGTTCATTTTTTAATGCCAGTAAGCAGTATCCATGCATCTTTTTGTGTTGGAGCATCCATTGTAAACCATTCCGAATAACGAGCAAGAAGGGCTTCGGTTTGTTCTTCCAAAATACCAGATAAGGCTATCTTTCCGCCAGTTTTACAATATTTAGCCAGTGCTGGGGCAAGCACCATGAGTGCGCTGGATAGAATGTTAGCTACCACAATATCGAAGGTTTGATTGCCAAAGTCATTGGCATCATAAAAGGCAATATCGTTAGTTGCGTTTTGTTCTGCATTAAACCGACTAGCCGTCACTGCTTGGTCATCAATATCAACCCCGACCGTGGTTTTAGAACCCAGTTTTTTTGCCGCAATGGCTAAGATACCTGAGCCACAACCATAGTCCAATACATCACCTAAATCAGCTTGTTGCGTTAACCATTCTAAACATAAATGCGTGGTTGGATGGCTGCCCGTACCAAACGCAAGGCCAGGATCCAAAATGATATTAATCGCATCTTCGTCTGGGCTGGTGTGCCACGTTGGCACAATCCACAAGTTATCAGTGATATGAATCGGATCAAATTGCGCTTGTGTTGCGCGGACCCAATCTTGCTCTTCGATGGTTTCTGTCACATAACTAAACTGCGGAATTTGCGTTTCATCTTGCAGCGCTTGTAATAGTTGCGTGATATCAGCAGATTCATCCAACATCGCTGTCACAATATTTTGCTGCCAAATACCCGGCGGCGGATCGCCAGGTTCGCCAAAAATAGCCTGTTCGGCAACAGTTTCTGCATGGGCATCTTCAATGCTGGCAGAAAGCGCGCCTAATTCCATTAGTGCATCACTAATGGTGTCCGCATTTTGGTCGTTTGCTTGAATTTTAAGTAATAGCCAAGCCATTACTATTTACTCGAAATGCCAAGCTTCTCTTCAAGATAATGAATGCTAGTGCCACCAAGATGGAAAGCGGCATCAGCCATTAAATCAGAGTGCAAGGCAATATTCGTTTTAATGCCTTGTACTGACATCTCAGACAGTGCAATACGCATTCTCGCAATGGCTTGCTCACGTGTTGCGCCATGGGTAATCAATTTACAAATCATAGAGTCATAATACGGAGGCACAACATAACCACCATAAGCGTGAGTATCGATACGCACACCTGGGCCACCTGGCATATGGAAACGGTCAATCTTGCCTGGCGATGGCACAAAGGTATAAGGATCTTCTGCATTGATCCGGCATTCAATCGCATGGCCACTCAATTGCACGTCTTTTTGGCGAATGGTTAACTTTTCACCAGCAGCAACACGAATTTGCTGCTGCACTAAATCCATGCCCGTAATCATTTCGGTCACAGTATGCTCAACTTGCAAACGGGTATTCATTTCAATAAAAAAGAACTCACCATTTTCATATAAGAACTCAAAAGTACCCACGCCGTGATATTTAATTTTGCGGCAAGCTTCTGCACAACGCTCACCAATTTTGTCGCGTAAGCGAGCGGCTAACAATGGTGAAGGTGCTTCTTCAATCACTTTTTGATGACGACGTTGCATAGAGCAATCACGATCACCTAAGAAAACAGCATTGCCAAATTTGTCAGAAAGTACTTGAATTTCGATATGTCGCGGATTTTCTAAATACTTTTCCATGTACACAACAGGATTGCCAAAGGCACTTTGTGCTTCTGCTTTAGTCATGTTCACTGCATTAATCAGCGCAGCTTCTGTGTGCACCACGCGCATACCGCGACCGCCACCGCCACCAGCTGCTTTAATGATAACGGGATAACCAACTTTTTTGGCTGTCGCCATAATTGCCGCGGGATCATCAGATAGTTCGCCATCAGAGCCAGGCACACAAGGGATGCCAGCTTTTTTCATGGCATCCTTAGCTGAAACCTTATCACCCATTAAGCGAATTGTTTCTGCTTTAGGGCCAATAAACGTAAAACCACTTTGCTCTACACGTTCTGCAAAGTCAGCATTCTCAGATAAAAATCCGTAGCCTGGGTGAATCGCTTGTGCATCAGTCACTTCGGCAGCACTAATGACAGCAGGAATATTTAAATAGCTTAGATTAGAAGCGGCAGGGCCAATACAGACAGACTCATCTGCTAGTTTGACGTATTTTGCTTCTTTGTCGGCTACGGAATGTACGGCAACCGTTTTAATCCCCATTTCACGGCAGGCGCGTTGCACACGAAGTGCAATTTCACCTCTATTTGCAATTAATATTTTTTCAAACATGCGTTAACCAATCACAAATAACGGTTCACCATATTCAACAGGTTGGCCATTTTCAATTAAGATTTTTTTCACGATACCCGCTTTATCACTTTCGATTTCATTCAGCAGCTTCATTGCTTCGATAATGCAAAGGGTGTCGCCCACTTCTACTTTGTCGCCCACTTCTACAAATGAACTTGCTTCAGGAGATGATGCACGATAAAAAGTACCAACCATTGGAGATTCAACCGCGTGACCTTGAATCGCTTCAGGCACGGCTTCAGCACTTGCTGGCGCAGCAGCAGCGGGAGCGGCTGCAAATTGTGCAGGCGCAGGTGCATATTGCATCGGTTGCGGTGCAAATTGTTGTGTAGCACGGCTAATGCGTACTTTTTCTTCACCTTCAGTCAGCTCTAGTTCAGAAATGCCTGATTCCTCAACTAAATCGATTAGTTTTTTTAATTTACGTAAATCCATGGTAACTCCTCAAATAAACTGATTTTTATAATTGGCTATTTAGTCGATTAATTGCAAAACGTAAAGCAGCGTCATACCCATCAGCACCTAAACCGCTGATAACGCCTACTGCTATATCGCTAAAATAAGAATGATGCCTAAAACTTTCACGTGAAAATACATTGGATAGGTGTACTTCGATGAATGGAATGCTAACAGCTGATATTGCATCGCGAATGGAAACCGACGTATGCGTAAATGCAGCAGGGTTGATGATAATGAAATCTACTTTTTGTGTCGCTAATTGCTGAATTTTAGTGACAATATCGGCTTCAGCATTACTTTGATACGTTTCTAATGCAATCCCTGCTGCTTGAGCGGTTGCTTTGAGATTATCATTGATGCTGTCTAATGTTGCATGACCATAATGCGCTGGCTCACGTATGCCAAGCAGGTTAAGATTAGGTCCGTGCAGCACCAGTATTGATTTTGCTGCCATTTTCTATTGCCTTGCCACAAATGGATTAATATTCATAATGCGCAAGTTTGCCGAACTTAAGCTATTTTGTCCAGCTTATTTGCAACATTTCAGCGAAGTTGAATAAATTCGCTATGTGATACATTCAAGCTAAGCGATTGAATAGAAAAGTGAAATGTTAGGGTAGCAATTTAAGCAAAGCCTCTTCTAAAAGCGGCTTAGAAATACGTCCAAAATAGGTGTTAGCAACGGTACCATCTGGCTTAATAATAACGGTGTAAGGTAGCGCACTTTTATTATTGCCAAGGTTAGCAGCTAAGTTGCCACCTGTGTCTTCAGCCGCTAGCAGTGGATAGCTCATGTGATTTTCTGCATTAAATTCTTTAATCAAGGCAATTTCATCTAGTGCAATACCAATCACTATGACGTTTTTATCTTGATATTCAGTGTTGAGTTCAGATAGTTCAGGCATTTCTTCGCGGCAAGGCGGGCACCAAGTTGCCCAAAAGTTGAGCACAATGATTTTGCTTTGCCATTGGCTAAGTGCCTGCGGCACGCCATTTTCGTCAGGTAGCGTGGTTGCAAACAGTTCAGTCGTTGATATGCCCACCTCTTTATTATCTATTTTGTCCATTTTTTCAGAAATAAAATAGCCAGATGCAGCAATGATAATGAATAAAACAACAGCGCCAAAAGGAGAAAGGAGTTTGTTTAACATGATATTTTTGGATTCAAATTAAGTTTAAATTAAGAAGTAAAATTAACAAGTAATGAGTGGATTACATTCATCTGCTTTTAGCGCATTGACGCGGTTAACAGTCGCTAGAAACTTAGGCGCATTCTCATAACCAACCACACGAATCGGTTTAATTTCTTGCCCCGTGCGATTAAAGAAGATAATGCCAGGCGGGCCAAATAAATTAAATCGTTGTAATAATGCAAGGTCTTCTGGCGAATTCGCCGTCACATCCGCTTGTAATAAAACGGCATCCTTTAATGACGCTTGCACCGCAGGATCGCTAAACGTCAATAATTCCATCTCTTTGCATGAGGTACACCAATCAGCATAAAAATCGAGCATAACCACTTTACCCTTAGCCATATCAATGTGTGCATCCAACTCAGCTGTGTTTTTAACGCGAACAAAAGGTAAATGGTTTTCGATTGATTTGCTATTAGATAAACTCAAACCAGCCAATGGTTGGAGCGGAGACTTAGCACCCGACACAGCGCCGATTAACATCGCGATGCCGACAATTAGCAGCATGATGCCGATGCCTTTCCAAAAACGCATCCATGGGTGTGATCGGCCAGTATTGATGTCTAACGGTAAACTATCTAACGCATGCAAATAGACGGCTGGAATAATTAACAAAGCTGACCACAATAGCAGTTCTACGCTAGTTGGCAGAATGGGTGAAACGATAAAAATAGCGACCGCTAGCATGATGACGCCAAAGAGGTTGCGCACGCCGGTCATCCAGACCCCTGCTTTGGGCAATACATGACCAGCAGAAGCGCCAATGAGTAATAAAGGCACGCCCATACCAATTGATAAAGCAAATAAAGCCACGCCGCCTAATACAACATCGCGCGTTTGACTGATATAAATCAAAGCACCCGCTAATGGCGCGGCAACACATGGGCTGACAATTAAGGCAGAAATAACGCCCATAATAAATACGCCAATAAATTGGCCACCTTTGAGTTTATTCGATGTTTTGACCATGCGCTCTTCAATAGTGCTTGGCAAACGTAGCTCGTAAAAACCAAACATCGAAAAGGATAAGACTACAAAAATCAAAGCCGTCGTTGTGAGCATCCAAGGGCTTTGCAGTGCATTGCTCAATAGTTGTCCTGATAATCCTGCGGCAATCCCTGCAATCGTGTAACTGAGCGCAATCCCTAATACATAAGCCAGTGAGAGGTTAAAACTATGCAGCCGGCTGGTCTCTGCTTTATGCGCTTTTTTATCCCCAACAATAATGCCCGATAAAATTGGAATCATCGGCAATACGCAAGGGGTAAACGATAGCAATAAACCAAAGCCAAAAAAGCCTGCGGCGATTAACCATAATTGGCCACTTTTTAATAGGCTGGTTGCTTCGTCTTCACTACTCGTTGGTGTGTTGGGAACAGGATTGTCACCTGTTGGCGCTATTGCAGCACCAGATAGATCAACATTCAATGTTTTTAATTGCGGCGCATAGCAAAGTCCCCTTTCGCTACAGCCTTGAAAACGCGCGTCAATCACTACATTTTGCGCGGGATTGTTAACACCAATCAGCGCCACAAAGTCATGATGATAAACTTCTTGCCGCCCAAAGTTAGGGTCGTCTTTTATGTCGCCCGCTGGCAAATTAACGGTGTTAATCGTACCTAAGCTTGCATCTTTAATTTCAAACTTAATGCGGTCTTTATAAAGATAATAACCTGGCGTAACGGTGAATTTTGCTTCTAGCGTGTTGCTATCTTTAGCTATGACATCCAACTTAAACGCTTCATCAGGATGCAAAAATTTCTCTTCGTCATTATCCGTAAATGCACTAAAGCCACTATTGCCAGCGTAGCTATTGGCGGCAAAGCTCAGCACTGTAACTGCTATTAATAGCGTGCTAATGGAAACTACTAAAGCTGAAAAACGTCTTAACATCATTATCCTATTGTAAAGTTGCGCATCAAGCCATTGTAAAATTAACCCATTGCAAATACGCATTATAACCACCATCTACATTGAGTACGATGATGTCAGGAAGTTCGTACGGGTGCATTTTTAAAATAAGCGCTTCCACTTTTTGATAGCAATCTTTGCTTGTTTTAATGTGTAATGGAAACTCCGTTTGTGTCTCTATTGCACCTTCCCACTCATAAATGGATTGGCAAGCCGCACCAATGTTTACACAGGCTGCTAGTTTAGCTTTAATTAGGGCATTTGCAATGCGCTCAGCAACAATTTGGTCGGGGATGTGGGTGAGCACTACTATTATGTTGTTATTATTTTTCAGAGTATGCTCTTTTGAAAGATGATGTTCAGCCATTTTATATTTTAATCAATTTTTTCATGCGTTAAGGAACTTATGCGTTTAATTATTTTACTCATTTTACTGGCTTTTCCCATTGCAGAAATTTATCTGCTGATTGAGCTAGCGGACGAATATGGCTGGTGGTTACTAGTCTATTTAGTCGCTATTACCTATCTTGGCTTACAACTGATCAAAGGTGAAAAGCAAATGATGTCGGCCAAAATGATGCAAAGCATACAAGCTGGCGGTAATCCTTTTAAAACAATCATGGGCAGTGCACGAAATTTAGTCGCTGGTTTTTTGTTGGTGATTCCAGGTGTCATTACCGATATTATCGCTGTGATTTTATTGCTCATTCCTATTCAACAACCTAAAGTCGATGCGAACGCAGGTAGTTATCAAACAGGTGGTTCAGGCGCTGATAATGCTGGATTTGAAGGCAATTATCGACAATCCAACACGCGTCCAGCTAATGATGACATTATTGAAGGTGAGTATGAGGAAATAAAAGAGCCAGCATCGGATGAAGCCATTATCTCGATTGATAAAGATGCAGACAAATAAGCTAAAGATATTAGCAATAAATGAGGAAAAAAGATGACAAAAGTCACCATACAATCGAGCGGTCATGCTTTCGAGGTAAACCCTAGCCAAACCGTATTAGAAGCTGCAATTGAAAACGGCATCAACTTGCCCTACGGCTGTCGCACTGGCTCGTGTGGCTCATGTAAGGGTAAGCTTGTTTCTGGCAAAGTCATGCACGATGATTATCAAGGCAGCGCAATGACCGAAGCAGAACTCGCCGCAGGCAATGCATTATTCTGTTGCGCAAGACCATTAGAAGATTTGGTGATTGATGTGCGCGAGTCGATGGAAGCGGGTATTAAACCGCGTATCTTACCTGCCAGAGTTGCTAAAAAAGAATTGCTCGCGCCAGATGTTATGGCGTTGCACCTGCAATTGCCAAGCAGTGAGCGCTTACAATTTTTACCAGGGCAATATATCGAATTTATTTTAAGAAATGGTAAACGCCGCGCCTTCTCAATTGCTAATGCACCGCATGCCGATTTTGGACTCGAACTCCATTTACGTTTAGTTAAAGGCGGCGAGTTCACCGAATACGTGTTTAACGAGTTAGCCGAAAAAGCCATCATGCGCATAGAGGCGCCATTTGGTAGCTTTCATCTAAGAGAAGAGTCTAACAAACCGATTATCTTCGCCGCAACAGGCACAGGCTTCGCGCCAATCAAAGGCATTATCGAGCACATGCTCTACAACGATATTCAACGCCCCATGACCTTATATTGGGGTGGCCGTCAACCAGCCGATTTATATATGGATGATTTATGCAGACGCTGGGCAGAGCATGTGCCAACCTTTACTTATGTTCCAGTGCTGTCAAAACCAACGCCAGACTGGGCGGGTAGAACAGGTTATGTGCAACAAGCGATTACAGAAGATCATCCTAATTTAAGTGGTTATGAAGTGTATGTTTGTGGATTGCCGAATATGGTGGATGATGCGCAGAAGCAGTTTGCAGTACATGGATTGAAAGAAGAAGCGTTTTTTAGTGATGCGTTTACGTTTGCACCTAAGTGATAAAATCGTATAAGAATACATATTCTTTTTAAGTGTTAATTTAACAGAACTCTCAGGAGATAAGTCGTGCATGAATATAGAGTAGAGAGTGCTAGTGACTTTCATGAGATGGTTAAATCCTACGGTAAAGGTCACGCAATTTTTCGTGGTGTATCTAACCAATCTTACGAATTGGTCTCAAAATTTGGTCGATCGATACTTGCCAATGAGGCTTTTAGAAAGAGGAAGTCTGATTTTACGTATACTGTAAACCATAGTGTCGAGTTTAGTAGTCTTAGTCGATTTAAGAGTGAGGCTATTCCATACCTTACTCGTGAGCCCAAAGATGATTGGGAGTGGTTATCACTTGCGCAGCACCATGGCTTACCCACTCGCTTTCTGGATTGGTCCAAAAATCCAATGACAGCATTATTTTTTGCCATTCCGATGGATAAGAACCGAGAGTATGATTCTGCGATTTATGTGATACCAAATTATGATAGTTTATTGCGTGCTGATAGAGCTGCATCTCCTTTTGAAGTAGAAGAAGTTAATTTGTATCAACCAACTCACATTTCTCCAAGATTAGTTGCACAAAACGGATTGTTTACAGTACACCCTAAGCCAGAGAATTCATACATAATCGACGAGTTGGACAAATGGATTATTCCAATTGAAATACAAGTGGAATTAGCCTCTATGATTCGCGGTTATGGATTCAATATTCATTCAATGTTTCCAAGTTTAGAAGGTCTTTGTCTGAAAATATCAGATGAGTTCGGTTTGGACTAATGCGATTTGAGGGCTCGTAGGGTCGATTCGTTTACAGGCCACTGCATGTAAAAGTTTCTTGATTTTCTCACCAAGTCGCTTTTCGCGCGACGGCGACCCTATTTCTTTTGCTTGTCCAAAAGATAATTAACTAAAAAGAAAATTGTTAGTTACTACACCCGCAAGGGGTGTCCCCAACCTCGCTAGGCGCTAAAGCGCCAAGTCGGTTGAGACAGTCCTCGACGAAAACTCCTTGCTTACTTCCGTTGCTCGGCGTGGCTAAAGGGGGCGGAAAAGCAGTCGAAGGTTCACCAGTGAATAGCTGAATAATGTCCGTCATTCCCATGTAAATGGGAATCCATTTTGAATTTAAAACATTAATTTGGATTCCCGCTTTCGCGGGAATGACGGAAATGAAACATTCACTTACGTTGGGCTTGACCTTACATCCCTTTTATCACGCTGAGTAGCACAGACAAGATAAGATGAAGGCGAGGACCTGTTCGAGCACCGCGACAAGTCACGGTTTGTGTGGCTTGTTAGGGCGAGTTCCGTCTCAACTGACTTGCCACTTTAGTGGCTAGCGAAGTTAGTGATGCCCTTCACGGGTACAGCCGCTTATTTTGTTGAGCAACGCAAGGAGCCCGTCTCAACCGACTTAATGCTTTAGCATTTAGCGAGGTTGGGGACACCCCTTGCGGGTGAAGGGCTTGATAGCAGGGTGTGTGTTTCTTTGGTTACTTTCTTTAGCACAAGCAAAAGAAAGTGACTAGGTGTCGGGCTACCCCCGACTTATTGAGCAGAAAACGAATGAGTAATCGGTATTACCCTGTTGTTATTTCACCTTATTAAAAACAAAAAAGCCCTCATATCGAGGGCTTTTTATTACTATCAAATGACTGAATTAAATTATTCAATACCCAATAATTCAACTTCAAACACCAATGTCGCGTTTGGGCCAATCGCTTGACCAGAACCGTTTGGACCATAAGCTAAATCAGATGGAATGGTGAGTTCAAATTTATCGCCAACATTCATTAATTGTAGCGCTTCTGTCCAACCAGCAATTACGCCACCAACTGGGAATACCGCTGGTTCACCGCGATCATATGAGCTATCGAATGGTGTGCCATCAATCAAAGTGCCTTTGTAATGCACTTTTACCGTATCGCTTTTCGTTGGTTTTTTACCGTCGCCTTTAGCGAGTGATTTGTATTGTAGGCCACTGTCAGTTGTCGTTACACCGTCTTTTTTACTGTTAGTTTCTAGATAAGCTGCGCCTTCTGCAATATTGGCAGCATGTTTCGCTTTTTGTCTTTCTTCACTCACTTTTTGAATTTCTTCAATCGCGCTTCTTTTATCTGCTTCTGATAGGCGAGGTGCATTACCTGCAACTACGTCAGCGACTGCCATTGCGAATGCATTGATATCTAATTCGATGCCATCATTTTTCAATTGATGGGCCATGTTTTCCCCAACAATATAACTTAATCGTTGATCTAAGGTCTCTAATTTCACTTCTGTTGTCATTGATTTCTTTCTTTCGTTGTCTCTGCTATCGCTAGAGATTTGGTTAAAACAGAATCATGTTTTGTTGATTGCCACTGGCTTCTGTTTAGGATGCGACCCCAATGGTTGAATTTGGGTTAATCGCTTTGGCTTTAATGGTGCAAGGTTTAGTGCGAGGCTAAATAATCATTAGCAATGGATATTCACTCAACTAATGCATCATTTTACTAGGTATGCGCGCAGGTTTCTAGTTTTGACCAATTAATCAAAGATGATGCTTGGTTAAGGCATTGATTTCTTGGCTTACACGTCAGCTAAAATCGCCAGCATCGCCGCATCGCCAGAGGCATTCACCGTTTGAACTTTCAGCCCCATTTGCAGCGGTTGCTCAGCCACTCTAGCGTGGTTCACACAAATAGTAATCTGTTTTAACCAATCCGATTCACCAGCCATGGCTAATAAATAACGCATGGCTTCTGAGCTGGTGACGACAATCACATGTAGTTTTCCATCATGATAAGCTTGCTCTAAAACCTGACAGTTGGTTTGCGGATTAACGCGTTGATAACACTCTGCAAAAGTGACTATTGCACCACGTTCAGTCAGCGTGTTCGCCAGCACATCGCGACCACCAATTCCGCGGACGATTATGACTTTTTTTCCATGCATATCATGCATTGCCGGCAGAGAGAGTAATGACTCACTATCAAAGCGATCTTGCGGAATTAATACATCACGAATGCCAAATGTTTGAAGACTCTTTGCCGTTGTTGGGCCAATGGCAGCAAATTTTAGCTGTTTTGGAATGCCTTGTTTAATGAGTCTTGGCAGGCTGTTTTCTACGGCATTGCTGCTGATAAACAATATCCAATTATAAGCATTAATATCAGCAATGACTTGTTCAAACGCGGTGTAGTCATCTAATGCCGTGATTTCAATTAACGGAAACGCAATCACGTTACCGCCTGCATTCTGAATCAACTGAGTCAGCTTTTTAGCTTGATTGATTGGGCGCGTAATAGCGACACCAATATTAGCCAGTGCTAATTCTGGCATGGCGCGCATTATTTAACGCCGTCCAATTCAGCCAATATTTTATCTGCGCCTAAGCTGATGAGCTTCTCCGCTAATGCTTTACCAATCGTTTCTGCATCATTTGCATCACCTGACATCGTTTCACGTAACATTTGTTTGCCATCAATACTCGCAACAAAGCCTGTGATCGTAATGGAGTTGTCTTGCTTAGTTGCATATGCACCCAATGGTACCGTACAACTACCAGCCAATGTACGGCTAAAACCTCGTTCTGCTTCGACGCATTGTTCTGTCTCTATGTGGTTGAGCGGAGCAAGCACATCAATTAAATCGGTTCTGTCTGATTTTATTTCGATCCCTAAAGCACCTTGTCCAACGGCTGGAATGCTGTCCTCCGCTGAGATGATATTGCGAATTCTGCCGTTTAATTCTAAGCGGATTAAACCCGCTGCCGCTAAGATAATGGCGGCATATTGACCTTCATCTAATTTACGTAAACGTGTTTGCACATTGCCACGTAGCGATTCGATTTTAAGATGCGGAAAACGCGCTTGAATTTGGCTTTGACGACGTAAGCTTGAAGTGCCAACAATGCTGCCTGCTGGTAAATCAGCTAACGAATCATAATCATTAGAAACAAAGGCATCATGTGGATTTTCACGCTCAACTGTTGCCACTAAAGAAAAGCCTTCTGGCATATTCATCGGCACATCTTTCATGCTATGCACTGCAAAGTCTGCACTACCGTCCAATAAAGCGTTTTCTAGTTCTTTAATAAATAAACCTTTGCCACCAATGCTGGCCAGTGGTTTATCTAAAATTTGATCACCTGTAGTGGTCATGCCTAAAATTTGCACATCACACGCTGGATATAAAGATTGCAATCTGGCTTGAATATGTTTGGCTTGCCACATAGCAAGCGCACTTTCGCGCGAGGCAATGACTAATTTTTTTGGATTGGCTGCTTGAGTATTGTTCATAGGCAGAATTTTAGCATAGGCTTAAGCATATAAAGTGCTATAAGAAATAGTGATTTTTAAGGTAAGCTATCGCATTACTGAGTAGAAAAGTAGCCATTAAGGCTATGCTCAGGGTTAAATTTAGGAGATTTTTATGCAATATCAATTAGATGTTTTTCTTGCTTCATTAAATCAATTTTGGGTGCAGGTCGTTAACTTTGTGCCTAAATTGCTGGCAGTTATTGTGATTTTATTTTTCGGTTGGATAATCGCAAAATTGGTTAGGACAGCGGTAAAGCATATTTTAGAGCTTGTTAAGTTTGATAATTTTGCCGAAAAATCTGGCTTAGAAGCGTTTATGAACAGTGGTGATGTCAACATCACATTGAGTGGCATTATCAGCCAAGTGGTGTATTGGCTAGTCATTATTATGTTCATCATTACGGGTGCCAATATGTTGGGCTTAACCGAAGTTGCGCAACTACTACATGATTTAGCGGCTTATTTACCGCGCATTATTCTAGCGATTTTAGTCATGATATTTGGTACCTTGTTAGCACGTTTTATCAATCGTTTAGTGTTTGCTTGGTTGCATAGCATTAAGTTTGAACGGGCTTTATTGGTGAGTACATCGGTAGAGTACGGTATTCAAATTTTGGCTTTGTTTATTGCTTTAGAGCAATTAGGCATTGGTGTACAACTGATTAATTCATTGTTTGTCATTGTATTTGGTGCAATTTTCTTAGCATTGGCTTTAGCGTTTGGTTTAGGCGGTAGAGACCGCGCCGCTAAAGTGATAGAAGAGTTAAGCAACAAAAACAAATAATTAAGTTGTGTATCAATAGCGACAACAGTATTTAGGCTTTACGAATTAAATGCTGTTGTCGCCGACTCACTGCAATGGTTTCTGGCACGTCTTTTAAAATCGTGTGCCATTGCAGATTTTCGGTATCATCGCCGCGTTTTTCATAACCACTGATTGCGCGCTGTGCGACTAAGCAATTACGATGTAAACGAATGAAAATCTCACCAAATTCTGCTTCCAAATGGGTTAACGATTCTTCTAGTAAATACTCTTTTTCTTTTGTGCGTATCGTTACATATTTAAGCTCTGCACGGCAGTAAATCACTTCTTCAATCGGAATTAACACAATACTGCCGCGTTCATGAATACTTAAATGGCTGCGCGTTTTTTGCAGTGGTTTCAGTGCTTCCATAGAAGGTGGCGCAATGGTTTTTACTTTTTCGATGGCGGCTTGTAAGCGTTCTAAGCGAATTGGTTTTAACAAATAATCGATGACATTTAAATCGAAGGCTTTAATGGCATAAGTATCGTAAGCCGTGGTAAAAATAATATGTGGCTTTGGCGTTAATTTTTGTGCATGTTCTGCCGCTTCCAAGCCGTCCATCAGTGGCATTCTAATATCGAGTAGCATCAAATCAGGCTTTTGTTGTATCGCCAAATCTACTGCTTCTTTGCCATTTTTTGCTTCGGCAACCACGCGAACATTCGCAATATCAGATAGTAACTCTTTTAAACGATTGCGAGCAGGCGCTTCATCATCGGCGATTAAGATGGTTAATGAAGACATTATGGCTTCTCGTAAGGCATGCGAATGGTGACTGTATATTGACCATTATTGGTTTGGTGACGGATTGATGCTTCTAAATCAAAGTGCAATGCCAATCGCTCTTTAATGTTTTTGAGCGCCATTTTATTACCCATATGATGACTATTATTCGCCTGGTAAGGGTTGCTAATTTTAATGCGCAACTCATTCGCTTTGTGCGTGATAATCACCACAATTTCACCACCTTCAGCAATGGGCTCAATGCCGTGATAAACCGCATTCTCGACTAAAGGTTGTAGAATCAGTGGCGGCACCAATGCATGATTCGGCAGTTCATCTACTTGCCAGTCAACGCGTAAACGATCTTCCATGCGTAAACTTTCAATATTTAAATACTG
>Ga0209231_1000832_pt1 | contig 14287 bp, 12 predicted proteins | sample Deesub45470m_DNA_FD_188086 | JGI IMG/M metagenome (GOLD analysis project Ga0209231, IMG submission 188086) | Deep subsurface microbial communities from North Pacific Ocean - 450_OLKR46/470m Metagenome (SPAdes) (version 2) | ecosystem: Environmental > Terrestrial > Deep subsurface > Unclassified ... | reverse complement strand
TACCACCAGCCTCTTGCACTAAAAGCGCGCCAGCGGCGATATCCCAAGCAGAAAGATTGAGCTCAAAGAAACCGTCAGAAAAGCCTGCGGCAACATAAGCCAAATCAAGTGCCGCAGACCCTGGACGACGAATACCTGTTGTGCTTTTAATCATGTCTTTCAACATATCCATATAAGTATCTAAATAAGAAAACTCACGGAATGGAAAGCCTGTTGAAATTAATGCTTCTTGCAATTTAATGCGACTGCCAACACGAATACGTTTATCGTTTAAAAAAGCACCGCGGCCTTTGGTTGCGGTAAATAAATCATTGCGCACAGGGTCATAAATCACGGCTTGCGTAATCGCACCTTTTTGTTGCAAAGCGATAGAAACACAATATTGTGGAAAGCTGTGCAAGAAATTGGTTGTGCCATCTAATGGATCAATAATCCAAATATTTTCAGCAGTTTCATTAATATCACCGCCCTCTTCACCTAAAAAGCCATGGTCAGGATAGGCGCTTTTTAAGGTGTCAATAATGGCTTTTTCTGCGGCTTGATCGACTTCACTCACAAAATCATTAAACGATTTGGTTTGGATTTTTAGCTGGCCTAAATCACGTGAAGCAAAATTGATAATATCGCCAGCTTGGCGAGCCGCTTTGACGGCATTGGTTAACATGGGATGCATTTGGCTTAATCTTTTTATCTTGAACTAAAGCCGTATTTTAACATCATATTTTCAAGTTAACCGTATTAGGTTTGAGGGTTTCATACATTAGATAATGATAATTAAAACAATCTTTGACCCACTAAATTTCAACTCAATGCGATCAAAACCATCATCTAATTTAACAAAGGACAGTCATATTGAAATCAATCTTTGTCGTTTCTGCAGTTGCATCAACAGTTATCTTATTGTCTTCATGCTCGTTTGATAATACATCTATAGCAATCAAAGAAGGCATGGGAACCAACCCCAAACTGCCTAATCCGAATTTAGAAAAGATTCCTACTGTTAGCATAGCCAAGGCAGTTGGCTGGCAGTCAAATACTTCACCAACCGTTAATGAAGCTCTATCAATCAATGCATTTTCTACCGACTTAGACCACCCACGATGGCTTTATACGCTCCCCAATGGTGATGTATTAGTCGCTGAAAGCAATGCGCCTGCCAAACCAGATGCGAGCTTTAGTGTGCGTGGTTGGTTGATGGGAATGTTTATGGAAAAAGCGGGCGCTGGCGTTAAAAGTCCAGACCGCATTACACTATTACGCGATGCTGATAAAGATGGTGTTGCAGAGCTGAAAACTGTTTTTGCTGAAAACCTTACTTCACCATTTGGCATGGCTTTGGTAGAAAATACTTTGTATGTCGCAAATGCAGATGCATTAGTCAAATATGACTATCAAACTGGAATGACGCAGGTAGATGGTCAATATACCAAAGTAATTGATTTGCCCGCTGGCATTAATCACCATTGGACGAAAAATGTGATTGCGCGCAGCGATGGTAAATTAATGGTGACCGTTGGTTCTAATAGTAATGTTGGCGAAAACGGGATGGAGATTGAAAAGAACCGTGCCGCTATTTTAGAGATTGACCCAGAAAATCAAACCAGCAAAGTATTTGCATCTGGCTTAAGAAATCCAAATGGAATGGCATTTGAACCAAAAACTGCTGAGTTGTGGACTGTGGTAAATGAAAGAGACCAGCTTGGTGGTGATTTGGTGCCCGATTACTTAACGTCCGTCAAAGCTGATGGTTTTTACGGTTGGCCTTATTATTACTATGGTCAACATATTGACTCACGCATCACAAGTCCTAATCCGGCATTAATCAATGAGGTAATAATACCAGATTATGCATTAGGCTCGCACACCGCTTCTCTTGGCTTATTAAATGCCAGTGACACCAAACTTGGAGCGTCTTTTTCTGAAGGCATGTTTATTGCGCAACATGGCTCATGGAACCGTTCACCAAAAAGTGGCTATAAAGTGATTTATGTTCCATTCAAAAATGGAATGGCTAACGGCGAGAGCATTGATGTGGTAACTGGGTTCCTTAATCATAATGAAGAGGCTCAAGGCCGTCCTGTTGGTTTGACGCACGACCAAACAGGCGCACTTTTAGTAGCTGATGACGTTGGGAATACGATATGGCGAGTGACAAAAAACTAGCGTCAGATGATTCTGACATTTCTTTCAGATTTTGGCTGATTCGCTTTATCCATGATGAAAGCTATCATTTATTCACAGTTGAACTAACGAAGAAGGAGCAACAATGGATACATCAACAATTAAAGAAGAATGGAATGATTTAAAAGCAAGTATCAAAGCCGAGTGGAATGAAATTACTGATGAAGACTTGAAGAATGCAGAGCAGAATTGGGACAAAATGGTTGATAGCATTGCGCTGAAATATGAGTTATCTAAAATGGAAGCAAGCGATAGGCTTGAACAATTAAAAGCTAAGATGAAGTCTTAATCTATCTATTAAGTGAACTGGCTTTAATGCTGTTGTTCGCTTAATCACTTGTAGCAAGTCTGGATTGCTTCGTCGCTACGTTTCTCGCAATGACGCGACATACGTCATCGCGAGCGCAGCGAGGCGATCCAGCGCATTTAACATAGCTTACGCACTCCCCAAGCTTTCCGTAACAAAACTTGTCAAGCAAATGCCTCTCGTTTCAATATCAACGCTATTTACCCTATCCCATCTCGTGTAAAATAATGCACTCGTTCCAACTCAACACCTTTCAACATGCCTGAACAAACTCAAGAACCAGTATTCAATAATATTCGGATTGTGCTTTGCCACACTAGCCATCCAGGCAATATTGGCTCAACTGCGCGCGCGATGAAAACCATGGGGCTTAGTCGATTATATTTGGTCAATCCCAAACACTTTCCTGACGGTCAAGCAAAATCATTAGCCGTCAGTGCAACAGATGTACTCGATAATGCGGTTGTAACCGCTTCACTAGAAGAAGCCATTGCAGATTGTCACTTTGTGATTGGTGTCAGCGGTAAAGAACGTTCACTCTCACAAGAGGTGATGAATGTGCGCGAGGCTGCCATCAAAACCAGTGAGATTGCATGTGGTCAACAAGTCGCTTTGGTGTTTGGCACAGAGCAAAGCGGTTTAACCACTGCGGAAGCAAATTGCTGCCATGTGTTAGCCACCATCCCAGCTAATCCTGAATATACTTCATTAAACTTAGCGCAAGCGGTGCAGATTATGTGTTACGAATGTCGGATTGCAGTGACGGGCGGGCAGATTCATTACGATGAGAAACCTGCCGAACTTGCTACGCAAGATGAATTAGAACGATTTTATGTTCATTTAAAGGAAGTGCTAACATTGATTGGCTATCTCAATCCTAAAGCCCCAAAGAAATTATTTGACCGACTTCGTCGCCTTTATGCAAGAGCGCGATTAGAAAAAGAAGAAGTGAATTTATTGCGCGGCATTCTGACATTGACGCAAAAACCAAAAAAGCATACTAAATATTAAATTAGTTTTTAACGCCTCTGAACGAGTTCAGTCGATGCATTTAACGTCTGGATTGCTTCGTCACTTCGCGCCTCGCAAAGACTAATATTACTTTTTAACATCCAGTTTCATTGCTACTTTCACATCATCGCCCTCTTTTGCTTCAGCTTTATCCACAACAGAAACACGTTCCTGTGCAATTCCATTCGCCAACAATGCTACTTTAATCGCTTCAGCACGCGCCAATGCTAGTGCTTTTAAATCAGCATCAGTTACTTCGACACTGTCAATCAAGCTAGTTTGTGCTTTTTCATAATGGCCTTCTTCTGGCGTTTGCAGTTTTGAAACCAAACTTTTAAATAAACCTTTATTCGTTAATTCATTGTATAAAGCATCAACCGCATCTTGCACATCTTCATTTTCCAAATCAACTGGGCCAGGCTTTTGACCAGGCTCCAGTTGAACGCCCATTTCTTCAACTACTTGCTGACGATACCTATTTTGTTTAATCGCTTGCGTATCTAATGCAAGGTTATAACTTGGCACAATGCCTAACATTAACGCTTCTCGCTTGGCTAATGCTTTGCTCACATTGGCCAACTTTTCTAACTCAGGTGGCGATACTTCGCTCGCACCAGCATTGAATAGAATACCGTCAAAATTCTCTCCATCACCGCCAAATAGCTTGCCTAATACTCTAAAAGGCGCAGTGACGATTTTGGTTAACACATTTTTAAACGCTTTCCAAAAAATGCCGCCATAACTAAAGCTTGGGTCATCCAAACTACCTGAGATTGGCAAATCCAAATCAATCAATCCATCACTATCTTCCAAGATGGCAATTGCTAAATCTAAAGGCAAATCTGCGGCATCTGAACTCTCTACTTTTTCACCCAATTTGATTTTATTAATCACAAACTTATTAGTACCGGCCAACTGCTGCTGTTTAATTTTGTAAGCTAAATCAACCGATAATTTGCCAGCCTCAATGCGCCGGCCTGCAAACTTACCAGAATAGGGCGTTAATCGACTCATATCCAAATTAGTAAACACTAATTTAATATCCATAAACTCAGTTGCGTTAAATGGCTGCAAAGAACCATTAATGCTCGCACTACCATATTCATCCACTTTTCCATCCAACTCTATTTGCGCCACTCGCGCTGCTTTGGTTGAAAATCCATTGATTACTCCATTTAAAGAATGAATGTTTGCGCCAAATTGCGGTGTCAAAGAAAGATCAGCAAATTCTAATTTAGCATCGCTAATTCTAATGGCATCAATTTTCGCGGGGAAAACATCACTAGCGGCCGTTTCTATTGCTGCAGGTTTAGCTTTTGGCGCCACAACTGGCTTAACCTCCACGGCGGTGATGGTTGGCTTAATAAGAGAATCGCTAACAACTGGCGCTGGCGCGGCTGTCTTTTTAGCTGTTTTTTCAACAGTGGGTGGCGGCGTACTTGCTGACGAATTGCGCATTACACGCTTAAGGTTGATGCTTCTGTCTGGATTAATAATAAACTTGCCTGATGGCTTAATCACTTGCAAGGTCGAGATGCTCATTTGATTTGGCATTAACGATACTTTTAGCTTATCACTCCGCAAATGATCCCAGCTTAAAAATGGATTTCCTGCTTCTTCGGTGACTGCCAACTGCTTTACATCAAACTTGCCGTTAAAATCCAAAGCAAATTCTCGTTTCTGCTCTGCGCGTAATTGACCCGAAACATCTGCCGCGCCACCGTTCAATTTGAGCAATGCAACTTGATTAAGATATGGTGCAAATGGTTTAAGTGAAAGATTAGACAAACTTAAACCAATATCTGCCTTGAATGGCGAAGGCCATATTTGTCCTTTAGCACTCAATTTTCCACCTTGTTTGAAATTAAATGCTGCTTGAAGAGGCAACGGTTTAGTCATATCTAGTGATGCACTTTGAATATCTACATGCGCATTTTCAATATCCAATAAAACTGGCGTTGCCGCGCTACCATCTTGAATATGAATGCTGCCCTTCTCTAAAGCCACTTTCGATAAAGCAACTTGCCATGCAGGTGCGCTAGACTCTGTCACTTCTTTTGATATAACCGTAGATTTAGCATTCGTGTTAACTGACTTAGTTTCCAACGCTTTTACCCAGTTCAGCGTATTGTCCGCCTGTTTAATGACGGCAGTTTCAAGTCCAGAAAACAAAACAGATTGTGCATTAATTTTTTTCTCTGTTAACGCAATTGCAATATCTGCAATAGTGGCTTTGCCTAATGTCGCCAATGGCTTAGCTGCTAGCTTTGTCGCTGATGCTGTTTTGTTGCCATCAAACTCAACATCAGACAATACAATCTCTTTAATGCCAAGTTGATTCTCTTTTAAATTAAAGCTGAGCGCATTGATATTGGTTTGTGGCACCCCTACTGAAAACTGTTGTTTTTGATTAACCGTTAATCCAGAAAATTGGAGATTTGCCTGTGCAAAAGCTAATTGCGGTGTTTCTTGCATTGCAAAATCCAGTTGTGGCAAACTCATCGTACTATTGTTCAATGTTATGTTTAAGGCATCTGACTGAGTCAAATTCAAGTCAGCCAATTTAAAATCAAGCGCATCAACATGTAGTGTTGCTTGCTTACTGTTCACAAAATGTATGGTTGGCGCACTTAGTCCAGCATAGCCTAATGCAACATCTCCACTGTCTCCCAACTTGCCCGCAACATCGCGCACACTAAAAGTAAAGTGGTCAATGGCTAATGTCGGCGTACTTTCAGGCAATGAAAAATCATAATTAAAACTGGTTTGCGCAGTGCCTTGGTTAATTGCAATCGGTAATGCTAATCCTTTAACCAATTGCAACATCTTATGAATGTTCACCCCATCCAAAGCAACAACACCTTTTGATGCAAGGGGATTAACGCTCATATCCCCTTTCCATTTCAGCGTTCCACCCTGCTTAGCAAATGCTGCTGAAACTAAGTAATCGCCTCGATCTTTTGGCAGCGTTGAAAACCCTTCCAGCTCAAAATTTAACGGCGTTAATGTGGTTTTAAAAGACTCAGTTCTACTCACATCTGCATATTGTACTTGGCCTTGATTAATCATAATTTGCTCAATAATGACACTTGGAATGGTGTCACTAGGCGGTGATTGCTCTTCATTTAACTTAGTAATTAAATCATCCCAATTAAACTTGCCATCAGATGCCGTGGCAAAATCAATTTGTGGCGCTAGCACTGCAATCTGTTTAAATTTCCAAGCTAATTTAAACATACCGCTCAGTTCAAAATCGACTACCAATTTTTTAAAATTTGCTAATGGCTGGTCACGCTTTGTTGTTAGCTTAAAATCATTAATGGTTGTTTTTAATCTGAGTGGATCAAACGTGACACTACCGACACTGGCTTTACTCGCCAATGACTGCTCAGCAATGCGTGGGATTATTTTTTTTGCGATAGGATTGACTGCAAAGTAGGCAAAGAGCAAATAGAATGCCACAAACCCTGCAACAATCTTTGCTACTAGCTTGAGTGAGACTCTTTGACGCAACAGATTCAGTTTGCATTTTAACTGACTCAGTTTATTTTTTAGCTTGTTTAATAATGCAATCATGGTATGCAATAAGATGATGTTTAAATTGATTATAATCGTTTAGCCAGTGCATGGCTTTGTTTTTATAAACCATATCGTAAGCCTGCTCACTTCCTTTCTCACTTCAATGCCCTATCTTAAACTGACAATATTTAACCTAGTATTTTAGTCAGGAATTATTTTTTATGGCATAATATCTCTTTAAATTAACGACTAACTATCGCGCATGTTTGACCATTTAAAAGAAGATATTTCTATTGTATTTGACCGCGACCCAGCGGCACGTACGCATTTTGAGGTACTCACCACTTATCCTGGTGTGCATGCCTTAATTTTGCATCGATTCAGTCACTGGTTATGGAAGAAAGAATTGTATTGGTTAGGTCGCCTATTCTCACATATTGGTCGATTTTTAACCGGCATTGAAATCCATCCAGGCGCAACCATTGGGCATCGCGTATTTATTGATCACGGCATGGGCATTGTCATTGGTGAAACCGCTATTATTGGCGATGATTGCACCTTGTATCACGGCGTTACATTAGGCGGCACCTCTTGGAACAAAGGCAAACGTCACCCAACCTTAGAAAATGGTGTGGTCATTGGTGCTGGCGCGAAAGTACTAGGGCCGATTACCATTGGTAAACATGCAAAAATTGGCTCTAATGCAGTTGTTGTTAGAGATGTGCCAGAAAATGCAACAGCAGTAGGCATTCCTGCGCGAATTTTAGAAGAAGAAAAAGCGAAGAAAGCAGCCGAAAAAGCGCAGTTTAGCGCTTATGCCGTTGGCAATGATGAAAATGATCCGATTAACAAAGCGTTGCAACCGTTGTTAGCAGAGATAAAAGCACTGAAAAAGCAACTTGCTGCATTGACAGATATGCCTTCTGAAAACAAAGTAGCCAAGGCATTTTCTGTCAATAAAACGAAACGTGCACCTAAAAAATCAGCCAAAGACGAGAGTTGAACTTTAGTCCATAATAATTGACTAAATTAGTAGGTTATTATAAAATGAACGACTAATTTAAGGATTAATTCAACATAAACATGAGACTGACTACTAAAGGCCGATTTGCTGTCACCGCGATGCTAGACCTCGCGTTAAATGAGGTTGGTGCGGACGGCGCATTAAAACCAGTAACGCTTGCTGGCATTAGTGAGCGTCAAGATATTTCGCTCTCTTATTTAGAGCAATTATTCAGCCGTCTGCGTCGCCAAGCGTTAGTAACAAGTGTGCGCGGCCCAGGCGGTGGTTATAACTTAGCAAGAACAAAAGCAGACATTTCTGTTTCTGCCATTATTTCAGCTGTTGATGAAAATATCGATGCAACACAATGCGGCGGCAAAGAAAACTGTCACGGGACTGAAGGCCGCTGCATGACACATGAACTTTGGGCGACGCTGAACACTAAAATTTTAGATTATTTATCCGATGTCAGCTTAGCTGATATGGTTGACGCGCAACAAGGAAAAGACAGCGGAACCGTTGTATTTTCTGCCAGAAAATCGTGCGAAACAAACAAGGCCGTTGTCAATGGCTAATGTTTATTTTGATCATAACAGCACCACCGCTTTAAAGCCGCAAGTGCTTGAGGCGATGATGCCGTATATGACCAATCAACATGGTAACCCTGCGAGTCAGCATAGCTATGGTCGCAATGCGCATGAGGCGATTGAGCAAGCACGCCGTCAAGTAGCTCAAGCTATTGGCGCACAGGCGAATCAAGTTATTTTTACGGCGAGTGGCACTGAGGCTAACAATTTTGCCATTACAGGTATTGCGAGCAACTTAGATCCGGCGCAGTTATTAACCAGTAGCATTGAACACCCTTGCGTGTCTAATCCTGCTAAAGCGATGCAATATCGTGGTTGGAAAGCCAATCGTATTAACGTGAATGATAGCTGTGAATTGGATATGCAAGATTTGCAAACCAAGCTAGAAGCCCCAACTAATTTGGTATCCGTTATGTTGGCAAATAATGAAACGGGTGCGATACAAGATATTGAGCAAGTGGTCGCGTTAGCCGCAACAAAAAAAGTATTGGTGCATACCGATGCGGTACAAGCACTTGGGAAAATTGACGTCGATTTTACGGCATTAGGCATACATGCAATGACGATATCTAGCCACAAAATTGGCGGCCCATTAGGTGCAGGCGCGTTGGTTCTGAATAAACGGGTCGACATTCAACCCTTGCTTTATGGTGGTGGACAAGAAAAAGGTTTACGTAGTGGTACAGAGAATATTGCCGCGATTGTTGGGTTTGGCGTTGCATGTGAATTAGCAATACAATCACTCAGTGAGTTTGCGACACACACTGAATCGTTGCGCAAACAGCTAGAAACAGGTTTAGCGAGCATGAATGCCGTTATTTTTGGGCAACAAGCTAAGCGTTTGCCAAATACGAGTTTTTTCGCCTTTGAAAATATTGATGGCGAAACCTTAGTAACTGCATTAGATAAGTTAGGATTCGCCGTTGCTAGCGGCTCGGCCTGTTCTAGCGCTAGCGGCGAGCCTAGCCATGTGTTATTAGCAATGGGTATTGATGCTGATACCGCCCGCGGCGCGATACGGGTTAGCTTTAATGCTGACAATACTGCGACGCAAGTAAACGAATTTTTAATTGCATTAAAACGTGCGCTACAAGAATTAAGGCAAATGACTGCCGTAGCCGCTTAGAAAAGAATATTAATTTAAAGGAAATAAAAACGTAATGGATAGAATGCCAATATATTTAGATTACTCAGCCACCACACCAGTTGATCCGCGTGTTGCTGAAAAAATGATTCCATACTTAACAGAACAGTATGGCAACCCTGCTTCTCGTAGCCATCCTTATGGTTGGACGGCGGAAAAAGCGGTGGAAAACGCACGTGAAAATGTCGCAAAACTGGTCAATGCTGATCCTAGAGAAATCGTGTGGACTTCTGGCGCTACGGAATCTAACAACCTTGCTATTAAAGGTGCGGCTAACTTTTATAGCGGCAAAGGTAAACATATTATTACTGTTGCGACCGAGCATAAAGCGGTGATTGATCCAGTGCGTGAATTAGAGCGCCAAGGTTTCTCAGCAACGTTTTTAGAGCCAGAAGATAATGGCTTAGTCGATATTGAAAAGTTCAAAGCGGCTATCCGCCCTGATACCGTTCTCGCATCGGTCATGTTTGTTAATAATGAAATTGGTGTGATTCAAGATATTGAAGCAATTGGTAATATTTGCCGCGAAAACGGCGTGATTTTCCATGTTGATGCTGCACAAGCAACAGGGAAAGTAGATATTGACTTAGAAACCCTACCAGTTGATTTAATGAGTTTTTCAGCGCATAAAACTTACGGCCCTAAAGGCATCGGTGCTTTATATGTGCGCCGTAAACCACGCATTCGTATTGAAGCGCAAATGCACGGTGGTGGTCATGAGCGCGGTATGCGTTCTGGCACATTAGCACCGCATCAAATTGTTGGTATGGGCGAAGCATTTAAAATTGCACGTGAAGAAATGCATACTGAGAATGAGCGCATTCGTATGCTACATGACCGATTATTAGCTGGCCTAACTAGCATTGAAGAATCTTATGTGAATGGTGATTTAAGTCACCGCGTACCGCATAATTTGAATGTTAGTTTTAACTATGTTGAAGGTGAATCGTTAATTATGGCGATTAAAGGCATCGCGGTATCAAGCGGCTCGGCTTGTACTTCAGCAAGTTTAGAACCTAGCTACGTTTTACGTGCACTTGGACGCACAGATGAATTGGCGCATAGCTCGATTCGTTTCTCAATTGGTCGTTTCACCACAGAAGCTGATGTGGACTATACGATTAAATTGTTAAATGAAAAGATTGGCAAACTACGTGAGTTGTCACCATTGTGGGAAATGTTCCAAGACGGTGTTGATATATCCAAAGTAGAATGGGCGGAACACTAAATCATTAATCTTTGCCTACCTGACGTTGTTGTCGGATGACTCGTTTAGTACACTAAGCTTCATCATCCTCCGCCTAGTCAGCTAAGCAAATCTTAAATGATTGTTAAAAAAATTAGCGTTAAATTGAAATTTAAAAGCATTAAAAATAGGAAGCAAAATTAAGGCGACAAGCCGAAGGCAGTAGTACGACGAGGTGAAGTCAACGCAGAGTTTGCGAACTAGTTTAAATGCGCACAGGAGAATGATATGGCATATTCAGATAAAGTATTAGACCACTATGAGAACCCGCGTAACGTTGGCTCTTTAGACAAAAACGACCCGAATGTTGGTACCGGTATGGTCGGTGCACCAGCTTGTGGTGACGTGATGAAATTGATGATTAAAGTCAATGATGCTGGCTTGATTGAAGACGCGAAATTTAAAACGTATGGCTGCGGCTCTGCGATTGCTTCTAGCTCACTAGTCACGGAGTGGTTAAAAGGCAAAACAGTCGATGAAGCGTATGCGATTAAGAATTCTGCGATTGCAGAAGAGTTGGCTCTACCGCCAGTCAAAATTCATTGCTCTGTATTAGCGGAAGATGCGATTAAAGCAGCTGTGGCTGACATTAAAGCAAAACAAGCGGCTACTAAAGAGGCATCGTAATGGCGATTAGTTTAACCATGGCCGCAGCGCAGCGCGTAGAAAAATTCCTTGCCAATCGTGGCAAAGGCATTGGTTTGCGCTTGGGCGTTAAAACCACAGGCTGTTCTGGTATGGCTTATACCTTAGAGTTTGTTGATGAGCTGCACGATGAAGACATGTCGTTTGAAAGTCATGGCGTCAAAGTCATCGTTGATCCAAAAAGCTTGGTTTACATTGACGGTACCGAGTTAGACTTTACTAAAGAAGGCTTGAACGAAGGCTTTAAATTCAATAATCCAAATGTTGCTGATGAATGTGGCTGCGGGGAAAGCTTTACTGTTTGAGTGTGAGTGGTTTGAATGAAAATTACTTTGAGCTGTTTGCGCTTAAGCAATCTTTTGCCATCGATATAGCTGCATTAGAAAGCCAATATCGTCAGATTCAATCTGCTGCACATCCTGACCGTTTTGTAACAGCGTCATCGCCTGAAAAGCTACAATCCATGCAACTGGCAACGCTTGCGAATGAAGCTTACCAAACGCTGAAAAAGCCAGCGACGCGGGCTAAGTATTTGCTAATGCTCAATGAAATTGACGCCACGCAAGAAACGAATACCAGCATGCCCGCTGATTTTTTGATGCAGCAAATGGAATGGCGCGAAGCGTTAGAAGATTACAAAGCAGCAAAAGACATTGATGGCTTAGAAAGTTTAATGAAAGAGATGCGACAAGCGGCTAGCGAATTAACGAACGAATTAAACCACCTGTTTGATGAAAAAAACGACTTAACCAGTGCAACAGCAACAACGCGCAAACTGATATTTATAGATAAAGTGTGTGAAGACATTAATAAAGCCATCACACAAATAGAAGACTAATGGCATTACTACAAATTTCCGAACCTGGCATGAGCGCAGAGCCACACCAGCATAAACTGGCTGTTGGCATTGACCTTGGTACGACCAACTCTTTAGTAGCCACTGTTCGCAGTGGCATGAGCACCGTGTTACAAGATGAGCACGGCCGCTCATTATTACCCTCAGTCGTACGTTATACCGCCGACAATGGCGTGATTGTAGGTCACCAAGCGCAAGCTAAACAGAGCGAAGACCCAATTAATACCATTGTATCGGTCAAACGTTTTATGGGTCGCGGCATGAAAGATATTGCTGATAAAGCGCATATTCCTTATCGTTTTGTCAGTAACAATACGGCAGAAAGTGCCTCACAAGGCATGTTGCAAATCGATACGCGCGCTGGATTAAAAAGCCCTGTTGAGATTTCTGCCGAGATTCTAAAAACACTCAAAGCACGCGCTGAGAAAGCTTTGGGTGGCGAATTAACAGGCGCGGTGATTACCGTACCTGCATACTTTGATGATGCGCAACGCCAAGCGACCAAAGATGCCGCGCGGCTTGCTGGTTTGCATGTGCTGCGCCTATTAAACGAACCAACTGCTGCCGCTGTTGCATATGGCTTAGACAATGCATCTGAAGGCGTTTATGTTATTTATGATTTAGGTGGCGGCACATTTGATGTCAGCATACTGCGTTTATCTAAAGGCGTGTTTGAAGTATTAGCAACCAATGGCGACTCTGCTTTAGGTGGCGATGATTTTGACCATCGTATTTACTGCTGGATATTGGATCAAACCCGCGAACAAAATCCGAACAAAAATCCATTAAATGAAGAAGATACGCGCTTATTGCTAACCAAAGCACGCCAAGCAAAAGAGTGGCTGACTGACAATGATGAAGCACAAATTACTTGTAAATTAAGCGATGGCTATTCGGTTGATGTCGTTTTATCAGCCGATATTTTAGTTGAACTCACACAAAACTTAGTCAACAAAACACTCAGCCCAATGCGCAAAGCCATGCGCGATGCTGGATTAGCATTAACTGAAATCAAAGGTGTTGTCATGGTCGGCGGTGCGACGCGTATGCCACATGTGCGCCATGCAGTACAAGATTTTTTCGAGCAAGAACCACTCACTAATTTAGATCCTGACAAAGTAGTTGCACTCGGTGCGGCGATTCAAGCTAACGCATTAGCGGGCAATCGTAGTGATGAAGATTTATTGTTACTGGATGTCACGCCACTCTCACTTGGTTTAGAAACCATGGGTGGTTTAGTCGAAAAAATTATTCCGCGCAATTCAACTTTACCTGTGGCACGTGCACAAGATTTCACGACATTCAAAGATGGCCAAACTGCCATGAGCATTCATGTGTTGCAAGGTGAGCGCGATTTAATGAGTGCTTGCCGATCATTAGCGCGATTCGAATTACGTGGTATACCGCCAATGGCAGCTGGTGCAGCGCGTATTCGCGTGACCTTTCAAGTTGATGCAGATGGATTATTATCTGTTGGCGCACGTGAAGAAACCAAAGGTATAGAAGCAAACATTACCGTTAAACCCTCTTATGGCTTGAGCGAAGATGAAATTACGAATATGTTAAAGTCATCATTCGACGCAGCTGAAGCAGATAAGCAAGCCCGCGCTTTAGCAGAAGCAAAAGTGGATGCAATGAGTCTTATCAGTGCGATTAACATCGCATTAGCGCAAGATGGGCAGCTATTGTCTGAATCAGAAAAAAATGAAATCAACGCCTCCATTAAATCACTAGAACTGACACTCAATACCGAAGACAGTCATGCCGTACATGCCGCAACAGAAGCGC
>Ga0209231_1000829_pt1 | contig 14345 bp, 10 predicted proteins | sample Deesub45470m_DNA_FD_188086 | JGI IMG/M metagenome (GOLD analysis project Ga0209231, IMG submission 188086) | Deep subsurface microbial communities from North Pacific Ocean - 450_OLKR46/470m Metagenome (SPAdes) (version 2) | ecosystem: Environmental > Terrestrial > Deep subsurface > Unclassified ... | reverse complement strand
CGTCTGGCAAGGAACGGACTTAAAGGCGTGCGTCAGCATTATTCGTGGCAGGCGCATGTGGAAAAATATCTGGGGGTCATACGCCCGCTGGTGGAAAAAACCGAACCCTTGCCGAGAAGAAATCTTAGCCGTCGTCCAGGGGTGTTTCGTAACCGTGCAATCTTCACCAGTCTGGATTTGAATCTGGTCGGTGATGATCAGGCATTGCAGGCTTTTCTGCAAACCATGCAGGCGCATCGCAAATCGCTCATCTTCGGCATCGCAACGGGTCGCCACTTGGATGACGCATTGGCTACGCTCAAGCGCCACAACATCCGGCGGCCTGACGTGTTGATTACCGGGCAGGGAACAAGAATCCACTATGCGCCTAACCTGACCGAGGACACCGTCTGGAAACGTCATATCAATTATTCGTGGAATCCGCAGGCGGTGCGTGACACGCTCAAAGAGCTGCCGGGACTCAAGATACAGTCGAAAATACACCAGAGCGCGTTCAAAATCAGCTATTACGTCGATCATGCTGTAGCCGACATACAGGAAATCCGGCAAACCCTGCTGCGCAATGAGCTGGCCGTGAACACCATATTCTCATTTGGGCAGTTTCTCGATGTCGTCCCGGTGCGCGCCTCCAAGGGGCTTGCGCTACGCTGGTGCGCAGAACAACTCGGCTTTGCGCTGGAGCAAACTCTGGTTTCCGGCGTCACCGGCGCGGATGCAGACATGTTGCGCGGCAATACGCTGGGTGCGGTTGTGGACAACCATCATCTCGCCGAATTGTCTGATCTGGCCAATATAGAGAAGATATATTTTGCGGAAAATCTGCACGCAGCCGGTATTCTGGAGGCAATGGAGTATTACCGGATTCTGGATGATGGCAAGGCCGGGGTATAGCCATGAAAAAATTTCTGCTTTGTACTGACCTGGACCGCACGCTGATTCCGAACGGTGCGCAGCCCGCCTCTCTCGACGCGATGGGGCGATTCAAACAATTGGTGAGCCGCGCAGAAATCACGCTGGCTTATGTGACGGGAAGGCATCAGGCGCTCATTGAGCAGGCTATAGCGGAATTCGATCTGCCGCGCCCGGATTTTGCCGTCGCCGACGTGGGTTCAACGATCTACCAGTTGGGCCCGTCCGTATGGCGACAATGGGATGAATGGGACAAGCAGATTGCGCCGGACTGGCGCGGATGGTCGCACGACGAACTCTACCGTTTTTTGAGTGTTTTCCCTGTGCTGCAATTGCAGGAAAAAGAGAAGCAGGGCCGCCACAAGCTCAGTTTCTATATTCCGCTGGAAACGGATGCGCAGGCGCTGAGGTTGGAAATGGAGGTGCGCCTGGCGCAAGCCGGAATCAGGGCAAACCTGATCTGGAGCATAGACGAAGAGGCCGGGGTCGGTTTGCTGGATGTTTTGCCGGTCAGCGCCAACAAGCTGCATGCCATTCGCTTCCTGATGCAACGCGAAGGATTCGGGCATGAGAACACGGTCTTTGCAGGCGATAGCGGTAACGATCTGGATGTGTTGCTGAGCGATATTCCTTCTGTTCTGGTGGCCAATGCCGACACTGAAGTCAAGGGCCGGGCCGCAGAGGCGAACCCGCAGACGCTTTATGTCGCGAGTGGCCATTATCTGGGCATGAATGGCAATTACAGCGCCGGTATTCTGGAGGGCGCAGCGCATTACTGGCCGGAAGTGAATCTGTGGCTACGCAAACTTAATTGAAAGGGCGTTGATGTACGAACAAGCTTCTCACGCACTCCTGAACGAAATTCTGGTCAAGCTTAAACCTGAAATAGGGAACGTCAGACTACGGCATTTCTACACTCGCCTGGGGGCGAATTTTTATGCCATACACTCCCTGTTTCATCAGTTATACGGAGAGCGTTCAGACTTCAAGGAACAGATGGTTAGTCTGGTTGAAACGCTGGCCTTCCGTTATATCAAGCGCACTCCCCAGTTGCGTAAATCTGATCTGGCGCGCGAAATAAATTACAACTGGTTCCTCAGTCAGAAATGGGTCGGGATGGCGCTGTACTGCGACCGTTATGCCGATGACCTCAAAGGTTTGCGCGCAAATTTGCCTTATTTGCAGGAGCTGGGTGTCAATATGCTGCACATCATGCCGATACTCGACTGCCCGCCGGATAACAGTGATGGCGGTTATGCGGTGCGTGATTTTCACCGGATAGATCCGCGCTTCGGGACGACGAAGGATGTCGAAGTGCTGGCCGCGACGCTCAGGAGAAATGACATCCTGCTGGTGCTGGATATCGTGGTTAACCACACGTCGAATGAGCATGAGTGGGCGCGGCGTGCGCGCAATGGTGAGAAAAAATACCAGGATTATTACTACGTCTTCGACGACCGCGAGATTCCCGACCGTTTTGAAGCGAGTATGCCCGAGATATTTCCCGCCACCTCTCCCGGTAATTTCACCTGGGATGAGGAAATGGGCAAGTGGGTGATGACGGTATTCAACAGTTATCAGTGGGATTTGAACTACCGCAATCCGGCCGTGTTCATCGAGATGATAGACATCATCCTGTTCTGGGCAAACAAGGGCGCGGATATTTTGCGCCTCGATGCGGTGGCGTTTTTGTGGAAAAAAATGGGCAGCGTGTGCCAGAATGAGCGCGAGGCACACTTGATACTGCAACTGATGAAGGACTGCTGCCAGGTAACTGCGCCGGGTGTGCTGTTCATCGCGGAGGCCATCGTCTCACCCAACGAAATCACCAAGTATTTCGGCGAGGACGCGATCAATGCCAAGGAATGCGAGATAGCTTATAACGCCACGTTCATGTCTCTGCTCTGGGATGCGGTTGCAACCAAGAATGCCGCGCTGCTCAACAGAGGCATCAACAGCCTGCCTCAGAAACTGGAAAGGGCGACCTGGCTCAACTACGTGCGCTGTCACGACGATATTGGTCTTGGTTTTAATGACAATGATGCACGCCTGTGCGGTTACGATCCTGCACAGCACCGGCGTTTTTTGATCGATTATTTCACCGGGCGCTTCCCCGGTTCGCCCGCCAAAGGACTGCCTTTCGGCGAAAATCCCAAGACTGGCGATGCACGCATTTCGGGTTCCCTGGCCTCGCTGGTCGGGCTCGAATCCGCGCTTGAAAGTCAAAATGAGGAAGAAATCGACAAGGCGATCAAGACCATACTGCTGTTGCACAGCATGATATTGTCTTTTGGCGGGATACCGTTGTTGTACTACGGCGATGCGATCGGCATGCTCAATAGCCTGGAATACCTCGCTGAACCTTCCAAGCGCGATGACAATCGCTGGGTGCATCGTTCGCGATTTGACTGGAACAAGGCGGGAAAACGCCATCAGGACGGTTCGGTAGAGCAGCGCATCTTCAGTGGACTGAAAAAGATGATTGCCTTGCGTAAAGAGACGATGGCATTCGCAGATTTCGACGACAGGCAGCTGCTGCCGGTAGAGAATTCCAAGCTGCTGGTTTTTTCGCGGACGGAAATAAAAAGTCAGTACAACAGCGTGCTGGTGATCGCTAATTTCGACATCCATCCGCAAAAGTTGCACGTCGCTGTGTTAAGGTCGTACGGATTTTTCCAGCGCGGCAGCATGCTGGACCGCTGTTCAGGAGAGCGAATAACGGTCGAGAACGATGAAATCATCCTGCCGCCGCTATCCTGTTATTGGTTAACCGATTGATTATCAAGGAGAGAAATGCATGATCAAGAAATGTCTTTTTCCCGTAGCCGGGTATGGAACACGCTTCCTCCCGGCTACCAAGGCGCAACCCAAGGAAATGCTGCCCATTCTCACCAAACCGCTCGTTCAGTACGGTGTAGAGGAAGCGCTGGAGGCGGGCATGGATCTCATGGCGTTCGTTACCGGACGCAACAAGCGCGCCATTGAAGACCATTTCGATATTACCTACGAACTGGAAGATATGATCAGCGGTACCAGCAAGGAAAGTCAGTTGGTCTGTATCCGTAACCTTATCGAGCAGTGTACTTTTACCTATACGCGACAAAATCACATGCGCGGATTGGGTCATGCCATTCTGATCGGTGAGGCGCTGATCGGCGAGCAACCTTTTGGCGTGATCCTGGCAGATGATCTGTGCGTCGGCGAGTCGGATGGCATCATGGCGCAGATGGTGAGGGTCTATGAAAAATATCGTTGCAGTATTGTCGCGGTCGAGGAAGTGCCCGTAGAAGAAGTGGACAAGTACGGTATCGTCAGCGGTCAGCGTCTGGACGACGAATATGTACGGGTCGAATACATGGTGGAAAAACCGTCACCGCAGGACGCACCGTCCAACCTCGCCGTCATCGGGCGTTACATCCTGACCCCGGATATATTCGATATATTGAGGAACACGCCGCCCGGCAAGAACGGCGAAGTGCAGCTTACCGATGCATTGCAAGCCCAGGCGGCGAACGGGAAGGTGATCGCTTACCGATTCCGGGGTCAGCGTTTTGATTGTGGAAGTATCGAAGGCTTTGTGGATGCGACCAACTTCTTTTTCAATCGTATGCAGGAACAGCAGTAAGCCGTTGTTCCCGCACACGGCGCAAACCCGGGCGGGGTTTGCAAGGGCGGTGCGTAATTCTCAGCTCTTGGGAACGAAGGTGAAGGCGTCGGAGAAGAACGCTTCGTTGGGCAGGCCGCGCTGTGCAGTAAAGTCCGTGTGTGCTGCTTCAACAACGACCGGTGCGCCGCAGACGTACACGACGTAAGGCGACAGGTCGTTGTAGTCTTCCAGCACGGCCTGATGGACGAAACCGGTGCGGCCCTGCCATTCATCTTCCGGCAGCGCGTCAGACAGCACAGGTGTGAACACAATGCCCTGTGCTTCCCACTGTTTCGCCATGTCCAGCATGTACAGGTCGGACAGTTTGCGCGCGCCCCAGTAGAAGTGCATGGGGCGCTTGATGCCGATGTAAAGCGCGTGTTCTATGATGGCCTTGATCGGCGCAAAGCCGGTGCCGCTGGCCACGAAGATGATAGGTTTGTCGGAATCTTCGCGCAGAAAGAAGGTGCCCAGCGGACCCTTGAAGCGCAGGATGTCGCGCTCTTTCATTTCGCTGAAGACGTGATGGGTGAATGCGCCACCCGCGATGTTGCGGATATGCAATTCCAGAAAATCATCGCTGTGAGGGGCGTTGGCCAGTGAAAAGCTGCGCGGCTTCTGATCTTTTAACAGGATGTCGATATATTGACCGGCCAGAAATTGCAGGCGCTCATTGGCGGGCAGCTTGAGTTTCAGCACCATCACATCGGCCGCGGGTTTTTCCATGCTATGTACCCGGCAAGGCATGGTCTTCACCTGAATATCCTTGACTGCACTAACTTCCTGACATTCGATCACCAGATCGGATTGCGGCTTTGCGCAGCAGAACAGAGCCATCCCGCTGGTTTTTTCCGCCTCAGTCAATGCGCTGCCGTGGCCGTGATCAATCTCGCCCTGCAGCACTTTCCCCTTGCACGCGCCGCATACCCCGTCACGGCAGCTGTATGGCAGGTTATAACCGTGCCTGAGTGCGGCTTCGAGTAGGGTTTCATTCGTTTCGACGGGGAACTGGTGACCGCTGGGTTGTATCGTGGTTTGAAAAGTCATGATGGATTGCTGTGTGGCGGTTGCACGAAAGTGTGAATTTTAACGCATAATTCATCCATGAAACGAATACTCATTGTTGGCTGTGGGGATATTGCCCTGCGCACTATCCCCTTGTTGGTCCGTCGCTACCGGGTGTACGCACTGATCCGCAATCCCGGTTACGGTGCTAAATTAAGAGCGCTGGGTGCGATTCCCGTAAGTGGCGATCTGGATAAGCGCGCGTCTCTGACACGCATATCAGGCCTTGCCGATGCGGTCTTGCACTTCGCGCCTCCCGCTGCGACGGATGGCGTCGACACGCGCACGCGTAATTTGCTCAGTGTTTTATCCCGGGGCACTTTGCCGTCCTGTCTGGTTTATATCAGCACCAGCGGCGTGTATGGCGATTGCAAGGGTGCATGGGTGTCCGAGAGTCATGCGCTGAATGCGCAATCGCCACGCGCGCAACGGCGGGTGGATGCCGAGCGGCAGATTCGCGACTGGGCAAGGCGCAATGAAGTGCGGGCAAGTATTTTGCGCGTGCCGGGCATTTACGCCGCTACGCGTTTGCCATTAAACCGTTTGCAGCAGCCGTGTATCGTGGCCGCAGAGGATGGTTATACCAACCATATCCATGCTGACGATCTGGCCGGCATTAGTCTGGCGGCACTGGAACGGGGCAAGCCCTGTCGCGTTTATCACGCCAGCGATGACAGTCAGATGAAAATGGGCGAGTATTTTGATGCGGTGGCGGATGCCTATGGTTTGCCGCATGCGCCGCGCATGACGCGATGCGAAGTGCAACGTGCCGTGTCGCCTGTGATGTGGTCGTTTATGAACGAATCGCGCAGGCTGGAAAATGAACGTATCAAACAGGAACTGAAAGTAGTGCTGAAATATCCGACTGTGGCGGATTTTCTGTCTGAAATGAAACGCTAGATGTAACAAGGCCGGATTGCTCCGGCCCAGTTGATAAAAAATGATTTGGGAAGGCAGCCTCACGCGGAGGCGCGGAGAACGCGGAGAAAAACAAAGCAAAAATCGCCATCATTAAAAACATAAACCAATCAATATGTTATATATTTTCTTTGGTTTTGACGTTTTGGTTTCTCCGCGTTCTCCGCGTCTCCGCGTGAGAACGGTTGTCAGAATTAACCGACCCGCATTTCCAGCATCAGGTGATTGATGCGCTTCACGAAACCGGCCGGATCGTCGAGCTGACCGCCTTCAGCCAGCAAAGCCTGATCGAACAGTACCGCAGCCCAGTCGTCGAAATGCTGCGATTCCGCCTTCAGGCGAATCACCACCGGATGTTGCGGATTGATTTCCAGAATCGGCATTGATTCCGGTATCTTCTGTCCCGCTGCTTTCAGCATGCGTGCCATGTTGCCGCTCATGTCATCTTCGTCCGCGACCAGGCAGGCAGGGGAGTCGGTCAGACGGTGCGTGACGCGCACTTCTTTTACACGTCCGGATAGGCTGGTTTCGATTTTTTCGGTCAGCTCCTTATGCTCGGAGGCCTGTTTTTCCTGATCCTGTTTTTCGGTTTCATCTTCCAGCGCACCCAGATCCAGGCCGCCCTTGGCAACCGAGACCAGCGATTTTTCCTTGAATTCGGTCAACGAACCGACTACCCATTCGTCCACGCGTGCGGAGAGCAGCAGCACTTCGATGCCCTTCTTGCGGAAGACTTCCAGATGCGGGCTATTTTTTGCTGCATTGAAGGTGTCGGCGGTGATGTAGTAAATCTTGTCCTGACCTTCCTTCATGCGGGTGATGTAATCGGCCAGAGAAACGGTTTCGTCGGGCGTGTCGCTCAGGGTGGAGGCGAAGCGTAACAGCCCTGCAATTCTGTCCTTGTTGGCGAAATCCTGGCCTACGCCTTCCTTGATGACCTGACCGAACTCGCCCCAGAAGGTGGTAAATTTGTCCGTGTCATTGCCAGCCAGTTCTTCCAGCAGGCTGAGCACCTTCTTGGTGCAACCTTCGCGTATCGCCTTGATGTCTTTTGATTCCTGCAGAATCTCGCGCGACACGTTCAGCGGCAGATTGTTGGAATCGACGATGCCGCGTACGAAGCGCAAATAGGAAGGCAGCAATTGTTCTGCATCGTCCATGATGAATACGCGCTTCACGTACAGCTTGATGCCGTGCTGCGCCTTGTGATCCCACAGATCGAATGGCGCACGGGCAGGTACATAGAGCAGCTGGGTATATTCCTGACGGCCTTCCACGCGGGCATGCGTCCACGCCAGAGGGTCTTCATAGTCGTGGCCGACATGCTTATAGAACGCCTTGTATTCGTCTTCGGAAATCTCGTTCTTGGAACGCGCCCACAGCGCGGACGCCTGATTGACGGTCTCGTCTTCCTCGGTGATGGTCTGAGCGCCGTCTTTCCACTCCTCTTTTTTCATCACGATAGGCTGGACGATATGGTCGGAATATTTGTGGATGATGGAGCGGACCTTGTGACCGGAGAGCAGATCGTCCTGATCTTCACGCAGATGCAGCGTGATGGTGGTGCCGCGATTGGCTTTCTCAACCATTTCGATGACGAATTCGCCGCCACCATCCGATTCCCAACATACGCCCTGATCGGCATTCTCACCGGCACGGCGGGTGGTGACCGTGACCTTGTCTGCCACGATAAAGGCGGAATAGAAACCGACGCCAAACTGACCGATCAGTCCTGCGTCCTTTTGCTGGTCGCCGGAGAGCTTGGAGAAAAACTCGCGCGTGCCGGATTTGGCTATCGTACCCAGATTGTTGATCACTTCGTCGCGGTTCATGCCGATACCGTTATCCGCAATCGTCAGCGTGCGTGCTTCCTTGTCGTAGCTCAGACTGATTTTCAGTTCGGAATCGTTCTCGAACATCGAGTCGTTGTGCAGGGCTTCAAAGCGCAGCTTGTCGCAGGCATCAGAGGCGTTGGAAATCAGTTCGCGCAGGAAAATTTCACGATTGGAATACAGGGAATGGATCATCAATTGCAGAAGTTGTTTAACTTCTGTCTGGAATCCCATCGTTTCGCGATTAGTGCTTGCAGTCATACTGGTCCTCTTGAATTTAGTAAAGTGTGTGGTAGATGGAGCAGTTTTACGAAACTTCAAGTGGATAGAAGCCCACTTTTCAGGTGAATCAGCTTTGAAATTGATTGCTAAACTCAATCAGCTGTTCCAGCCTTGTTTTTGCAGAACCATCCTTGATGACTTCAGCGGCGCGTGCGATGCCGTCGTTCAGCGTAGTGCTTAATCCCGCCGCGTAGATCGCTGCACCTGCATTCAGTTGCACGATGTCGCGGGGTGCGCCGGGCTGGTTGTTCAGTACACTGCGCAGCATGTCGCAGGCGTGATCGGCATTCGACACGCGCAGCAGCTCGTTCGAGGCGCGCGTCAGGCCGAATTGCTCCGGTGTCACGCTGTACTCGCTGACTTTTCCGTCTTTCAGTTCAGCGATATAAGTTTCTGTATTTATTGATATTTCGTCCATTCCATCCGCGCCGTGCACCACCAGCACATGGTGGCTGCCGAGTTCGCCCATGACTTGTGCGAGTTTCCCGGTCAGCGATTGACTGAATACGCCCAGCACCTGATTTTGCGCATTGGCCGGATTGGTCAGCGGCCCCAGCATGTTGAACAGGGTGCGTACGCCGAGTTCGCGGCGCACCGGAGCGGCGTGTTTCATCGCGCTGTGATGGTTGGGCGCGAACATGAAACCGATACCGGTTTTATCTACACACTGCGCGACCTGATCGGGCGTAAGACCGACATTCACGCCCAGTTTTTCCAACACATCCGCGCTGCCGCAGGTGCTGGAAACCGAACGGCCACCATGCTTGGCGACGCGCGCCCCCGCTGCTGCTGCAACGAAGGCGCTGGCGGTGGAAACGTTGAAGGTGCTGATGCCATCGCCCCCGGTGCCGCAGGTGTCGATCAGATGGTCGGTATTATGCAGCGTTACCTTGCTGGATAATTCGCGCATCACGGCTGCCGCCGCCGCGATCTCGCTGACCGTCTCGCCTTTCATGCGCAGCGCGACCAGTACTGCGGCGATCTGTGCGGGAGTGAGTTGTCCTCCCATGATGTGTTCCATCAGTTCGCGCATTTGTGCGTAGGACAGATCATTGCGCTCTATCAGCCTGCCGAGTGTCTGTGAATAATGCATTATTTCGCTCCCTTGAGGAAGTTTGCCAGCATCTCATGCCCGTGTTCGGTGAGGATAGACTCGGGATGGAACTGCACGCCGTGGATAGCCAGCGTCTTGTGGCGCACGCCCATAATCTCGCCGTCATCCGTCCAGGCGGTGATTTCCAGGCAATCCGGCAGGGTCTCGCGTGCGATCACCAGCGAGTGATAGCGCGTCGCGGTGAACGGATTGGGCAGGCCGGTAAACACGCTGTTGCCGTGATGATGAATCGACGAAGTCTTGCCGTGCATCAGTTGTTTGGCGTGTATGATCTCGCCGCCGAACGCCTGACCTATGCTCTGATGGCCCAGACATACGCCGAGGATGGGAATCCTGCCGGCGAAATGTTGTATCGTGGCGACCGAGATACCCGCTTCATTCGGCGTACAGGGGCCGGGCGATACCACGATATGCTGCGGATTCATTTTCTCAATCTGCTCGACGGTAATTTCGTCATTGCGATGCACTTCCACCTCAGCGCCCAGTTCGGCGAAATACTGCACCAGATTGTAGGTGAAGGAGTCGTAATTATCGATCATTAACAGCAATTTAATTCCAATCTTTTGATTATTAAGGAATAGCAATCTGCAACATAGTTCAGATACCCCCTGAGATACCCCCATTCTGTTCGGGTAGTCTCGGATATTGCAACCCAGATCACCGTTCCTAAAATGGCATCTCCATTTAATCCGCTCATTATCTCATCCTAGTCACTGCATCGGAAAGCGTAAGGACTCTCGTGCCGCTGGACGCTCACGCAAAGCCTCGTACAACTGAGCGGGGCCAAGCAGTACATCTTTTAATCCGCTCCGCACCTTCTCCGACCCAAGTGCCTGCTTACTCAACGATGAGTGTGCCGACAATGCATCCATGATCGCGTTCATCAGTTCATTCGCCAGATCGGGTGAATTCGCAAACTGCTCCTTGGTGTTGTTATTGGCCTGCTGTACCAGAATGTCTGATTCGAGCAGCTTGCCTTTCAACACATGGTTCACGTAAATCAGCTTGTCGTCGTCGGTTAGCTCCCCCTCAAACAGGTCGTTTACCTTGGCGATAATCAGTGCGAGGTAAATCTTCTCCTGCTCACGCACCTCGCCACTGCCGGGTTCTGTCAACGGAGCCAGCTTGGGATATTCACCGTTTACCAGTGCCAAGTTGCGTTTGCCCTGATCCTTCAGCTTATGATGGGTCAACGTCACCTTGGACAGATCGACGCCCTCACGTTCCCGCCCAAACTCCAGCAAGGGCAGCAGTCGCTTGAAGAAGATGGCACGTTTTTCAATGGCTGTGTTGCCATAGTCGAATATCTGCGACAGGAAGGCATACACCCGCTGGAACGCCCCCAGATTGTGTTTGAACAACACCAGCGCATTCATTTCATCCTGTGCGGCTTGTTCCGCAGAAACGTAAAAGTCGCGCAGCGATTCGTTTGCCCCCTCCCCCGCAAAGCGGGGGAGGGTTGGAGAGGGGGAACGGGCCTGCCCGTTGGCATCCTGCTTCATCGCGGCGGCCTTGAATGCTTCCATCGCGGCTTTGTAGCGTTTCAGCAAACGATCCGCCACGGGCTCGATAGCAGCGGAAAGTTCCGACTGAGACGCGTTGGGATTCATTTCCACGTTCACGACACGATCCACCTCATTGTCGTCGTAGTGGCCTTCGGCATCCAGCTTGGCACGTAAGTCATAAACCAGATTCGGATCGGTTACACCGTCCAGCTCTGCCGTTTCAAAGTATGTCTTGAACGCACTCAGCACCTCGTCAGGATCGTTCACGAAGTCGAGTACATACGTCGTATCCTTGCCCGGATAGGCACGGTTCAGGCGCGACAGCGTTTGCACCGCCTGAATACCCGCCAGTCGTTTGTCTACATACATGCCGCACAGCAGGGGCTGGTCAAAGCCGGTCTGGAATTTGTTGGCGACCAGCAGAATCTGATACTCATCCGTGGCAAACGCCTCGCGGATGTCGCGCCCGTTCAGGTTGGCGTTAAGCGTCTTGCTGGTTTCAGATAGTGGGTCGGGGTGAGATTCCTGATCGTTCACCTCGCCGGAGAACGCCACCAGTGTGCCGATTTTGTAGCCCTGCGACTTGATGTATTTGTCGATGGCGATCTGCCAGCGCACGGCCTCAAGGCGGCTGCCGACCACCACCATCGCTTTGGCTTTACCTTCGAGTAATGGCTGTACGTTCTCACGGAAGTGCTCCACCACCACTTGCACCTTCTGGATGATGTTGTAGGGATGCAGACGCACCCACCGCATGATGCCTTTCATCGCCGTGCTGCGTTCCACTTCCTTCTCATCCCATTCTCGTCCTTCAGGAATTGAAAATTGATTTTCTCGTTCGCTTCCTCGCCCGCTTGCGGGAGAGGATTGAGGAGAGGGAAGACGGGCTTGCCCGTTGGCGAGTTTGAAAGCCAGCTTGTACGGCGTGTAGTTCTTCAGTACGTCGAGAATGAAGCCTTCCTCGATGGCCTGACGCATGGAATAGACGTGGAACGGCGCAGGCAAATTGCTATCACTGGCAGGCAGTGCCAGATTGGGACGACGACCGAACAGCTCCAGCGTTTTTGCTTTGGGCGTGGCAGTAAAGGCTACGTAGGTGATCCCCGCATCATTCGCCCGTGCCGCCATGTTCGCTGCCAGCAAGTCTTCCGTGCCGATCTCTCCGCCGTCCGCCAGCTCCTGCATTTCCTCGGCACTCAACAACTGCTTGAGCTTGGATGCGGCGGCACCCGTCTGTGAACTGTGTGCTTCATCGGCTATCACGGCGAAGCGTTTGCCTTGAGTGGCAGCGAGTTCCTGCACGGCTTGTAGCGCAAAGGGGAAGGTCTGAATAGTACACACCACGATCTTCTTCCCGCCGGATAAGGCTTGGGCCAGTTCGCCGCTCTTGCTCTGGCTTTCGCCCTTGATGGTGGCGACAACGCCAGCGGTGCGCTCGAAGTCGAAGATAGCTTCCTGTAACTGCGTATCCAGCACGGTACGATCAGACACCACCAGTACCGAGTCGAACAGCTTTTTGTGCTGCGCATCGTGCAAATCGGCAAGGAAGTGCGCCGTCCATGCGATAGAGTTGGTCTTGCCCGAACCGGCAGAGTGTTGGATCAGATACTTATTCCCCTCGCCCGTTTGCGGGAGAGGGGCTAGGGGAGAGGGTGAATGCTCCACCAGCACCGCCGCCAGCAGTTTTCGGGTGGCATCCAGTTGGTGATAACGCGGGAAGATTACCGCCACAATCTGCTTCTTGCTGTCGCGCTTGGCGACGATATACCGCCCGATGATCTCCAGCCAGGAATCCGTCGCCCACACCTGTTCCCACAGATAGGCGGTGCGATGCCCGTTCGGATTGACCGGATTACCCGCCGCGCCGTGGTCGCCCAGATTGAACGGCAGGAACGTCGTTACTGCACCCAGCAGGCGCGTACTCATCATCACCGCACTGTTACTGACTGCGAAATGCACCAGTGCGCCACGCGGAAAGTCCAGCAGTGGTTCGGCGGCGTTTTGCCCTTTTGGCTTGGGGTGACGGTCGAAGCGATACTGATCCACTGCATCGTCCACTGACTGCGTGAAGTTTGATTTCAGCTCCACCGTCGCAACGGCGATGCCGTTCAGGAACAGCACCAGATCAATCGAGTTTTCGTTGTGCAGCGAATAGCGCACCTGACGCACCACGCGCAGACGGTTAGCCGCGTACTTCTGTTGTAACTCAGGGTTCATCGCCAGCGCGGGTTTAAACTGCGCAAGCTGCAACGGCTGACGCAAGCCCAGCAACTCGATGCCATGCCGCAATACATCCAGCGTGCCGCGATCATCCAATTGTTTGCGGATACGATCCAGCAAAACCGCTTCGGCTGCTGCGCCGTGACTTTTGCTTAATGCCTCCCAAGCCTTCGGTTGAGTATCCTGCACCCAGGCAATCACATCGGCGGGGAATACGGCACGGGCGCGGTCATAGGCAGCAAAGTCGCCGAGCGTGGTTGTTGACGCTTCAGCGTCTTTACAACCACGGCCTACCCCTTGCGGGCGCTCCGCACTTGTCAGCGCAGGCTGGTACAGCCAGCCATGCGCGGCAAGATGGGCGCAGATGTCATTCTCGAATTCGATTTCTTTGTGCAGGCTCATGCTCGCTTTCAGTTAATAGACTGCATCATGATCGCCCACATTGACGGGGATGATTTTCCCATCCTGAATCAGCAATTCCAGCGTAATGCGATACGACAGGTTAATGGACACCGAATGCAAACCCTCGTGTTTGCCGCGCAAGCGATGTAAGCGCAAGGATGGATGGCTTGGGTTGGCGGCAAGTAGTTGCAAAGTTTTAGCGTAGGGTTGCCTAAGTTCGGGATGTCGTTTTATGAACTGGACTTCTTTGCGCTTGAATTGCTGCGTAAAAATCAGCTGGAACATGCTTGATCAAGCCAGGCTAAATGCTCATCCAGCGATTCTGAGGTAAACCGACCTGCCGCCAGGTCCGCTTTGGTTTCAGCAATGGCGGCATCCAGCTCGCATTCGCGCAAGTAGTTGTATTGAGCAATTTCCATCACCACAAAGCGATCCTTGCCGCGCACCGACAC
>Ga0209231_1000828_pt1 | contig 14346 bp, 10 predicted proteins | sample Deesub45470m_DNA_FD_188086 | JGI IMG/M metagenome (GOLD analysis project Ga0209231, IMG submission 188086) | Deep subsurface microbial communities from North Pacific Ocean - 450_OLKR46/470m Metagenome (SPAdes) (version 2) | ecosystem: Environmental > Terrestrial > Deep subsurface > Unclassified ... | reverse complement strand
CGCCGCGGGTGACGGTGGCGATCGCGTGGATGATTGCGATCGGGATCGCGTTGTCGGCCGCCATCATGGTCTATGTTCCCTGGGTGCAGACCGCGATCGGCGACGAGGGCGGATACCTCCTGTGCGCGGTCGCCGGCCGGATCGAGCGCTGGTATGTGCAAGACGGTGAGCATGTCGACCAAGGGCAGCCGATTGCGCGCGTCGTCGACGTCGATCCTCAGTTGCTTTCCCGCCTCGCGGCCGAACGCGCCCAGGTGCAGGCCGAGATCGTCGCCGTGCGCCAGGGACAGGCCGTGGCCAGCATCGACGTCGGCCGCGCACGTCAGCTCCTGGCCGAGGGGCTGGTCGCGCGTCGTGATCTTGAGCAGGCGCAGATCAAGGTCGCCGACGCCGCAGCCAAGCTGGCGGAAGCGCGCGCGAAGCTCAACCGCATCGACGTGCAGCTCAATCGCCAGGCGGCGCAGCTCGTCCGCGCGCCGCGAGACGGGCGCATCCAGACCATCAATGCGGCGGCGGGCGGCGCCTTGATATCCCCTGGCACCATGCTGGCGGTGGTCGCGCCCGAGCGCGTCGAGCGCGCCGTCGAGCTTTACGTCGATGGTCGCGACGTGGCGCTGGTCAGGGTCGGCCAGCCGGTCCGGTTGGAGTTCGAGGGCTGGCCCGCCATCCAGTTCAGCGGCTGGCCGTCCGTCGCGCAGGGACTGTTCGACGGCCGCGTTCGCGGGCTCGATCCGACGGCGAGCTCGACCGGGCTGTTCCGCGTTCTGGTCGAGCCCATGCCGGGCAAGCCGGCGTGGCCCGACCCTCGGTTCACCCGGCCGGGAGCAAAGGTGCGCGGCTGGATACAGATGGAGACCGTATCGGTCGGCTATGAGCTGTGGCGACAGCTGAACGATTTCCCGCTGGAGTTCGGCCAGGGCCAGGGCATCGCGAAGGCCGCCGCGACCAAGGACGACGACGCAGCCGTGCTGAAGGCGGGCAAGGCCAAATGATCGCCCGCTTCCTGCTCATGCTGCTCCTGTTCTGGCCCGCCCATCTTGCCGCGCAGGAGGCGCGCGCGTTGACGCTCGACGAGGTGCTACGCTCGTCGGCGACCCACGCGCCGCAGATCGTCGAGGCGCTCGCCCGCGTCCGCCAGGCGCAGGGACGCGCCCTCGGCGCCGAGGGCGCGTTCGACACGGTGTTCGATGTCGATGCGCAGAGCCGGATCGCAGGCTATTATGACGGCACGTCTGCGGAAGGCCGCGTGGCCCGGCCGCTGACGGGCAATGGCGGCCAGCTCTACGGCGGCTATCACCTGTCGCGCGGCACCTTCCCCATTTACGAGGACAAGGCCTACACGGATCGGCTCGGCGAGTTGAAGGTCGCCGGCCTGTTCGCGCTGCTGCGCGATCGGGCCATCGATGAGCGCCGGGGCCGGCTAGACCTTGCCGCGCGCGACGTCGACCTGGCCCGGCTCGACCGCGAGATGGTGGCGATCGGAGTCCAGGCGCGCGCGATTGCCGCCTATCAGACCTGGGTTGCGGCCGGATTGCGGTTGCGGGCCTACCAGTCGCTGCTCGCTTTGGCGGAAACGCGTAGGGGCGGCATCGCGCGCCAGGTGCAACTCGGGGTCAGGCCGGCGATCCTGTTGACCGAGAACGACCAGAATATCGTTCGTCGGCGCGCGCTGGTGGTCCGCTCCGAACAGGAGTTCGCCGCCGCCGCCAATGCACTGTCCTTCTTCTACCGCGATGGCGCCGGGAATCGGCTGACGCCGGGCGCCGAGCGCCTTCCCGCCGCGCTGCCGGAGTTTCGGCCAGGCCGCGTGACGGGGCCCGTCGACCGACCCGACCTGCGCTCGATCGACGCGCGGCTTCAACAGTCGGCATTGCGCCTTGCGCTTGCGGAGAACGACCTGAAGCCGCGGCTCGATCTGCGCGGCGAGCTATCCTACGATATGGGCCGCACCGGCTTGGGCGGACTATCGCGCGATGGCGAGGAAGCGATCGTCGGCCTGCGCTTTTCCGTGCCGCTGCAGCGTCGCCAGGCCAGGGGCCGCATCGCCGAAGCCCGCGCGGAGATCGACGCGCTGCGAACGCGTCAGCAGTTGGTGAGCGATCAGATCGCGGTGGAGGTGAAAGCCATCGTCATCGCGCTCGATGGCGCTGAGAAAGCCGCCTTGCTGGCAGCGGAGGAAGCTGAACTCGCCGATCGCATGGCCGAAGCCGAGCGACGCCGGTTCCAGTTGGGCGCAAGCGACTTCTTCCTGCTGAATCTTCGTGAGGAAGCCGCAACCGACGCCCGCGTACGGTTGCTCGACGCTCGCGCCCGCGCCGTGCTGGCCGCCGCCGACCTGGCAGGCGCAACCGCAGACCGTGCCCGGTTGGGCCTGGAAGGCACCGACATGCCGTGATCCCGACAACCGCGAGTTTGCAGCTACCGGGCAATGCACATGCAGTTCCAGACGTATGCCCGTTGCGATCCGACGATCCACCGCTCTTGCCGCCGGCGACACATCTGTTTATCTGGATATATGGATGATTTGGCAGCCCTGGACGCTCTAAGGTCACTGTCGCAGGCTTCGAGACTCGACGCCTTCAAGCTTCTGGTCCGCCATACACCCAAAGGCCTGCCAGCTGGCGAAATCGCGCTGATGCTCGATGTGCCCCAGAACACCATGTCCTCGCACCTTGGCATCCTGCACCGGGCCGGCCTGGTGAAGGCAGAGCGCGAGGGTCGTAGCATCATCTACCGCGCCGATCTCGACCGGCTCCGCGCCTTGATGCTGTTCCTGGTCAAGGATTGTTGCGGCGCCAGCGCCGATCTCACCCGGCCATTGGTCGCTGAACTCTCACTCTGCTGGGGCCCCGCGAAATGACCGAGATCTTCCGCTGGATGAACGACCAGCTGCTGCGCATGCAGTGGCTGTCCGATCTGGTGACGCTCCTGGTGCGCGATGTCTTCGGGCTCGACATTGCCACCCGGATCGGCGCAAGCGTCCACTTCTTCATCTATTATGTGATCAAAATCTTCATACTCCTGTCGGTTTTGATCTTCAGCATTTCATGGGTGCAGAGCTATTTTCCGCCTGAGCGAACCCGGCGCATCCTTGGCGAGCACAAGGGGATCGGCGCCAACATCATGGCGGCGCTACTCGGCACGATAACGCCCTTCTGTTCCTGCTCGTCCATCCCGTTGTTCATCGGTTTCACCGGTGCTGGCCTGCCGATCGGCGTAACGTTCTCATTCCTGATTTCGTCACCGCTGGTCGACCTCGCCTCGGTCATCCTGCTGGCGAGCATTTTCAACTGGTCGATCGCGCTGGCCTACGTGCTCGTCGGACTGGTGCTGGCAGTGATCGGTGGCACTCTAATCAGCCGCGCAGGAATGGAGGATCATATCGAGGCCTTCGTTTTCCAGAGCCCGATCATGACCGGCGACGGGGAAACACCGACCCGCCGCGAACGCTTCCGCTTCGCCCGCGATCAGGTTGTCGAGATTTTCCAGAAGGTCTGGCTCTACGTGCTGATCGGGGTCGGCGTTGGCGCCGCCATCCACAACTGGATCCCTGAAAGCGTGATCACCGGGCTGCTCGGACAGGACAATTGGTGGTCGGTTCTTGTCGCGACACTGATCGGCATCCCGATCTATGCCGATATCTTCGGCACCTTGCCGATTGCAGAAGCCCTTGTCGCCAAGGGTGTCGGGCTGGGAACGGCACTGGCGTTCATGATGGCGGTGACGGCCCTGTCCCTGCCATCGATGATTATGCTCAAGAACGTCGTCAAACTGCCGCTGCTGCTACTGTTCGCCGGAATCGTCGCGGCCGGCATCATCATCATCGGCTATCTGTTCAACGCCTTCGGCCATCTGTTCGTTTGAAAGGAAGACGCATGATGATCATCAAGATTCTCGGATCGGGGTGCAAGAAATGCATGGCGCTTGGTGAGAACGCCAAGGCTGCCGCAGCGGCAGCTGGCCAGGCGGCGGAGATCATCAAGGTCACCGATTATGCCGAAATCGCGCGTTATGGCGTAATGTCGACGCCGGCACTGGTGATCAACGACAAGGTCGTTTCGACGGGCAAGGTGCTGAGCAGCGGCGAAATCCAGATGTTGCTCACGCCGGCCGGCTGAGCTGCGCCTGCAAACGCGGCACCAAATCGCGCGCCACGCGCGCAGACCCGATGAGCGTGGCTGAACCGGTGCCGCACCAGTCGCCATAGCCGGTCAGCCACAGGCGCGGCTCCTTCATTGATTGTTGGCCAGCGACTGCGACGCGGCCATCGGCTTCCAGCACGCCCAATCCGGCGAGATGCGCAAGCGCCGGGCGAAAGCCGGTGCACCAGATGATGGCATCGACGGCTGTTTCCCCGCCATCCCGCCAGACCACGCCCTGCTCGGTCATTCGTTCGAACGGCCGTACGGATTTCAAAACACCCCTTTCGCGCGCCTCGATGATCGCCGGAACCATCACGATGTCTCCGATGCCGCCCACCGGCGCGCTGCCAGGGCCGTCGCGCAAACGTGCCGTCGCACGCTCGAACAGCACGCGGCCGTCGACATCATCCGGCAGGAACAACGGCTTCGCCACCGTGACCCAGGTCGTCGAGGCGACCTTCGACACTTCCGCGAAAATCTGGGCACCGGAATTGCCACCGCCGACAACCAGCACGGTCAGACCCCCGAACATGTCGGGCCGCACATAGTGCGCCGAATGCACCTGCCGACCCTGAAAGAGAGCGCGGCCAGGATAGTCGGGAATGAATGGGCGTGACCATGTGCCGGTCGCGCTTACCACCCGTCGCGCCCGGAAATCCCCGTGATCGGTCTCGACGCGCAGCTCGGTCCCGTCCTGCAGCACATTCGAAACCGCGACAGGTCGCCGAACCGGCAGCGCATAGCGAGCCTCGTAGCGCGTCAGATAATCGATCACATCATCCCGCGTTGGATACCCCGGCTCCGCGCGCGCTGGCATCGGCCAACCCGGCATCGAGCTATAGCCGGCTGGCGAAAACAATCGCAACGAGTCCCAGCCATGGCGCCAGGCCCCACCGGCGGCAGTGCCAGCATCCAGAATCACAAAATCAAGGCCGGTTCGCCGCAGATAATAGCCGGTCGCCAAGCCGGCCTGACCGCCGCCGATGACGATCACATCATGGGACACAGTCACCGGGTTTGCCATTGCCTGAAAGCCTGCAAATTCACGGCTGCGCTGCCTCGGCTATCCCCCAAGCCGGCAGGTCTGTGCCAACAGAGCCTGTGGCCAATGCTGGCTATCGAGAACAATCGGCGAGCACACATCGCCGTACCCGCCGAATACCGCCAAATGTGCGCCCCGTCACTCCCACTCTGTTATTTTTACCGCTCTAAGGAATTGATTTTACTGCGGAAAAACTTCATTTCGGCGCCGAGAGCCGTGACGCAGGCCGTTAAAAAGTTAGCCTGTTGATTTTGTTGGGTTTTTCGGAAATCGCAGCACGGAAAAAAATTTTGTGAACTATCGGCATCTATCGGCCGTTTCGCGACAAGGCATCGAGGGCGAACGTCGAATCTGCCGCCCCGATAAAGTACCGTCAAAACCGGCAAAACCAAGACACCCACCTCGACCCGGGTCACTGGGATGGCGGGCTGGGATCGAACACATTGTATGGACGACAAAGGTTGAGAGGGTGAAGATCGTTTCTCGGCAAAAGCCTGGTGGCTCGCCAATGGAACGCTGAGAGGTGTCGTGAGAAAATGACGGAGCCGCGGGTCGCGTGTTAGTCTGCGGCAAATTTCGCCTCAACATTCAACTCGTTATTATCATCCGCTTCTTGCTGATCGAAGTCGTCGATGCTCCGCAGGAGCAAATCCGCGGCACGGAGGTCTGCGGTATCGAATCCTTCCCGAAACGTCTCCCGCAATGGCTTCAGCAGAGCGACTGCCTCTACCGGTCGTCGATCCTGCGACAAGAGACGGGCGAGGTCGACCGCTGACCGCAGTTCCCAGCTCCTAGCACCTTGCCGCCGGCTCCAGGCGAGCGAGTCGAGCAGAAGTGTCTCTGCTTCCGTTCTACCGGCAAGGACGTGCATGATACTCGCTTTGATGCGCACCAGTTCGGGCATCGCGAACAACTCGCCGCTTCTGTTGCACCGATCGATGGAGGCGCTCACCAGTTCGAGCGCCTCCTGATGCCGGCCGGTCATTGCCAGACCTTGCGTCAGGGCCATCTCAAACGACGTGGTCAGCAACTTGTATCGCGCCGCATGCAACCGAGCGAGACTCTCCTCAATCCAGCCGAGCGCTTCGCCGGCCGTTCCCTGTTGAACAGCCAACTCTCCACGGAATCCACCGGATGCGGCAATATAGGGGCCGAACGCATTGACCTCCGAACAGTGCGTGAAACTTTCCAGGTCGACCTGCGCCTGCTCCAGATCGCCCGTCCATAAATCAACTGACAGCGCCCATATCAGCGCAATGCAGTGGGTAGCCGGATACTCGAGGCCCGCTGCTTCCTGCACGGTTTGGGCTGCGATCCGCTTCGCCTCGTCGAGGGATCCCTGCAACCAAAGCGTGCGCGCTAGTGCAATGCTGGAGCGATTACGGTGATCGAAACCATAATAAATCGTCCGCCAGTGATCGGAACGAGTGCAATCCTTCAGCGAAAGCTCCAACTCGCGACGCGCTGAGGAATGGTCGCCAGCCAGATGATATGAAATTCCCGCGAGCGATGAAGCTATGGAGCTGGCCTCAGGCTCGGCGATTGCTTCGGCGACTTGCACAGCCATTTCGGCCCAAGTCCGGGCGGTTTTGAAGTCGCCGATCCGTTCGTGGAAGATATGCAGGCGGCCAAGCAGCCGGAGCTGATTCCACCGATCGTCCAGCGCGACCGCTACGTCCAGCGCCTTGCGGAGAGCCGTTTCGGCAGCTTCGCTATTGCCGCGCGTGAACATCAAGGAGAGCCCGAGGGCCGCCTGCAGTTCCATCTCGGCCGCAGTGTCACGGTAGCGATTATCGAGGTGCGCAACCGCCCGTGCACACCAAGTGCGGCATTCGGCAAGCAGCGAGAGATCGACAAATACCTGCGCACTCGCTGCCGCGAGCGGAATGCCGACGGCAAGATCGACCTCGGCGCCAAAGGCCCATTTCAAAGCGCTACGGATGCCACTCAGATGCAGTGAAAAGCGCGGGGCGCGCCCCATATAGGTTCCTCCCGAAGTCCGCACGCCTTCGAGCTCTCTGAGATACAAGTTGGCATGCCGCCTGGCGGTGGCATTGATTTCGTCGTGGCCGCGCACGGCGAGTTTTTCCTGTGCATATGCCCTGGTGATTTCGAGCAACCGATAAAATCCGGCTTCTCCCCAACGATCAGGGGAAATCAGCGATTTGGCGGCAAGCTCGTCCAACGCTGCCGCTACCGCATCGGCGCCAATGTCCTCGCCCGCCACCACCTCCAGCGCGGCGCGAATCGAAAACGGACCGAGGAAGACCGAGAGCCTTTCCAGTGTGAGGCGCTGGACATCCGATAGCAGTTGATAGCTCCAGTCGAGCGTTGCCTGGAGCGTCCGTTGGCGGGGGAGAGCCGTCCGCCGACCGCTCCAACCTAGACTGAACCTTTCTCCCAGAAGCGTCGACGTCGCCTGCAGTCCATGCGCCGCCACACGCACTGCGGTGAGTTCGATCGGCAAGGCCATCCCGTCCAGCTGGCGGCACATTGTGGCAATCAGGCGAACCGCGTCGAGATCTATTTCCAGCGTGCTGTTGGCCGCTGTCGCGCGTTCGACAAACAAGGCCACCGCAGGGTAGGCAAGAAGTACATCAAGCGGAATATCGGCGGGTTCATCGGGATAGTCGAGCGAACCGAGCCAGTGCACATGTTCGCCCCGGACCCGGAGCGGCTCGCGGCTCGTCGCCAGGATTTTCACTTTCGGCGCCGCATCACCAATGCGCTCGACGTTGGTCGACACCGCGTCGATTAGGTGCTCGCAATTGTCGAGGATAAGCAGCAGCTCCTCCTCCCGAATATGCCCCAGGACCACAGCCATCGGATCATCTGCCTGCACCAATATGCCGAGCGCCGCCGCGATCGCTGACGACAGAAGCTCCGGCTCCCTCAAGGCTGCGAGATCGACGAAGTACACCTTCTCCTCGAAGCGTGGCAGCAGCTCATGCCCGATCTCGACAGCTAATGTGGTCTTCCCAACGCCCGCTGCGCCGACAATGGTGAAAAGTTGTGCGTCGGAAAAGCGATCCACTAGCAGAGCGACGTCTTTTTCGCGGCCTAACAAGTTTAGGAGACGTGCGGGAAGCCTCGAGATCGGTATGGACTCGATCTGCTCGCGCCGGTCTGCCGGATCATGGGACGGCGGCAGTTGCCGAACGGGCGCAACGAAAGCATAGCCGACGCCGACTTGGGTGGCGATATAGCGTGCGCCCGCTTCGCCGTCCCCGAGGATCTTGCGCAGACCGGCCAGGTGGAAGCGCAGGCTGCCATCTTCCACCACCACGTCCGGCCAGACACGCTTTAGCAAATCGCGTTTGGACAGCACCCGCCCGGGCTGTTCCACAAGCACGGCGAGCAGGTCGAGCGAGCGGCCGCCGATATCAACGGGTACTCCGTCTCGGGTGAGCAGCCGCTCGCCGGGCGAAAGGCAGAACGGGCCGAATGCAATCCGTCGGTGCGATGTGTCAGGGGCTATGTCTTCCACCGTCGGTCGCCTTTCCGCAGTCGTGCCAGACACTGGAGTTCGATGGAGACATGGAGAGCGGAGGCATTTCGTCCCAGCTCGATTCGTTCAGTGTGCATCCGATTGTTCCCGCTTCCGTCACGGTATCAACGCTCGTCACCCTCCCCAGTGCGAGGAGCAGCCCATGACCTGTTTCAGCATCTTCCGCCGTCTCGCAAGTTAGACCTCGTTAGATGATGTGAGGTCCGCATAACGCAGCGCCCGTGGGCCTATACATCAACAACGGAACGTGATCCTTCCGACAATACACTGCGATGGTATCACAAGCAGGACAGGAACGCGCATGGGGGTTGGACCTCGTTTGCGGGCGTTGCCCTCGACACCATTCGCCACGCCGTTGGACTCTACGGCGCCTATGCCTTTGGCGTCGTCCTGATCGCCACAATCCTGCTTCCCAGGAGGAGCGGCCGGATACTGACGAGCCTCGGCGATGCGGCCCGGCGCGCGCCGGACCTCGCGGCCGCTAGAGACCTAGCTCGGAAAGCGATGGATAATCAATGGCCCGAGGCCCAAGCGGCCAACGGAGCTTGCGCTCATGTTCATCAATCGGATGGGCGTTGACGCTTGAAAGGCGCCGACGCACCAATCCGGTGTCGTCACATTCCCAGTTCTCATTCCCATAGGTACGGAACCATGTACCGCTATCGTCGCGGAACTCAGTGGAGAAGCGGATCGCGATGCGCCCGCCGTCCCATGTCCATAGTTCATTGATGATCCGAAAATCGATCTCTCGTCGCCACTTCCGGGCGAGGAACTGGCGAATCTGTTCCCGACCCCAGAGAAAATCGCTACGGCATCGCCATTGGCAATCGATACTGCTGCTCAGGACCACCGCGTCGACGTCGCGACGGTTCCATGCGTCTTCGGCAGCCCGGACGCAGTCCAGGATGGCCGGTTCCTTGGCCGGGCGATCATCCATGGCGAAGTTCCTGATCCGAATTCGCCGATCCGTCAATTTCGTACATTGCAGCACTCACTCAGGGATCGCCCCCCAGCGACGATCCAGATCCTCGGTGGACAAAGAGTGACGGGGGTCGCGAGCGGCTGCCAGTTAGTCGCCGTTAGGCGCCATGATATGCGGTGGGAAATTCTGTCGCGTGACCAAGGCGAAGGCGAGCGCGCCTAACGCTCCCTCGCGCAAGCTTGCGCAGCCTAATTTGTCCAACGCGAGCCGCCGCTCGATATTCCGTGGACCGGATGCCCGCGGCTGCCGCTGCTCCACCGGACAACAAGGATTATGCCATGCCGTTGGTTGAACACCCCTGGAAGCGCTGCCTTTGCCTCGCTGGCGTCGCCACCGATTCCACAAGCGCGCGGGAGGTCGGTGCGACCTTCCACGATCATCGGTTTGTTACCGATGGACGCCCGGGTCATCCTCCCGAGTCTTCCGCCGCCAGCGCGCGTCGTCTCGACACACGGCACCATTTTCAACCCGTAGGGGAGGTACAACGCCATGTTTGATGCACACGAGGAACTTTCCGCCGATGTCCGGACGCGTTTCTTCATTGGAGGAGAATGGGACGAACCGACGTCGTCTAAAAATACCCCAATCATCGATCCGGCCACCGAAGAGGTCGTCCTCGAAGTTCCATTAGCAAGTCCTGAGGATGCCGAGTGCGCGATCCTGGCGGCACGCGCGGCGTTCGATCGGGGGCCTTGGCCACTTATGCGCGGCCAAGAGCGGGGCGCCGTGCTAGCGAAGCTGGCCGACGCCTTGTCCCGCCCGGCGCCACTGCTGGCGCGGCTCTGGACCGCGCAGGTGGGCATGCCGATCAACCTCGCCACGCGTCTCATCGGCACCGGCATCCAGCGCCTCCGCTACTACGCAGAGCTCGCGGACGTCTTCGAGTTCGAAACCGTCAGGCCGTTGGCCGGCGGCACTGCACGCGTGCGCAAGGAGCCGGCGGGTGTAGCCCTGCTAATCGTCCCCTGGAACGCTCCATTCCCGATCCTCTGCCAGAAATTGGGCGCGGCGCTGGCTGCGGGATGCACCTGCATCGTCAAACCATCGCCTGAAAGCCCGCTCGACACGCTCGTCCTCGCTGAATGCGCGAAGGAGGTAGGGCTTCCGCTGGGCGTGCTCAACGTCCTCAGTGCCGACGCGCAGGAGAGCGCCCATCTCGTCTCCTCGCCGGCGGTCGACAAGGTGAGCTTCACCGGGAGCCTCGCGACGGGTCGGCAGATTGCGGCAGCCTGTGCGGCGAACATGACACGCCTAACCCTGGAGCTTGGTGGCAAGTCCGCCGCGATCCTGCTCGACGACGCCGATCTTCCGACCACGTTCGACGCGCTTATGCCGTTCGCCATGCCGTTTTCGGGGCAGATCTGCTTCTCGCAGTCGCGCATCCTGGTGCCGAGACAACGGCTCGACCAAGTCGCCGGCGTGTTGAAGGCGCGGCTCGAAGCCCTGCCAATAGGTGATCCGTGGGAGCCGCAAACGGAAGTCGGGCCGGTACTCAACGCCCGCCAGGCAAACCGCGTGCTGTCCTATATCGCATCCGGCCGCAACGATGGCGCCGAGATCCTTACAGGCGGTGGACGAAGCGCGCGTTTCCAGCGCGGCCACTATATCGAACCCACGCTGTTCACCTCCGTTACGTCCGACATGGCCATCGCGCGCGAGGAAATCTTCGGACCGGTGCTCACGGTGCAGCCTTATGATTCGATCGATGAGGCGGTAGAGATCGCGAACGCACCTCAGATGGGGCTCAGCGGCAGCGTCTATTCGAAAGATCCAGAGCGCGCCTATTCGGTCGCCTGTCGGATCCGTACAGGCCAGGTGGGCGTGAACGGCCTCCAGCTCGATCCTTCCGTGCCGTTCGGGGGCTACAAGCGCTCTGGCATAGGACGTGAGGGCGGACCGGAAGGACTGGAAGCCTTCCTGGAAATCAAGAGCGTGTTCATGCCTAGGCAAGAGATGCGCGATGTCGCTTGATGGCCTCGCCCTGCCGCGCCACGTCCGCGATTGCGACGTCTCCGATCCGGGCATGGTCACGGCGTCGCTGGAACATCGGTTTCAACTGGAGAACGCCGACGACATGCTCCACGGTGGTGTGGCGGCGGTCCTGCTCGATGCCACGATGGGCGCGGCCGCGCGCACGCTGGAACCCGCCGGGACGACGGTCGTGACTCAGGATCTCAAAATAACCTATCTGAAGCCGGTACGGAAACCGACGATGCCGATCACGGCTGTGGCGCACGTCGTAAACCGGGGCCGGACAGCCAGTTATGGGACCGGCAAAGTGCGGGACTGCAAGGATCGCCTCGTCGCCCACGCGGTCGGCAACTTCTGGACACGAACGGCTGGCAATGGCAGCGTGGTGGAATGACTGCGTCACGCTGGCGCAGCGCCACGCAAGGAGAGCCCACGGACATGGATCGTATCCCCGACTGCAACGCCGCTTCGCATTGTCACCAGGGAACGCCTATCCATGTCCACTGCCGCATCCATCTCCGTCGCCCATCTCCGCTGGCTTGCGTCTGACGGCGAAGTCGTATTCGACGACCTCAACGTCAATTTCGGACTCGAACGAGTCGGCCTCGTTGGGCGAAACGGGGTGGGCAAGTCCACCCTGTTGAAGCTCTTGACGGGCGAGCTCCGCCCCTTGAACGGGCGGGTCATGTGCAACGGCACGATCGGGACGCTGCGCCAGATCGTGCAGGTCTTGCCCGACGAGACGATCGCCGATCTGATGGGGCTGACCGCGGGCCTTATGCTCTTGCACAAGGCCGAGATCGGGGCAGCGACGATCGAGGAACTCGCCGAGGCTGACTGGTCGCTGGAAGCGCGCGCGGCGGAAGCGCTCGCCCAGGTCGGGCTGGACGCGCCGTCCGAGACGCCGCTGGCGAAGCTCTCGGGTGGACAGCGAACGCGTGCGGCGCTGGCCGGCGCGGTCTTCGTCCAGCCGGACTTCCTGCTGCTAGACGAGCCAACCAACGACCTCGATCGCGACGGCCGGCGGGCGGTTCGCGACCTGCTGCGCGGTTGGCGGGCCGGTGCGATCGTTGTCAGCCACGACCGAGAGCTGCTCGAGGAAATGGACGCGATTGTCGAACTGACCACGCTCGGCGCAACCCGGTATGGCGGTAACTGGAGCGCGTATCGCGCGCGCAAGGCGACCGAGCTTGCCGCAGCCGAGCGTGACGCGGCATCAGCGGAACGTCGGATGATGGAGGTCGCGCAGAAAGCGCAGCAGGCGGTTGAGCGCCAGCAGCGTCGTGATGCGGCCGGCGGCCGCAAGGGCGCGCGCGGAGACCTACCGCGCATTCTCATCGGTGGTCGCCGCGATCGAGCGGAGAAGAGCGGCGGCGAGAATGCCCGTCTCGCGGAGCGCCAGCGCACGGAAGCCGCCCGCACCGTAGCGGCGGCGCAGGAACGGATCGAGCGGATCGAACCCCTATCGATCAATCTCGCGGTGGCGGGGCTTGCACCTACGCAGCGCGTACTCGAAGTCGAGCATGTCACCTTCGGCTATGAGCCTGATTGGACCGCTCTGCGCGATGTGTCGCTCGCTATTACGGGACCCGAACGCGTGTCGATCTCGGGCGCGAACGGCTCCGGCAAATCCACGCTCCTCGGCATCATTGCGGGATCGCTCGCGCCCTGGTCCGGCAGCGTCGCCATCCATGTCCCTCATGCCTTCTTCGACCAGCGCGTGAGCCTGCTTGATCCCGCGGGCACGATTGTCGAGAATTTCGCCCGACTGAACCCATACGTCGACAACAACGGGGTTCGCGCCGCATTGGCGCGCTTTCAGTTTCGTGCGGAGATGGCGGATCGTCGCGTCGGAACCCTCAGTGGCGGCCAGATACTGCGGGCGGGACTCGCCTGCGTTCTTGGCGGCCCCACGGTGCCGCAGCTTCTCCTTCTCGACGAGCCGACCAATCATCTCGACCTCGACACCGTGGCCGCTGTGGAGGCCGGATTGCGGGCCTATGACGGCGCTCTGCTCGTCGTCAGCCACGACACTACCTTTCTTGATGCTGTCGGTATCGGGCGGAGCATCGACCTGAACCGTTAGGGGCGGAGCGGGCGCTCACACGATCTCACGATGCATAACGAGGCATTGGAGCCGTGGCGGCGTATCACTGCATTCGCCATTTCAACTGCGCGATGAGGTGAAAAGCCCTTGCTGCGCCCAACCGAAGGTGATGCCGCAATGATTAACCCGACTCCGCTCGACGAGATTGATCCGCACCGTCGCGGGTTCCTTTGCTCCGCCGCTACCGCCGCGGTCGTGGCCACATTCGCGCCCGTCTGTCAGGCGGTCGCCGCCGCGCCGACCCCGCCAGCACCCAGCCGTCCAACGGATACCGGCAACCGGAGCCTTGCGCCGCTGAGACAGATCGATGCCGGTACGCTCAACGTGGGTTATGCCGAACTCGGCGCCGATGACGGCCCGCCAGTCCTGCTCTTGCACGGCTGGCCCTACGACATTCACAGCTACACAGAGGTTGCACCGCTGCTCGCCGCGCAAGGCTATCGCGTCATCGTCCCGCATCTGCGCGGTTACGGCACAACCCGCTTCCGCTCGGAAGCGACATCGCGCAACGGCCAGCAAGCGGCGCTCGCCGTGGATGCGATCGCCTTGATGGATGCTCTCGGCGTCAAAGCGGCGGTTGTCGCGGGGTTCGAT
>Ga0209231_1000825_pt1 | contig 14380 bp, 13 predicted proteins | sample Deesub45470m_DNA_FD_188086 | JGI IMG/M metagenome (GOLD analysis project Ga0209231, IMG submission 188086) | Deep subsurface microbial communities from North Pacific Ocean - 450_OLKR46/470m Metagenome (SPAdes) (version 2) | ecosystem: Environmental > Terrestrial > Deep subsurface > Unclassified ... | reverse complement strand
CCATTTTTTGCAAGGCTGCTTTGTCAAATTCCGCCGCTGGTTTTGCTTGCATATTCCGGCGGCGTTGTTTTAACTCTTCTAATGTTAACTCGTCAATGCGTACGTTGCGCTGGCGCGCCAGCTCAATTTCATCAACAGAAGCATAAGAAGAAAGTAAGGCGCGATCGTATCTTTTTTGATCGCTAGATATCGCGGCTTCCTCTGTTACGACTGTTTCTTTATCTACTTTGTTACTCGTTTTATCAATGGTGATGCCCTGCTTGTTGAGCACGCTAGATTGTCGCGCGTTACCGTCAGGCATTGGTGGTTGATCACCGTAATGGGTAACACCATTCGCATCAACCCATTTGATAATTTTCTTGCTTTCTGCATGCGTCAGCTGTCCACAAAGTATCATCGCAATAAGCAAAATTGGTGCTAATAATTTGATTGTGCCAAGCTTCATCTCATCTATTCTGCGTCGCAGTTTTATGTTGTAAGACAATACCTCTGTTGGTAGCGCTTTATTGCTTCTAAATGCGGGGTTAAAGCATCGCTACTTTCAATATGTGCCAATAAATCGCTCAATTTTGCGATACTAATCACTGGCATATTGTTGTTCTGTTCTACTTCTTGCGTGGCGGATAATTCGCCCAAGCCTTTTTCTTGCCGATCCAACGCAATACTCACGCCGCAAGCAATGGCGCCATGTGACTGAATCAAGTCTACCGATTCGCGGACAGATGTGCCCGCAGAAATCACATCGTCAATAATTAATACGCGACCAGTTAATGGCGCACCAACTACTGTACCACCTTCTCCATGGTCTTTGGCTTCTTTACGATTATATGCGTATGGCAAATTTCGACCTTTTTTAGCAAAAGCAATCGCAATACTGGCGGCTAATGGAATACCTTTGTAAGCTGGGCCAAATAACATATCAAAAGCAATGCCTGATTTTTCGATGCTATTGGCGTAAAATTCGCCTAATCTTAATAAACTATCACCATCATTAAACAAGCCAGCATTAAAGAAGTAAGGACTTAATCGTCCTGCTTTGGTTTTAAATTCACCAAATTTAAGCACCTGCTGAGCGATGCAAAATGTGATGAAATCTTGTGATAAATCGTGATAGTTAGCTGACATAATTAATCTAAATTAAAGGAACTAAATGCGTATTATAACGTTGAATCTAAATGGAATCCGCTCTGCGGCCAATAAAGGCTTTTTCCCTTGGTTATATCAAACGCAGCCAGACATTATTTGTTTACAAGAATTAAAAGCGCAGGCTGATAATTTAACCGAGGAAATGCAGGCGCCTGCGGGTTATTACGCTAATTTTCATTATGCGCAAAAAAAAGGGTATAGCGGCGTTGGTATTTATTCTAAGCAAAAACCAGATGAAGTCATTATTGGCTTGGGCATTGATGATATTGATGCAGAAGGGCGTTATATCGAATGTCGTTTTGGCAAGCTGGCGGTGGTGTCATTGTATTTGCCTAGTGGTTCTAGTGGCGAGGAAAGGCAAGCGTTTAAATTTAGCGTCATGCACCGCTTTCTGCCGCATCTTGAGCAGTTGATTAACAGTGGGTTTGATGTTGTCATTTGTGGGGATTGGAATATTGCCCATCAAGAAATTGATTTAAAGAATTACAAAGGCAATAAAAAGAATTCAGGCTTCTTGCCAGAAGAGCGTGCGTGGATGACCGATTTATTTGGTCGCGTTGGCTGGGTTGATGCGTATCGCAAGCTGCACCCTGACACGACTGATGCTTGTTACACTTGGTGGAGCAACCGCGGGCAAGCCTATGCAAACAATGTTGGTTGGCGTATTGATTATCAGGTCGTAAGCCCTGCATTAGCTACAAAAGCAGTAAATGCCTCAATTTATAAAGATGAAAAATTTAGCGACCATGCGCCACTGGTGATTGATTATCAAGATTAACTACAAAAATCCAGCGCTAAACTTTGAATAATTTCGCCATTACTGCTGTCTTGTACAAAAATCACAGCGCCAGCCTCTTTATTTTTCCAAGTGTTAGGTAAAGTAAAGTTTTTACTAAATTGATGTTGATTATTGAGTTGGTATGCGCCAAACAATTGGCGCACCACATAATCATGCTTCAACTCCCGACCATTATTCTCCCCTGCTTTTACTTGCGTGATGAGGCCATTCTCATATAAGGCCACAAACACATCTGCGTTTTTAGTGGCTTTAGGATTTAATGATTCTGCATTGGCGATTAGCGTAATGCTGCCATCTGCCTCATTTACCGCGTTGAGTGTTAAATTAGCACGTGATGCTAATTGTTGTGTTTGATTAATCGCGCTATTTAAACGACTATTATCCCAGCTTTTAAAATCGCGACCATTAAACACAAACTGCGGCGTATAAACAAAACCAGCCCCGCCAAAAGCTGCCGTTTTACGTTGTCTATCGCTATATTCAGCCTTAGAGAATTGATCTTTCCAACCAATGTAATCCCAATAATCGACGTGAAAAGCAAGTGGCGTGACTTCATTTTTCGACTGTTTTATTTGGCTAATCCATTTATCAGCGGGAGGGCAACTACTGCAACCTTCCGAAGTGTAGAGTTCTAATAACGGAGTTGTTTTGTTACCACTTTTTGCAACGCATTCGGCGGCAAATATTTGGGTTTGGCTGAGTAGTAACAAGCTGGAAATTATGGCAATAATGATGGGTTTGATGCGCATAAATAAATCCTATAAGAACATTGCTTCTTTAGTCGCGTACTAAAAGCAAACCTTACATTAAATACTAATGCAATAGACAGTAACCTTACTTTTTTGGAACTAGTAATTGCCAAGGTTCTAGTTCAAAAAAATAAGCAAGCTTATCAAGCACATCTAAACCTACGGCAGTCTCTTTTGATTTAATGCGTTGAAGTGAGCTAAGACTAATTTGTTTGTTTTTGCCACTTTCTAATGAGTCAATATGAGTTTTGTAAAGATTTTCTTTCCCATATTTTTTAATCATCTGGCTTTTAACATTTTCCCAAAGTATTAATTTTGTATCCATACAGGTTAGCCTAATTATTGAATATGAAATAAATATTAACATTCTTAGGCACTATAAAATACAGTGCTAGATTTAGAGTTAATTTTCTTTTTTTCTAGACCAAGGTGCAACCTTAAATAATAACAACATCCCTGGAATCGCCAACAAGGTGCAAACATAGAAAAACATTTCCCAGCCCAGTGCCTCGACCATTCCGCCTGTGAGTGCGTTGAAAATTGATCTTGGTACAGCGGATAAGCTGGTGAATAAGGCGAGTTGGGTTGCTGTGTAAGCTGGATTGGTTTCGCGCGCCATGTAGGCGACATAGGCGACTGTGCCCAAGCCAACACCTAGCGCTTCGCCACCGATTACTACGGCTAACATGCTACGCTCGATAGTGCCGATGGTTTCAAATGGGCCTGCATGGGCTAGCCATGCAAAGCCGAGAATAGTGACCAGTTGCACCATGCCGAATACCCATAGCCCACGGTTGATGCCAACTTTGACCATCCAAATGCCGCCAATAAAACCACCTAATATTTGCATCACCAAACCGCTACCTTTGACGATAGTGCCAATGTCGGTATTGCTAAAACCCATATCAATATAAAAAGGCGTTGCGAGTGCGGTTGCCATGCTGTCGCCTAGTTTGTAAAGCAAAATAAATAGCAACACTAGTAGCGCATGTTTGATGCCAGCTCGATTAATAAATTCGGTGAATGGTTCGATGACGGATGCTTTTAAGCTTTTTGGGGCTTCTGCACGATGCGGTTCTTTGGTGAAGATTGTCATCAGCATGCCGGGAATCATGAATAAAGCGACTATCCAAAAAACGGAAGACCAAGGTAAATGATCGGATAGAATTAAGGCTAAAGCGCCTGGCACTAAGCCTGAAACACGATAAGCGTTGACGTGAATGCTGTTGCCTAATCCTAATTCTTCATCACTTAAAATCTCGCGTCTAAACGCATCAATCACAATATCTTGGCTGGCGGAAAACAAAGCGACTAAGGTAGAAACAACGGCAATACTGGTGATATTTAATTGCGGATTAAAAAACCCGTAAGCACAGATGGTGATAAAGAGTGAGATTTGGGTGATGAGCATCCAGCTACGGCGGCGACCCATCGGCGCAATCAAGTTGTATCGATCCATCAATGGCGCCCAAATAAACTTCCACGTGTAGGGCAATTGAATTAAGGCAAATACGGCAATGGTTTTAAGGTCGATGCCTTCGCTACGTAACCAAGCAGGTAACAGTTGAAATAATAAATATAAAGGCAGGCCAGAACTAAAGCCTAATACAACGCAAGCCAACATACGTTTGTTGAAGAGGATTTCTTTTAGATTACGATTCGCCATGTTAGATTTATTTTAGTGATGGATACGATAAACGTAATCCAGTGATTGTTTTGCACTGCGACTGCGTTACGGCCAAGGTTGCGAGACAGTCACAAACTGGTTGTCAGGATCGTCAGAGCAGAGTTTTTCTTTTGTGTTTTCGCATGGCTTGTCATAATCAATGATTATTTTCCCATCTTCTAAATGCCAATCTACAAAATAACTACCCATTTTTTTGTAGACGACTTTATCTTTAAGCGGGTCAATTATGGCAAGCATTTCAGCGTTCGCGCCTCTATAACAGGTGACAACTAATACGCCATCTGGGTGCGATATTGGTGTGACGGTTTCAATGGTAGAAGACAGTTCCGTTTTTTCATTTAACGCATCGGTTAAATCGCATTGAAATTTGTGACGAATAATACTGCCGTCGGCTTGCTTAATGGCGATTGAGCTCTCAAAAATAGTCGCGCTTTCAAGCTGCCATGCCCAATCAACAGCCAAGGCGGAGTTGGCAAACAAGGTGAGGAATATGGCTAAATAACGCATGAGTTGGATTGATTGTTAGCTGATATGAAATATTGGAATAGTTTACCTTGTTTTGATGACAAATAAAGTGCTTATTTTCAGCGATGTAGTTTGTTGATGAATTACTTTGAACTTTCTCATTAGCTGGTAGACTGATGTAGGTAGTGTTGTTTTATTCCTGACTATATCAAGCTCTATCACTGAGCTCACTCAATTCATCAATTATGTGGCTGCCAATGGTATTGGTACGTGCATTATTTATTTTTAAGGGACCTATGAAGTTAATAAAAATCATCGCATTGTTATCAATTCCGTTTAGTCATATAGCAATTGCAGACACTGTCAAACTGAAAAATGGTGATTGGATCACGGGTACCGTCGTTAAAAAAGAAACAGATAAGCTAGTTTTCAAAACAAAATATACGGGTGAAATCAATATTCTTTGGTCTGAAATTGCGACATTGGATACTGATGAGCCAGTGAAAGTGGTGCTATCTGATGACTCTACTTTTGATGCAAGATTGCAAAAAAGAAGTTTAGGCCGCGTCAAAATGGTGACCTCTGGCTTAAGAATGACCAGTGAGTTAGACCTAAAAGACGTGACGTATATTAATCCAAGTCCAGAAATTACAGGTCAAGGGGTTGAGTGGTCAGGTTACGCCAACGTTGGTGGAGCAGTGACATCTGGGAATACCGATAACAGCCAAGTGAGAGCGGATGCCGAGGCGATTGCAAGAACAAAACAAAATCGATTTACTGTTGGCGCTTACGTCAATAGAGCAAAAGCGGATGGTGAGAGTACCGCTTTTAATAGTAAAGGTTATATGCAATACGATCACTTTTTAAGCAAGCAATGGTATTTATATACGAATGGCTCGTTAGAGAATGATCAATTTAGAGATATTAATTTACGGTCAAGCGCAGGTGTTGGTTCGGGTTATCAGTTATATGAGCAGGAAGATTTGAATTTATCGATTGAGGGTGGCGTTAATTATATTAGTACTGATTTTGATGATGCTGAAGATGATCGTTACGCCAGTGGACGTTGGGCGTTGAAATACGACCAATTAGTGTTTCAGAATGTGAAATTCTTTCACCAACACGAAGTATTGGTTAGTTTAGAGGATGTTGCGAATACCTTAGTGTTTAGTAAAACAGGGTTGCGGGTACCGATTGCAGAAAACTTAAATGCATCAACACAACTCAATGTTGATTATGCAAATCAACCAGCTGAGGGTAGAGAAAAAACCGATAAAACCTTGTTATTCAGTGTTGGTTATTTATGGTAGATAATATTTTGTATGATTCAAATTTAGAAGCTTAATTTAAGTTATCAAAATTAGTGTGCGACTGTGCAATGTGTAAGCAATGGCGATGTACCCAATCAATGAGCGGGTTGAGGAGAGTCAATAAATTAATGCCCAAATCACTTAATTCGTATTCAACATGTAACGGTTTTTCAGTTAACACGTGACGATGAATCAGTCCGTCTCGCTCGAGATAACGTAGAGTTTGGGTCAACATTTTTTGTGATATGCCATCGCACATTCTTTTTAATTCGCCAAAGCGTACAGGGCCTTGCTCTAAACTGCTTAAAATAACAACGCTCCATTTATCGCCAATGCGGCTGAGTATTTGACGCGAAGGGCAGCAAGCTTTATGAATGTCTGGTGTGGACATGTCAGTTTTATACATGATACAGGTTACTCCTTAGTGCCTAATTGACTTGATTATGATGGTCTCTAAAATAGACTAATCTCCAAAAGATACTATCAATATTTGCTCAGTTAGAGCAATTGTTTTTTTAGTGTTATTTTTTAGTAAGAATAACAACAAAGATTCAGTTACTGTAAAAGTGCTTTCACAATAATGTAGTACATTAGATTCAATATAAAAACATTCGACATGATTTTAAGACCTAAGGAACCCTCATGACTGACCTAAATATCAACGGTAAAACACTCACTACCGATTATGATGATGACACCCCTTTATTGTGGGTGATTCGCGATAGTTTACAAATGACAGGCACCAAGTTTGGTTGTGGTGCAGGTTTGTGTGGCGCTTGTACCGTGCATTTAGATGGGCAACCGATTCGTTCATGTTTAACACCACTTTCTGCCGCCGCCGGCAAAAAAATCTCAACAATTGAAGCCGTGCATGAATCTAAAGCGGGAGAGGCGATTCAGAAAGCTTGGCAAGATTTGGACGTGGTGCAGTGTGGCTATTGTCAGTCAGGTCAGATTATGTCTGCCACGGCATTGTTGGCGAGCAATCCAAAGCCAACCGATGAAGAGATTGATAATGCGATGAACGGCAATATTTGCCGTTGTGCGACTTATGTTCGTATTCGTGCAGCGATTCACCAAGCTGCTAAAGAGTTGGCATAGGAGACGATGATAATGAATAACTTACACAATGTTTCTCGTCGCGGCTTTTTAAAAGCAGGTCTTGGTTTAACCATTGCCGTCATGATTCCGGGCTGTGCCAAAAGCCCAGACAGTGAGACTGCCGCTACCGATGCGATAATTGAAAATGGCGTGCTATTTGAACCTAATGCTTTTGTGCGTATCGGTGCTGATAACACAGTAACGGTGATTGCTAAACATTTAGAAATGGGACAAGGCACTTATACTGGCCTTGCGACATTGATTGCGGAAGAGCTTGATGCAGATTGGGCACAAGTAAAAGTGGAAGGCGCACCTGGCGATGCTAAGCGTTATAACAACTTAGCTTGGGGCCCATATCAAGGCACAGGCGGAAGCTCGGCAATTGCCAACTCATTTGAACAAATGCGTAATGCAGGTGCAACGGCACGTGTGATGTTAGTACAAGCTGCCGCGACTGCTTGGAATGTGCCAGCCAGTGAAATTACAGTGAAATCAGGTGTGTTAAGTCACGCCAGTGGTAAAGAAGCTAAATTTGGTGAGTTTGCTGAGGCGGCTTCTGCTTTAGCTGTGCCAGAAACAGTAACGCTAAAAGATCCAAAAGACTTTACCTTGATTGGTAAAGTAGCGCCACGCAAAGACAGCAAAGCAAAAACTAATGGATCAGCCATTTTTACGCAAGATATTCAGTTCGATAATATGCTGGTGGCTGTTGTAGCGCATCCACCAACCTTTGGTGCAACGGTTAAATCGTTTGACGATAAAGACGCTAGAGCGGTCAAAGGCGTTGTTAACGTGGTTAAGATTTCTTCAGGCGTTGCGGTATTAGCAAGTAACTTTTGGACGGCTAAAAAAGGCCGCGATGCGCTTAAAGTTGAGTGGGATGAAAGTAAAGCATTCAAAAAAAGCAGTGATGCAATTATTGCCGATTACAAAGCGCTGGTTACAAAACCTGGCAATGTCGCACGTAAAGATGGTGATGCATTAGGCACGCTGGAAAAGAGTAAAAAAGTAGTTTCACATGAGTATGTGTTTCCATTCTTAGCACATGCTGCGATGGAGCCGATGAACTGCGTCGTACAAATGAAGGATGGGCTATGTGAAATATGGAATGGTAATCAACTGCACAGCGTCGATCAGTTTGCTGTTTCATCAGTGTTTGGGATTAAGCCTGAAGAAGTCAAAATTAATACAGTATTTGCAGGCGGCAGTTTTGGTCGTCGTGGTAATCCACAATCTGACTATATTGTAGAAGCGGCTAATATTGTCAAAGCGGCCAATACGCAAGATCCAATTAAATTGGTTTGGTCGCGTGAGGATGATATGCATGCTGGTCAATATCGTCCAATTTATGTCCATAAAATCAGTGCTACGCTCAATGCAGACGGCTTGCCAGAGGCTTGGCATCATACAATCGTTGGGCAATCAATTGCTAAAGGCACGGCATTTGAAGGTCAAATGGTGAAAGATGGTGTCGACTCTACCTCAGTAGAAGGCGCGAGTAATTTGCCTTATCAAATTGCCAATTTGCAAGTTGATTTACACACCACAAATGATACGGTTGGTGTGCCTATTCAGTGGTGGCGCTCAGTAGGTAGTACACATACAGGTTACTCCACTGAAGTATTTATTGATCAGCTGGCAAGCATGGCAAAACAAGACCCAATTGCCTATCGTTTGGCGATGTTGAAAGATAAACCAATCCATGCAGGTGCATTACGATTGGCGGCTGATAAAGCCAATGCAATGCCAAGCAAAGCAGGTGTTAAACAAGGACGCGGTGTGGCCGTACATGAGTCTTTTAATACCACGGTTGCACAAGTGGTTGATATTACGATTGATGCAGAGAATAACTTAACCGTTGACCGTGTTGTCTGTGCGGTGGATTGTGGTATAGCAGTAAATCCCGATGTGATTAAAGCGCAAATGGAAGGCAGTATTGGTTATGCGCTTGCCGCTGCGTTAACAGGTGAAATTACGCTAAAAGATGGCGTAGTTGAGCAAGGTAACTTCGATCGCTATCCAGTGTTACGCATTGCGGAAATGCCAGCTATCGAAGTGCATATTGTTCCTTCAGCCGAAAAACCAACTGGTGTGGGTGAGCCTGGCGTACCGCCATTTGCACCGGCATTAGCGAATGCTATTTTTGCGGCAACGGGTAAACACATTACGCAGTTACCAATTGGTGACCAGTTAAGCGCTTAATAAAATAGTGTTTAATACAAAAGAGCTTATAGCAAATGGATAGTCAAGATTTAGAAGTCCTCACCCAAGCGCAACAGTGGTTGCAACAAGGTCACCAATTGCTCTTGGTGACCGTCGTTAAAACGTGGGGTTCTTCTCCGCGACCTATCGGCGCACTGTTGGCTTTGCGCGAAGATGGTCGTGCGGCGGGCTCTATTTCTGGCGGCTGTATTGAAGATGATTTGATGTATCGCTTGAGCAAAGAAGGCATGCCCAAACAAGCTGAGCTGGTGACTTATGGTGCAACTGCAGAAGAGGCAAGACGTTTGGGATTGCCTTGCGGCGGCAGCATGCAGTTAGTATTGGAACCATTGTCTGAGGCGAATGCGTTAGATGAAGTATTACATTTGCTCAAACAAGGTCAATTAGTCGCACGCAGTTTGCATCTTGAAACTGAAATCAGCGGCGTTGTTACGGCTACTTCAGACCAAGTGACGGCATTAAAAGACGGCGTGCTCACCAGTATTTATGGACCACGTTATCGTTTAATTTTAATTGGTGCAGGGCAGCTTTCACAGTTATTGGCAAATATTGCCTTAAGTTTAGATTTTGCCGTCACCATTTGCGACCCACGTGAAGAGTATGCAGATGGTTGGCATGTGCCAAATACCAACTTACGTCGAGAAATGCCTGATGATGTAGTGATGGAAATACAACCCGATGCACGTACCGCTGTGATTACCTTAACGCATGATCCAAAACTAGATGATTTAGCGTTGATGGAAGCATTAAAATCGCCTGCGTTTTATGTGGCTGCGCTAGGTTCTCGTAGCAATAATAGACAGCGACGTGAGCGCTTACTAGGGTTTGATGTAACGCCAGATCAAGTGGAAAATTTACGTGGACCTGCAGGCTTGTTTATCGGTAGTAAAACGCCGAGTGAAATAGCCGTCTCCATTGCGGCTGAATTGATTGCGGTCAAAAATGGCGTTGAAGCGAATCGACTATTTAATGTGAATGATGCAAAAACGGCATTAGATATTGCCGAAGATTCATTAAGCAGTTGCCGCATTTAATCACGATCGCTTAATTCAATCATGCAAGGGATATTACTCGCTGCTGGTTTTGGTCGACGTTTTCAAACAGGAGCGAATACTGAACAAGATAAGTTGCTCGCCAGTTTGCCTAATCAACAATCCATCCTTTTTCAAAGCGCAACTCGCTTAATTCAAGCGTTGCCAAACAGTATTGCTGTGATACAACCGCAGCAAATTGCCCGCAAAAAAATATTGCAAGCATTAGGTTTCAATGTCATTGAAAGTCTGCGCGCAAAAGAGGGCATGGGTTATGCTCTTGCGGATGCGGTGCAAGCAAGTCAGGATGCCGATGGTTGGTTGGTTGCCTTGGCGGATATGCCTTGGATCACAACAGAATTGATACAACAGTTGTGCGCTGGTGTCACCGATGGAGCGGCGATTGTTGCCCCACGTTTTAAAGGAAAACGCGGTCAGCCAGTCGCTTTTGGTGCTACTTGGAAGAATGCCTTGGCTGATTTAACAGGCGATGTCGGTGCGCGTGCGATATTACAAACAGCAGAGATTGGCTGGGTAGATTGGCATGACGCTAGTATTCATCAGGATGTTGATGTGTCATCGGATTTAGTTGGATAGTGGCATAACTGTTTGCCTATAAAAAAGCCCCTACTACTTAACGTATAGGGGCTGAAATAAATGGCAACATTAAATAAGATTAATGCCAGCCACCGCCTAACGATTTATATAAACCAATCATCGCTGTCATTTGTTTTTCTTTGGTTTCAATCAACTGCATTTTTGCTTCCAGCGCATCACGTTGCGTTAACAACACCTCAGAGTAGTCAGCACGTGCAGCTTTAAAGAGTTGATTAGAAACTTCAATCGAATCAGTTAATGCATCCACTTGTTGCGTTTTCAATTGATAGTTTTTGTTTAAATTATCAATATTAGCCAACTGATTGGCGACTTCAGTATAAGCGTTAATCACCGTTTGCTCATACTCATAAGCAGCTTGCGTTTGCATTTCATTGGCGTTTTTATAATGCGCGGTAATCGCTCGTTTATTCACCAATGGCGCAATCATGTCGCCGCCTAGAGAAAAGGCTAATGACTCTGGTAGATTAAGCAAATATTTTGGATTAAATGCTTGAAAACCTAAGCCAGCTTTAATTGAAAAAGAAGGATAGAAATTCGCTTTTGCCACTTCAATATTGAGTTTAGCGGCTGCCATTTCTAATTCAGCTTTTTTAATATCAGGCCGATTTTCTAACAGTTGTGATGGAATGCCAGCACTTAACGCTTTTGGTGTGATTGACATAAAAGTAGCAGAAGCGCGTTTAATCGGTTGCGATGTTCTACCTAACAGTAAATTAATCCGATTTTCTGTTTCCACGATTTGCTGCTTAATCGCATAACGATTACTTTTGTTTTTACTCACTTCAGCTTCAAAACGCTTCACGGCTAAAGCAGTCACACGGCCATATTGCTGAAGCTGCTGCACGATATCATAACCATTTTGCTGAATTTGAATATTGTTATCCAAATTCTCTAGTTGGTTATCTAACGTGATCAACTCGTAATAGGCATTTGAAACTTCTGCCACCAAATTAGTCATTAAGAAGTTTTTACCTTCTATCGACGCCATATATTCCAATACCGACACTTGGGTTGCATTATGCAGCTTATTCCAAACATCTAACTCCCAAGAGGCTTGTAAGCCAAATTGATAGTCACCTAGAAATTTTGGAAATGCTTTGCCTTCCTTAATTTCTAGGCCTTCTTCTACTGCGCCATTTCGAGTAAACTCAGCTGACTTTTCACCACCAGCGCCAGCAACGAAATTAACCGAAGGTAAGTACTCACCTTTTCTGGCTTGAATTTCATTGCGCGCCATATTAATGCGCGCCAGTACTTGTTTAACCTCCTTGTTATTGGCGACAGCAGTATCAATCAACGCAGTGAGCTGCTCGTCTTCAAAAAAGTCTTTCCAATTAATCAGTGCTGCGCTCTCTTTACTCTGCGCCTCATTGCCTTGTTGGTCTGTATTTTGTTCAAACTGCTTGGGCAAAGGTGCATCCGCGCTTTTGATATTTAAAAACGGAATCGCGCACGATTGCAATAAGAGCGATAGACAGCCCATTGCAATCAATTTGGATATTGGTTTATTCGTCATCATTCTCTTCCTCATTACTTGTATAGTGATAAGCTTCAGTCAGAGGCTTAAATTCTTCATTTCGAATCAATGCTTTACCTTCTTCCATTCTGGCAAACAGATAGTAAAGTCCTGGAATTAAAATAACGCCAAAAATGGTGCCAAACAACATGCCGCCCAATGCAGAGGTGCCAATGGTTCGGTTGCCGACAGCACCTGCACCAGTGGCAATTACCAATGGAATCAAGCCCGCAATAAAGGCAAATGAGGTCATTAAAATAGGACGGAATCGTGCTTTTGCACTTTCAATTGCCGCTTCCGCAATCGACATGCCTTGTTGATTTTTTTGTACTGCAAATTCAACAATCAATACCGCATTTTTACCTAATAAACCAACCAACATGACCATGCCTAACTGCGCGTAAATATCATTGGATAAGCCTAATATTTGTAACAGAAAGAAAGAGCCAAAAATACCAGCAGGCAAGGAAAGAATAACCGCGAGCGGCAGTAAGAAGCTTTCATATTGCGCAGCTAATACCATATAAACGAAAATTAACACGACTGCAAAAATCACAACCGCCTCGTTACCACGTTTAGCCTCATCGAATGATAAGCCTTCCCAACCAACATCATAGCCTTTTGGTAGTGTGGCTTTGGCAACAGCTTCTACGGCTTTAATCGCTTCATCCGTCGTATAGCCTTTAGCAGGGTTGGCGCGAATGGTTGCTGAGTTATAAAGGTTGTAGCGGGTAATTTCGTTAGGCCCTTGTTTTTTAACTAGCTTCATAAATGAAGAGTAAGGCACCATTTCACCCTCTTCATTTTTGACGTAGTAATTCAAAATATCACTAGGGTAGCGGCGAAATTCAGGGCTTGATTGCACATAGACTTTGAAAAAGTTATTGAATCGAATAAAGCCTTGTTCATAAGTACTACCAATTAAGATATTTAAATTTTCCATTGCCTTGCCGATTGAAACGCCTTTTTGCATGGCTGCTTTATTATCAATTTCAATTTCATACTGCGGATAATTGGCTGCGTAAAAGGTAAACAAACCGCTTAGCTCTTTACGTTTGCTGAGATTGTTAATAAATTCCTGATTGATTTTGTCAAAAGCGTGATAATCAGTTCCATTGGTTTTATCCAACAATCGTAACGACAAGCCAGATGCTGCGCCGTAACCAGGCACAGCAGGCGGCTCAAAATACTCAATCACAGCACCAAAATCTTTGGTTTTTTCTTCCAATTCCTCAATAATTTCTTGTACAGATTGTTTACGATCTGACCAATCTTTTAAGTTAATCAAACAAGTGCCTGCATTTGAACCACGGCCTTCGGTTAATATTTCATAACCCGCTAAAGCAGATACTGACGCAATACCTTCAATTTCTTCTGCGCGTTTTTGTAATTCAAGCGCCACTTTATTGGTTGCTTCTAAGGTTGAACCTGGTGGTGTTTGAATAATGGCATAAATCTGTCCTTGGTCTTCGCCAGGAATGAATCCAGCTGGTAAGGTTTGATTGACTGCAAAAGTACCAAATGCAAAAGCAGCTAAAGCAAGAAGTGAGACAGTGCGTAATGTCACAATCTTGGTCAAGAAGTTCGTATAGTGACCAGTGAGTTTTTCAAAAGCGTTATTAAATACATTAATAAAATAACTGATTGGTGTTTTACGCTTCACTTGCCCATGGTTATTTTTGAGTAACATGGCACAAAGCACAGGGGTTAATGAAAGCGCCACGATACCTGAAAT
>Ga0209231_1000824_pt1 | contig 14397 bp, 9 predicted proteins | sample Deesub45470m_DNA_FD_188086 | JGI IMG/M metagenome (GOLD analysis project Ga0209231, IMG submission 188086) | Deep subsurface microbial communities from North Pacific Ocean - 450_OLKR46/470m Metagenome (SPAdes) (version 2) | ecosystem: Environmental > Terrestrial > Deep subsurface > Unclassified ... | reverse complement strand
AAAGTTACTAAAGCTGCAAATAATCTTAAAAAGTAAATTACAATTTCAAGTTCATTATAGGTTTAACTAAATCCCCTTTTTTGTTTCGGTAATTAAATCCCGGAATTAAAGTATTGATACTTAATTTCTTGTCAACTTTTTTCATTTTACGAACAGACTTTCTTATTACTTTTAAATATTCTCTTTCAATATTTTTATTTAAAATAAACCCGTTGGGTGCAATTATTAAAAACGTCCGTTCGAGTGTTTTTTGTGAAGTAAACCGGAACAAAAAATGTACCCGCCTGCCGGCGTGCAGGTCGAGAACCGTTTTTAACAATAATTTTTCGTCAGTTCGAGTGATTTTCGATAGAAAATCGTATCGAGAACAGAAAAATTATCGTTAAAAATTAATTGCATTTTCTATAGCCCAAAGCTGAATAGATGCTCTTATGATTGTATCGAGTTTCTATCCAGCTTAAAGATTTGATGATTTTGCTTGCGGCATACAATTGAATTTATGTCTGTAATTCTTGTGTTGCTTTTTTCATAATTCAATGTTATAACTCAACTTTTAATCTTGCTTCTTTATGTATAGCCTAATTATTTATTGACCTAAATAAATAAACACATTAACACTTAATGTATTAGGTGTAATATCTATGTTTTGTTGTGAAACACCACCATTGATTGAGGACGTTGTGAGTGTATGATTATGACTCCCAGACGATGCGACATCAAATGTCCCAATGGTTGCTCTATCTGATGTAATTGCTGTATTAGTATTAGCAAAAGTACCTAATGGATCATAAGCAACGGTATCAGGATTTGATTTTCTATCAATGCTATGTGTGTGTACTCCAGCTATTGAAGTTGTACCACTTAAGATAACATTAGGTAAGTTGTCTTGAGCAATAGTTTTAGAATTGCTTCCACTTACACTTCCTAAAGTGCTACCATTTTGCGATAAATAGGCATTATTAGCATTTGGTAAATTACCCGATAATCCAAGGGTTGTAGCTTGTGCTAGTTGTGATGTTGTTAAAGTAGCTAATGCTCTTCCATTTAATAAAACCCAACCATTATGGTCTGCTGTTTGAATTCCTTGTTTTATATCACCATATTCAAGACTTGAAACGGAAACAGTCCATTGAGGATTCCCACTAGAATCAGTAGTTAATGTTTTATTAGCATCTGTTGCGCCAGAAGTTCCTATTTTTGCAATTGTTACAGCATCATTAGAAATTGTTAAAGCAGTATCTCCAGTAACATCACCTGTATGTGTTGCATTTGTAACTTTAGCAGTATTCAAAGCAATCGCAGTATTTTGAGTGCCTTGTTCTGTTTCAATCGCAGTAATTGCAGAGGCATTGGTGGCAATTCCAGAAATATTTTGGTCGCCAGTATTTGTACCGCTAGTATTCGATAGAATGGTAGTTTGTGCAGGAGTAATACCAACTTTTGCTGTGTTGGCTGTAATTTCATTTGCCTGAGCTGTGGTAATTCCTGTTTTAGCAGTGTTCAAAGCAATCGCAGTATTTTGAGTGCCTTGTTCCGTTTCAATCGCGGTAATTGCAGAGGCATTGGTGGCAATTCCAGAAATATTTTGGTCACCAGTATTTGTACCGCTTGTATTCGATAGAATGGTTGCTTGTGCAGGAGTAATACCAACTTTTACAGTGTTGGCTGTAATTTCATTTGCCTGAGCTGTGGTAATTCCTGTTTTAGCAGTGTTCAAAGCAATGGCAGTATTTTGAGTGCCTTGTTCCGTTTCAATCGCAGTAATTGCAGAGGCATTGGTGGCAATTCCAGAAATATTTTGGTCGCCTGTATTTGTACCGCTAGTATTCGATAGAATGGTTGCTTGTGCAGGAGTAATTCCTGTTTTAGCAGTGTTCAAAGCAATCGCAGTATTTTGAGTACCCTGTTCTGTTTCAATCACGGTAATTGCAGAGGCATTGGTGGCAATTCCAGAAATATTTTGGTCACCAGTATTTGTACCGCTAGTATTCGATAGAATGGTGGTTTGCGCTGGAGTAATTCCAACTTTTGCTGTGTTGGCTGTAATTTCATTTGCCTGAGCTGGAGTAATTCCTGTTTTAGCAGTATTCAAAGCAATCGCAGTATTTTGAGCGCCTTGTTCCGTTTCAATCGCGGTAATTGCAGAGGCATTGGTGGCAATTCCAGAAATATTTTGGTCGCCTGTATTTGTACCGCTAGTATTCGATAAAATGGTGGTTTGCGCTGGAGTAATACCAACTTTTACAGTGTTGGCTGTAATTTCATTTGCCTGAGCTGTGGTAATTCCAACTTTTACAGTATTCAAAGCAATCGCAGTATTTTGTGTGCCTTGTTCTGTTTCAATCGCAGTAATTGCAGAAGCATTGGTGGCAATTCCAGAAATATTTTGGTCACCAGTATTTGTGCCGCTAGTATTCGATAGAATGATGGTTTGCGCTGGAGTAATACCTGTTTTAGCAGTATTTAAAGCAATGGCAGTATTTTGTGTGCCTTGTTCCGTTTCAATCGCGGTAATTGCAGAAGCATTGGTGGCAATTCCAGAAATATTTTGGTCGCCAGTATTTGTACCGCTAGTATTCGATAGAATGGTGGTTTGCGCCGGAGTAATTCCTGTTTTAGCAGTGTTCAAAGCAATGGCAGTATTTTGAGTGCCTTGTTCTGTTTCAATTGCAGTAATTGCAGAAGCATTGGTGGCAATTCCAGAAATATCTTGGTCGCCTGTATTTGTACCGCTAGTATTCGATAGAATGGTGGTTTGCGCTGGAGTAATTCCAACTTTTGCTGTGTTGGCTGTAATTTCATTTGCCTGAGCTGGAGTAATTCCTGTTTTAGCAGTATTCAAAGCAATCGCAGTATTTTGAGCGCCTTGTTCCGTTTCAATCGCGGTAATTGCAGAGGCATTGGTGGCAATTCCAGAAATATTTTGGTCGCCTGTATTTGTACCGCTAGTATTCGATAAAATGGTGGTTTGCGCTGGAGTAATACCAACTTTTACAGTGTTGGCTGTAATTTCATTTGCCTGAGCTGTGGTAATTCCAACTTTTACAGTATTCAAAGCAATCGCAGTATTTTGTGTGCCTTGTTCTGTTTCAATCGCAGTAATTGCAGAAGCATTGGTGGCAATTCCAGAAATATTTTGGTCACCAGTATTTGTGCCGCTAGTATTCGATAGAATGATGGTTTGCGCTGGAGTAATACCTGTTTTAGCAGTATTTAAAGCAATGGCAGTATTTTGTGTGCCTTGTTCCGTTTCAATCGCGGTAATTGCAGAAGCATTGGTGGCAATTCCAGAAATATTTTGGTCGCCAGTATTTGTACCGCTAGTATTCGATAGAATGGTGGTTTGCGCTGGAGTAATACCTGTTTTAGCAGTGTTCAAAGCAATGGCGGTATTTTGAGTGCCTTGTACTGTTTCAATCGCAGTAATTGCAGAGGCATTGGTGGCAATTCCAGAAATATCTTGGTCGCCTGTATTTGTACCGCTAGTATTCGATAGAATCGTGGTTTGCGCTGGAGTAAGCGTTCCTGTTTTAGCAGTATTCAAGGCAATGGCGGTATTTTGAACGCCTTGTTCCGTTTCAATTGCAATAATTGCAGAAGCATTGGTGGCAATTCCAGAAATATCTTGATCGCCTGTATTTGTACCGCTAGTATTCGATAGAATGATTGCTTGTGCAGGAGTAATTCCTGTTTTAGCAGTGTTCAAGGAAATGGCTAATGCATTTGTTTGTTCTGCTGCTTCAGCTCTTACTTGTTCAGCTAAAATTGAAGCTGCATTATCCATAATTAGTTGGGTGGTTTCCAGAGTTGTTGGCTGCGGCATATAACTTAGATTTTGCTCGCTTAACGGGCTAAAATTACCACCTCCTGAAAAGTCGATTCCAACTTTTAATTTTTTTGTGTTACCGTCCCAAAAAATATCTGTAAAATCATTGCTGCTTGTGATAATTCCAGTTCCTATTAAAAGATTGATCATACCATATTTGTCGGTATTTGTGGTTTGGTATTCTTGGTATTCTTCAATTCCTACTGCATTTACAATGGTAAATTGTATGGAAACGGTACTGTTTGCTAATATATTACCTTGTGCATTAACTCCTGGTATTTCCTGTGCTTCTGGACTTAATATAACTGCTTGGTAACTAATTCCTTTGGTTTGAGAAAACCCTTGTAATGCTGTTAGTAATAATAGTAGTAGGGGTAGTAGTCTTTTCATAATAGCTTGTTTTATGTTATTTGTTTGTATTATTTTTTTTAGTTTCTTATTTTTGGGAAATATTAATTAACAATCCAAAACTTATATTATCACTTACAATTCTCAATTCCTCCTGATCTAAAGTAGCTGCTGTTCCTTCTTTAAGTGTTATACTTCTTCCACGCATATATTGTACATAAAATGAAAGGTTGTCTGAAATTGGATGTGAAAAACCAAAACCGCCTCTAAAATCATACAAGGTTTTATCAAAATTATCGTTGTTCTTTAAATCTATAACTGTATTGTTCAATGTTTGCGTACCTTGAAGTAAAAATGCCATGGAAGCAGTTCCTTTTAAATACAGTTTTCCTTTCTTAATTTTAAACAACTCATAATCAAATCCTACATTAAACTCTAAATAATTGATATCCCACTCCATATAATTACCTACACTATTATCACTTCCTATTGCGCCATAACCCGCATAACTTGTACCTAACGATATATTAAGATTTTTTATAAACAGTTGTTTTCTATAACCTATAGTCATAAAACTATGGCTGGTAGTTTGTAAGTTGTCTAGGCTATTGCCTTGTGAGTTTTTATAATCAAATGATGATAACGTTTTACCGCCTTCTACATACAGTTGCTGTGCAGTGGCAATTGTTGCTGTTAATAGCAGTAATACTAAAGTAATTTTTTTCATATTGATTTGATGGGTTTGTTTGGTTGTTATTTTTTAATTATTTTTTTTATGAATTGCTTGTTGTTGGCAGTTACCTTTAAAATATAATCAGCTCCTGAAAGATTGTTAAACTGTACATTTACCCTTTGATCTGCTATATAGCTTTTTGAAAATACCAATCGTCCTAATATATCAAAAACAGCAACTTCTACTTTGTCCGTAATTTGTTCCGTAAAGGATACTGTGACACTTTCTACAAAAGGATTTGGATAAATAGTGGCTTCTAAACTTAAAGGAATAGCTAAATCTATAATTTTTGCCAAAACATTGGGTTGTATAAAGCCTTGACGTGCAATATAATCGCTATCATTAAATGTCCCTATAGCACTTGCCTGTCCAATGCTTTGCTGTACAATATATTGTTTGTTGTTTATTGCAATATTTTCTGAGGCTCCTGCAATACCAGTGGTAGCTCTTACCAAATATTTACTGGAAGCATTTTGAGATTCGGTAAATTGAATAAACATTAAAAAGAAGGCACTTAATAAAAGTAATTTTTGTTTCATTCTAAGTTGATTTAATATTTTTGGGGTTTTTTAATAAGAAAATTATATTTTAATGATAAAATGTATTAAAACATCTTTTAAAAGACATAGCAAATATTACAAATAAAAAATAGTTGAAATAACACTAAAAAAGGAACTTATAACACTTTTAACTGAAAATACATTTCGTCAACTCTATTATACATTAAGGTGAAACAAAGCAGAACATGTATTTTAGATGTTGCAAACAAATAAGCCCCAATAGGTAAATTTGATGTAAAGAAAGTATTGTTAATTAAAAAAGTTTTGGATATTACTAAAACACAGCCCAAATTATTTTAAAATTTCTATATTTAGCAAATTTTTATATATAAATGAGCACACTTATCCAAGTAAATTCTATTTTACAATTACATGAGATGTTAAACTTTAAAGAGCCTAAGCATCCTTTAATTACGATAATAAATGTTTCCGATTTGGAAGTGAAACAGGAAATGGTGGGTGTAAAAGTTGTAACAAAACTATACTGTATTTCTTTAAAAGATGAGCATTGTGGTATGGAATATGGCAGAACGAGTTACGACTTTGAAAAGGGGACTTTACTTTTTACAGCCCCTTTACAGGCGCTTACAGCAACCAAAACACTTAATAAAAATGAAGAAGAAGGCTGGTTATTGTTTTTTCATCCTGATTTACTCCACAAGTATAGTTTAGCTCAAAAAATAAATCAGTACACTTTTTTTGAATACGAAGCTAATGAAGCCTTACATCTATCAAAAGAGGAAAGAGATACACTGAATAATTTAGTTTCTAAAATTCAGGAAGAATATACCCGAAAGATAGATAAACACAGCCAAAGTTTAATTATTTCAAATTTAGAATTATTACTTAATTATTCTATACGTTTTTATGAACGTCAGTTTATTACCCGTAGTATAGAGCATCAAAGTATCGTAATAAAGTTCGAAAATATTTTAAATGCCTATTTAGAAGAAAATTTGCTTTTGGAAAATGGAATTTCACCCATTAAAAACTTTGCAAAAAAAATGAATTTATCTCCCAATTATTTAAGTGATTTACTTAGAAAAGAAACAGGATATTCAACCAAAGATCATATCAATAACTTGGTAATTAAAAGAGCAAAAGTTAAGTTATTAGGAACTAATGATTCAGTAAGAGAAATAGCATTCTCTCTTGGGTTTAATTACCCTCATTATTTCACCCGCTTTTTTAAATCAAAAATAGGGATGACACCTACAAGGTATCGAAAGGTAAACTAAACGTCATTTGGAATGGTTTTAACAACCTTTACGTATCATTAAGAATCCATTATTAATTGCCGAAAAAATTATATGCAACCCACAAAAGGTTTATTATTTTAATTTATATAAATAATTATTCGGTTAATTATATATTATTTAAAAAACTAAAAATGTGGATTTCAGAGCTAAAATCCGCAATTTTTAGCAAACATTTAACTGCCTACTAAATTTCCATTACTTAACAAACGCTAAGTCACCATAAATAATATCTTTGTAAAAAATAACAACCGTATATCTTTACACACTACAAAAATGAATAATCCATTATTACAACTTTTTAATACTCCTTTTGAAACTGCTCCTTTTTCTAAAATAAAAATTGAACATTTTAAACCTGCGTTTAAGAAAGCTATTATACTAGCAAAAGAAGAAATTGATGCAATCAAAAACAATAAAAACAGACCAACTTTTGAAAACACCATTGAAGCCTTAGAATTTAGCGGTCAAAAATTAGATAGAGTTTCAAGTATATTTTTCAACTTGAATTCTGCTGAAACAAGTGATGAAATTCAAAAAATAGCACAAGAAGTTTCTCCTATATTAACAAAATTTTCAAATGACATCACATTAAATAAAAAGCTTTTTAAAAGAGTACAATCAATTTATACTATAAAAGAAACCCTGAATTTAACAACCGAACAAGATACCCTATTAACCAATAAATATAAAAGTTTTGTAAGAAATGGGGCTAACTTAAATAAAAATGACAAAGCTGAACTACGTAAAATTGATACCGAGCTTTCAAAATTAAAATTAAAATTTGGCGAAAATGTTTTGGCTGAAACTAATGCTTTTGAACTTCATATAACTGACGAAAATGACTTAAAGGGGTTGCCAGAAAGCACATTAGAAGCAGCTCAAATGACTGCCAAACAAAAAAATAAATCTGGATGGATTTTCACATTAGATTACCCTAGTTATATTCCTTTTATGACATATGCTGACGATAGGGAACTTAGAAAAAAAATGGCAATAGCTTCTGGTGCAAAAGCATTTCAGAATAATGCAAGCGATAACCAGCAAATTGTTTTGAACATTGTAAACCTTCGTTATAAAAGAGCAAATCTTTTAGGGTATAAAACACATTCACACTTTGTTTTGGAAGAAAGAATGGCTGAAACACCTAAAAATGTAATTGATTTCTTAGATGATTTATTAGTAAAAGCAAAACCTGCTGCAAAATTAGAATTAAATACGATTGCTAAACTTGCAAAAAAAGAAGGTGTAGCTAATCTTGAAAAATGGGACAGTGGTTACTTTTCTGAAAAGCTGAAAAAGAAGCTTTTTAATTTTGATGAAGAACAGCTAAAACCATATTTCAAATTAGAAAATGTGATTGATGGTGTATTTGAAATTTCAAATAAATTATACGATTTAAAATTTGAAGAAATTCATACAATTGACACCTACCATAAAGATGTAAAAACGTATAAAGTAACCGATACCAGTGGAAATTTTATTTCAATATTATATGCAGATTTTTTTCCGAGAAAAGGAAAACGCAATGGTGCTTGGATGACTTCTTTTAAAGGTCAATGGAAAAAAGCTGGAGAAAACTCAAGACCACATATTTCAATTGTGTGTAATTTCACCAAACCAACCGATACTAAACCTTCATTATTAACTTTTAATGAAGTTACTACATTATTTCATGAGTTTGGCCACGCTTTACATGGCATGTTGGCTAACACCACTTACCCAAGTATATCAGGTACCAATGTTTTTTGGGATTTTGTTGAATTGCCAAGTCAATTATTAGAAAATTGGTGTTATGAGAAAGATGCATTAAATTTATTTGCAAAACATTACACAACCAACGAACTAATACCAATGGATCTTATTGAAAAAATAAAGCAATCTTCTAATTTCTTAGAAGGAATGCAAACTTTAAGACAATTAAGTTTTGGAATGTTAGATATGGAATGGCATGGCAAAAACCCTTCTAATATTAAAAACGTAAAATATTTTGAATCTTTGGCATTTAAAAATACCCAACTATTTCCAGATGTTAAAGAAAATTGTATGAGCACTTCCTTTTCGCATATTTTTCAAGGAGGTTATTCATCTGGATATTATTCTTACAAATGGGCTGAGGTTTTAGATGCAGATGCCTTCTCTCTTTTTTTAGAGAAGGGAATTTTTAATAAAAAAGTTGCTCAAAAATTTAAATCTTCAATTTTAGAAAAAGGAGGTACTGATAAGCCAATGAATTTTTATATAAATTTTAGAGGCAAAAAACCAACTAATGAAGCTCTATTAAAACGAGCTGGACTTTTAAAATAGCAAAAAAATCTTCAATACACAGCGAGTTGCTTTCTTAAACTCGCTTTTTTTATGTCCTTTTTTAAAACAAACGGTATGTTTTTTTAAACAAATGGTATATTAAATATCAATAATTGACATATTTTTATTTATAAAAAGCTCGATTTTATTAACGTTTGGTATGTTTTTTATAATAAACGGTAATTTTTTTAAAAATATATTTTTTTTATTCAAATATATTTGTACATTAGCAGTGTTAGAATTTCATAAACCCCAAATTAATCTATGAAATTTAATTGACATATTGTCCCCCAAAATTAATCAAACTAACCCCTTGATTAATAAACCAACAAAATCATCAAGTTTGTTTTTATGCAAAAGTAAACTTGATGGTTTTTAAAAAAGATTAAACATTTTATTAACCCCAAATTTCATAAATATAATTTTGAATAGTATTTTTAGTAAGAATGGTGATTCAGTAGCGATATTACAATAATGTATTAAGCTAGTTACAAGTTAAAATAATATCGCTTCTGAATTAACAAAAAATTAAAAATCAATTCTCAAGTTTACCCCAAAACCCCTCGAAAATGAAATCACTCGCCTTAAAACTCGGTTCCTTAGTTCTTTTATGTTCTATTTTGTTTTCTTGTGCTAAAGAAGATGATGGGATTTATTTAAATGAATCTAACATAACTATAAATACAGATGTAACATATAGTGCTATAGAGATAGAAATTCTAGATCTAGTAAATGCACATAGACAAAGTATTGGTTTAACTAGTTTAAGCCCTTTAAATATTATTTCTGGTGTTGCGGATGGTCATACTAATTATATGATTTCAGTAGGTACAGTTAACCACACTAATTTCGAATTAAGAGCAAAAACATTAATGGATCAGGCTTCTGCTAAAAAAGTTGCTGAAAACGTAGCTTATGGTTATAATTCTGCTCAAGGAGCTGTTACCGGATGGTTGAATAGTGCTGATCACAAAAAAATAATTGAAAACCCAGATTATACTCATTTCGGTATTTCAACAGAATCAAATAGCGAAGGCAGAAATTACTTTACTCAAATATTTATAAACAAATAAATTATAAAAATTTATAATACCCTCAACAAAAAAAGGCACTTATTTTAACCCCTTAAAATTGAAAATTATGAAATCAACATCCCTACAAAGTAACATTCAAGAACCTTATTTAAAGGTAATAAAAAATAACACTAAGAGAAAAAAAAGTATCACAGCTAAAATTTATATTAATACTATGATGCCTAATTTTAGTTTTACAAACCATTTAGGTGAAACTATTACTCGTAATAATTGTGTACTGCTATAAAATTTAAATAGAAACTTTAAATACCAACTTGAGAAATTGTCGTCCCCACAACGGTAGTTTATCAAAAAAGGTTTTTATAAAGTAGCATGCCTAATAAATTTAGAAAACAACTACTATGACTTGATAAAATTATCGTCCCCACAACGGTAATATATCAAGAATAATTATTTTTAAACTTTGTCCCCACAAATTTTAAATAGAAACCGTAGATGATAATAGCTTAAAAAATTGCCTTCCACACAACAGTAGTATATCCAAAAGAAGTATTATTACAAACAGTATTCTTAATGAATTTTAAAAAGTAGCTGTAATGATAAATTTGAGAAAATTGTTGTTCCCACAAAAATAACTTTGTTAAGATGTGTTATTACAAAATTGTAACCTTATAAATTAAAAAAGCAGCCGTAGATAATAACTTGAGAAAATTGTCGTCCCCACAACGGTAGTATATCAAGAAGTATTATTACGACTGCAAATTTTTATTTCATTAATATTATTTCATTTTTATGATAATGAATTCAGTTCTTCTATTCAACTGATGTTCAGCTTCGGTACATTTTACATCATTTGAGCATTTATTAACCAATTGAGTTTCTCCAAAACCTTCATATTCTGTAATTCTACTAACCTCAATTCCATTAGAAATGATGTAATCATAAGTAGATTTTGCTCTCCTGTTTGATAAATTTATGTTATATTGATCATTAGCTCTACTATCTGTATGTGATTCCAGTCTAATAACCATTCCTGGATATTTTTTCATTAAAGAAACTACTTTATCAAGTTCAATTGCTGCATCTGGTCTAATATTAGATTTATCTAAATCAAAATAAATTACTTCCAAATCAGCTAACAGAACCACATCTTCTATTGGTTTTAACCCAACATTTAAATTAACAACTAATTCCTTTTCTCTATCTAAGTTAAATGAATTAAATTCTTTAGATAGTTTTGTGTATTTCTCTTTAGTTCCTTCTAAAACAAAATTAGCATCTCTGTCAACTATATGTTCGTAGTAACCGTCTGCTTCTGTTATAAAATAGGCTATTTCTTCTCCATTAGCGTCTGTTAGAACAACTTTCGCATTTTCGATAGGCTCATTATTTGCGTCGTCAAAAATTTGTCCTTTAAGCATTAATGGTGGGATTCTTGTAAATTTATAGATATCATCATCACCAACTCCTCCTTCTCTATTTGAAGAAATGTATCCATCAAAACCTTCAGAAGACAAGTAGTATGAAAAATCATCTTTTGAACTATTAATTGGTTCTCCAAGATTTAAAATATTTACAACATTCTCATTTTCATCAGAAATTGTTGCAAAAATATCTAACAATCCAAAACCTACATGACCATCAGAAGAGAAAAACAAAGTGCCTTCATCATGAATAAATGGGAACATTTCATTTCCTTCTGTATTCATAACGTTACCCATGTTTTTTGGTGTTCCTAATGTCCCATCTTTTTGAACATCTACAACATAAATATCAGAACCTCCAATACCTCCAGGCATATCTGAAGTGAAGTATAATTTTTCTCCATCCGAGCTTAAAGAAGGATGACCAACTGAATATTCATCATTATTAAAATGAACTCCAGTAATATTTGTCCACTTTCCATTTATTAAATCTGCACGGTAAATTTTAAGGTTATTAATTCCCTTTTTATCAACACCTTTTTCATTTTCATAATAATTATTTCTTGAAAAATACATTTTAGATCCATCTGCAGAAAAAGTTGCAGGACCTTCATGGTATATTGAATTTACATCACCATTTATTTTTTCAACTTGATTAACAGTGCCATCCTTCCCTACACTATATAAATCTAAAAAAGGTTGGGCATTCCAAGCGTATTTTCTTTTTGTTGAAACCCCTTCATCTCTAGATGATGCAAATACTAGTTCATTGTTATATTCTACTGCACCAAAATCACTAAATTCAGTATTAAAATTAATTTTTGATAATGAATATTGTTTTTTTAAATTAAACATTGCACTTATAAAGTCTTTCTTTTCAAAAAACTCAGTAATTCTAGAGTCTTTACCAGCCTTTTCTTTATATTTTTCCATCCATATTTTAGATCCTTCATAATCTCCAGAACCTCTTAAAGCTTGTGCATAGTAATAAAAATACTCTTCTGGTACATTTTCTTGTTTCACTACATATTTATATATTTCAGCAGCTTCTTTAGGCTTTCTTAAATACATATAAGAATCTCCTAATTTTCTCATTGAATAACTCTTGTTAAAGTTAGTATCAATTAGTTTTTCATATTTATCTATAGCCTTTACAAAAGAAAAACTATTGTAAAGTTTATCCGCTCTTTTTAATTTACCAGACTGTCCAAATGAAGATGAACATATCAATAAAAAAACAATTCCTAATAATTTTATAGCTTTCATATTATTTCTTCTATTGGGTTAAAAATATCTAGGTGATTTCATTTTATTTTTCGTAAACCTAAATTCATACATTAATAAAATCTCGTGAGAACCAGAAGTATAAGGCCTAATTTCACCAGTAGGAATTTCATAAGTGTAGCCTACTCTAAATTGTTCTGTAACTTGAAAATCTACAAGTGCTCCAAAATCCCTTTGTTTACCATTAATTCTATATGAAGCTCCTAACCAAAACTTTTCATCAAATAATAAGTTTGCTGTTACATCTGTAGAAAAAGGTGCTCCTTCAGTATATTTAACCATAAATGAAGGTTTTAATTTTAAACTTTCACTTAAATCAAAAACATAGCCTCCTAATGCGTAATAATGAACTGTTTCTAAAGCAGCATATTCAGATTGATTATTTAAATCATTATTTAAAAGTTTAGGAATTGACAAACCTATGTACCATCTATCACTATGAAATAATATACCTGCTCCAAAATTAGGATTCAACCTATCCATTCTATCATTAAAATATTGATCATTAGTAGCTGAATTATACAATTCGCTTGCTAATTTATAAGTAGTTAAGCCTGCTTTTAGACCAAAGCTAATTTTAAAATTATCATTCCCTTGAATTGTGTATGAAAAATCACCATAAATATATGTCAAGCTTTCATAACCCGTCTTATCATTTATCAATGACAATCCTAGACCAATTTTTTCATTGCTTAGTGGAGAATGAATTGATAACGTTTGTGTTTGAGGTCCACCGTCAAATCCTGCCCACTGGTTTCTATTTAACCCCACAATACTTAATGCTTCTCTACTCCCTGCATATGCAGGATTGACAGCAATTGTATTATACATATACTGTGTAAATTGTGGTAATTGTTGCGCATTAGAATATTCAAATCCTAAAGTTAACATTACTATAATTATAATTAAACGCTTCATAGTTTTAGTTTTTTAATGAGTTCCCAAATAAATATATCCTGTTAATGGTCTATAGCCACTACCTATAATTTTAACTACGTAATAATAAGTTCCAGTAGGTAGCTTAGAATTTGAGTTTAAGGTTAACCCTGAGTTATCGTGATATCCACCCCAATTATTTTGATAATTAGTAGATTCATACACTATTTTACCCCAACGATTAAATATGATAACTTCAGCTGTAAACCCACAAGATTCAATATCCGAAATTGTAAAGTAATCATTTACTCCATCATTATTAGCGGTTACTACTTTTGAAATTTCAATACTACCTTCAGATTCACAAGGTCTAACAATACAATCATCATTAACACTTACAAATACAGTTATAATTCTACCACAATTACCTGGTTCTGTATAGGTAAATTGATAATCATCTAATTCAACAGTTAACGGATCAAAATGATTATCGCTAATCCTTTCATCATTCCAAGTTCCTCCAGAAACAAAACCATCCGGTAATAACGTTGTTAAATCAAGCGCTTCATCCTCTATACATAAAATAGCCGAACCTGCTGTTAATTCTTGCGGTGTAGTAATTATTACTGCTACCTCTGAAGTATCTGCTGCACAATATTCTGTCGCTGCTACTGTATAAGTATAAACGCCATTCACTGGAGTTGACCAGCTTCCGCCTGCATCTGCTCCGGTTAAAGCGGCATATAACA
>Ga0209231_1000823_pt1 | contig 14410 bp, 15 predicted proteins | sample Deesub45470m_DNA_FD_188086 | JGI IMG/M metagenome (GOLD analysis project Ga0209231, IMG submission 188086) | Deep subsurface microbial communities from North Pacific Ocean - 450_OLKR46/470m Metagenome (SPAdes) (version 2) | ecosystem: Environmental > Terrestrial > Deep subsurface > Unclassified ... | reverse complement strand
GCCGTGTCAAACAGGCCAATTTCGACCAAGAATTCACGTCGTCGAGAGCCAAATCACGCAAAACCGCCCTCGACTTCATTAAAAACGGAAAAATAGCAAGTTGGCCCGGGCTCACCGGGAATAGCTGTAAATCAACCATAAACGTTAGTCAAAGTCAATTTCTTTTCACCCCTGACGGCCCTGGAAACGGACCCGAAGGAAGCCGGGGAAAAGGAGAAAAAAAACGGTACAAAGCCTTGGTGGAGACAATCTGGCGCCTTCCAGAAATGGGGCGGAAAGGGATATTTCTGTCCCGACCGGAATCAAACTCGGCAGGGTCAGCCGGAAGCCCATTAGGAAACCCCAAGCATTTGCTTTTACGGCTCTTTTGGCCGATAACTTGCAAAATACCCGAGGGGCGCTAAGGGCGGTATATTAGTGCCAGACGCCGGCCCTGTCAAGAAGAAGTCCCCGCCGGACCGTCCGTGGGCGGGACGCCGTGGCGGTCGGTGAAAAGACCTTGCCTCTCTGGGAGAATTCCTATACCGTTTTTTCGAGTTACTCCTACGGCATTTGACCGAAAATCGCACCGACCGGCGGCAAGCCCCAACCCCCCTTCGATGGCGGGGCAAAAAACGATAAATTAATCGGACATCAGACTTCCGGCCGGGGTGGCCGTGGTTGCTTCTTCATAAAAAAGCCTTTATTGAGGGTCCATCACTTTTTTGATGCGGGCATTAAATTGAATTCCCTCAAAATTAAAATCCTCGGCCTGGCCTCGGCGATCATGATCATGACCGTCGCCCTGACCGGGTGGCACAACCTGCAGACCCAGCGGGCCATGCTTTCGCGCTTTGCGGACCAGAGCAGCCGGGTCCTGGGGGAAACGATCCGCAACAGCATCATCACCAGCATGGCCAACGGCCAGAATGCCGAAGTTGCCAATATAATTGAAAAAATAAGAAAGGAACCGACCATAGAAGCGGTGCGCATTTTCGATGAAGCCGGTCGCATCCTGATCTCTGCCGATCCCACTGAGAATGGCGAGCTGATTTCTTCTTCGGACCTTCACGCCTATCGCACCAAGACCCTCTCTTTTACCAAGACCCTCGAAAACGAACGCGAAGTTCACAGCACCATTCTCACCATTTACAACGCCCAGAGCTGCTACGGATGTCATGACTCCCAGATCGGCGTGCTCGGCGTCCTCAACGTTCAGGTCTCCCTTGGCGAACTTGTCCTCCTGCAGAAAAAGGGGCGTGAGGCAACGATTCTTTCCTCTGTCGGCATGCTGGTCATCCTCATCCTGACCATTTCCGGCTTCATCCTCTTTTATGTCGATGCGCCGATCCGCAAGCTGATGGCGGCAATGAATTACCTCGAACAGGGGGATTTCGAAAAGGCCCATACCCGCGTCGGGAGTTCCGCCGAAATGAGTCTCCTGTCGACCAAGTTCAACCTGATGGTCGACCGCCTGAAGGGACTCATGGAGACGGCGGTGCGCAACGAACGGAAGATTGCCATCAGCCAGGAAAAACTCGCTCACCACGATGAAATCCAGAGCATGAACGTCACCCTGGAGGAACGGCTCCAGGAGATCGAATACCTCAACATCTCCCTGGAAGAACGGATCGAGGAGATCGAGGAGGCCAACTACAAGATCGCCGACCTCGCCGGCGATCTCGAAGACCGGAACACCAACCTGACCAACGCCGTCAATCGTCTTTCGGCCCTCTACAAGATGGGACTGGCCATCAACTCGACGATGGAGCACGACAAGCTCTTCGAACTGCTGCTGAAAAAAACCATCGCCACCCTTCACACCAAGGTCGGCTACATCCTCCTTTTCGACAAAGAACGCTCGAGCCTCAGCATCGGCAGCTCCGTCGGCCTCCCCGGCAACCTCGACCCCGAGTTGCGCATTCCTCTGCAGGAAGGGGGGGTTTCCCACTGGGTCATCAACAACCGCCAGCCGCTCCTCATCAGGGAGATCGGCGCCTCCGGCGCATTCAACCGGGAGAGCATGCTCGGCTTCACCCGGGAAACGGTGATCTGCGCTCCGCTCATCGTCAAGGACGAGGTCATCGGCACCATCACCATGGCCAACAAGCTCGACCTTTCACCCTTTACCGGCGAAGATCTCGAGCTTCTGTCCACCATCGCCGCGCAGGCAAGCGTCGCCATCAAGAATGCCCGGCTCTATGAAGAACAGCAGCATACCTACCTGAGCACCGTACAGGCTCTCGTTTCGGCGGTCGAGGCCAGCGACGCCTATACCCGCGGCCATTCGGAACGGGTCACCCGCTACAGCCTGGCTCTGGCCCGGCAGATGGAGCTCCCTGCCGAATCCTGCAAGCGTCTCGAACAGGCGGCCATTCTCCACGACATCGGCAAGATCGGCATCGACCTCGCCCTTCTGAACAAGGAGGAGGATCTCTCCTCCGGCGACATCGACATCCTGCGCCAGCACCCGTTGATCGGCGACCGGATTCTGGAGCCGATCCACTTTCTCAAAGGGGTGAGGGAAATCATTGTCCAGCACCACGAGCGCTTCGACGGCCAGGGGTATCCGCAGGGGATTCGGGGAGAAGATCTCCTCCTCGAATCGCGGATCCTCTCCGTGGCCGACACCTACGATGCCATGACCTCCGATCGACCTTACCGCAAGGCGCTGACTCACCTCACCGCACGGGGTGAAATCGAAAAAAACTCGGCATCCCAGTTCGATCCCCAGGTTGTCGATGCCTTTTTGATCCTCAATTTCGACGAGGGACTCATGGGCTGACCGATCGACCGGCTCAAAAACAACAGGCCGGAGGCTTTCGCCTCCGGCCTTTCATTTTCCTCGTTTCTTGCCGTGCCGCTCCCCGCCGCCGAAGAGTTTATCGCCGTCATCTTCCCTGCCGCAGAGCTTCAAAGCCTCCAGAACATCCCGTCGATGCTCCGGCAGGTGGGAGAGAAGGAGCGCCTTCTGCAGACGTTTTTCCCCGGGGGCACGCGGAACGTGAACCGCCTCGCCGGTCAGGGGATCGACCCCGGTGTGGTAGATGCACGTCGAGAGGGTGCCGGGAGTGGGGGTAAACTCCTGGACCTGTTCGACCCTCAGGTTGTGACGACGCAAAAAGAGTGCAACATCGACCATATCGGAGAGCGTGGCGCCGGGATGGGCGGAGATGAAATAGGGGACCACCCCGTGGCGCAGGCCCAGGGTCCGGCTGGCCTGACGGAAGCGCTGGAGAAAGGCCTCAAAGAGTCCAGGGCCCGGCTTGCGCATCACGGCGGTGACCGTTGCACACACCGACTCGGGAGCGACCTTGAGCAGGCCGCCGACATGATGCTGCAACAGGGCCTCAAAATACTCCTGCTGGTGCTCCAGCAGATCGTAACGGATGCCGGAGGCGATGAAGGTGTGGCGAACCCCCTCATGCCGGCGAATCTTGCGCAACAGACGCACCGCTCGGCCGTCGGAGGTCACCAGGTTGCGACAGGGGCGCGGATAGAGGCATCCGGCGCGGCGACAGATGCTCCGCGCCGCCTCGTCACCACAGGAAAGGCCGTACATGTTGGCCGTGGGACCACCGACATCGGAAATGGTCCCCTTGAATTGGGGGTCGGCGACCAACCGCCCGACCTCCTCCAGCACCGACCTTTCGGAGCGGGACTGGATGAGTTTCCCCTGGTGATGGGTGATGGCGCAGAAGGCGCAGCCGCCGAAACAGCCGCGGTGGGTGGTAATCGAATGACGGATCTGTTCGAAAGCGGGGATCGCCTGACGGTAGGAGGGGTGGGGGCGCTTCTGGAACGGGAGGGCGTAGACGCGGTCCAACTCCCCTTCGTCCATGGGAAAAGGGGGAGGATTGACCGTCACCCAGCGCTCCCCATGCCGTTGCAGCAGAACTTTTCCGCAGAAGGGGTTGTTTTCCGCAGCCGCCAGGCGGAAGGCGGTGTTATAGGCGGCCGGGTCGGCGGAGACGGCTCCGAAGGAGGGGAGTTCGATCCCTCCGACGGGGCGGCTGCGGTCGATTCGGGCGGTGCCGCGGATCCCCTCCATCGCCGCGGGTGACTCCCCGGCGGCGGCCCGGCGGGCGATCTCCAGCAGGGGGGCCTCCCCCATGCCGAAGACCAAAAGATCGGCCTTGGCATCGATCAGGACGGAGCGGCGGACCCGGTCGTCCCAGTAATCGTAATGGGCCAGACGGCGCAGGCTCGCCTCGATGCCGCCGATCACCACCGGCAGCCCTTTGAAGGCTCCCTTGACGGCGGCGCAGTAGGCGATGACCGCCCGGTTGGGCCGCGCCCCTGCAGCTCCTCCCGGGGTGTAGGCGTCGTTGTTGCGGATTTTTTTTGCGGCGGTGTAGTGATTGACCATGGAATCCATGGCCCCGGCGGAAATGGCAGCGAAGAGCCGGGGGCGCCCCATCGCCTGCAGGGACGCAGGGTCGCGCCAGTCGGGTTGCGCCGTTATGCCGACCCGGTAACCGGCGTTTTCGAGGACCCGGGCCAGCAGGGGAATGCCGAAGGACGGGTGGTCGATGTAGGCGTCCCCTGAGACGAGAAGGATGTCGAGTTCGTCCCAGCCGCGGGCCAGCATCTCCTCCCGGCTCGTGGGGATAAAAAGAGTGTTTTCCGCCATGTTCAGGGGGTGCGATCCCGGAGGAAGCGGGCGAGGCTGCGGTCGTAACTGCGCTCGCCGGCAGGGGAAAAGAAACATCCGGGGATTTCCCCCTTGCCGCGGTGGTAGATCACGCACTGACAGCAGCTGCCGCGCTTGTCGCAGTCAAGACAGGAACAGGTGCAGTGGGAGATATCCCGGGTGGAAAGGCATTCCATGACAGACTCCTCGACCGGCAGGGGAGCGGTCTTTTTCATCAGGGGAAGAGGGGGAGACCGGTGAGGCCGGCCTTTTCCTCGAAACCGAGCATCAGATTCATGTTCTGCACCGCCTGCCCCGCCGCCCCCTTGACGAGGTTGTCGATGGCGGAAACGACAATGACACGGCCGGTGCGCGGATCGCTGACCAGGCCGATATCGCAGAAGTTGCTCCCCCGGACGTAGGCGACATTGGGGAGACTCCCCTCCCCCAGGACCCGGACGAAGAATTCCTGCCGGTAGTGATTCCGGTAGAGGTCGAGGAGCTCGGCCGTCGATGCCGCCTTGCCGAGGCTGGCATAGCAGGTCGAAAGGATCCCCCGATTGACGGGAAGGAGGTGGGGAGTGAAGTTGACCAGAACCTTTTTCCCGGCAAGAGCCGACAGGGTCTGCTCGATTTCCGGTGTATGGCGGTGATTGCCGACACTGTAGGCCTTGAACCCCTCGTTGACCTCGCAAAACAGGCTCCCCACCTTGGCCGAGCGCCCGGCGCCGCTGGTCCCTGATTTGCTGTCGATGATCAGCGAATCGAGATCGACCAGCCCCTCGCGGAGCAGAGGAGCCAGAGCGAGGGCAACGCTGGTCGGGTAACAACCGGGATTGGCCACCAGGCGGGCAGTGCGCACCCGCTCCCGGGAAATCTCGGGGAGACCGTAGACCGCTTCGGTCAGGAGGTGAGGACTGCTGTGCTTCTGGTACCAGGTTTCGTACTCCGTGACGTTCTGCAGCCGGTAGTCCGCGGAGAGATCGACGACCTTCTTGCCGGCCTCCAGAAAGCCGGGGACGACGGCCATGGCGGTCTGGTGCGGAAGGGCGGTGAAGACGAAATCGGCCTGATCGGCGACCAGGGCGACGTCCGTCTCTTCGCAGCGCAGGGAGATCCGCTCGATCAGCGAAGGAAAGAGTATGGCGATCTCCTCCCCGGCATTCTGACCGGCGGTCACGCAGCTCACCTCGACGCCGGGATGATTCTCCAGCAACCGAAGGAGTTCCACCCCGGTGTAACCGCTGGCTCCGACAATGGCGACTCTGATCATGACGACCTCCACAAAGAAGAAAAGGGAAACCCGCGGGTTTCCCTTTTTCCGTTGAACGTTTCGAGCCGGAAACCGACCGGCACAGCGACCGATTAACGCTTGGAGAACTGGAAGCTGGCGCGGGCGCCCTTGTGCCCGTATTTCTTGCGTTCTTTGATCCGGCTGTCGCGGGTGATAAAACCGGCCTTTTTCAGCACGCCGCGCAGCTCGACATCGATGGCGAGGAGAGCCTTGGTGATCCCGTGCTTGATGGCACCGGCCTGCCCGGAAGGGCCGCCGCCGCAGACATTGACCCAGACATCGAACTTGCCGAGATTCTCGGTCAGTTCGAGGGGCTGGCGGATGACCATTTTCGAGGTCTCGCGACCGAAATACTCATCGATGGTACGCTGGTTCACGACGATATTCCCCGTCCCCGGCTTCATCCAGACGCGGGCGATGGAGGTTTTTTTCTTACCAGTGGCGTAGAATCTTTGCTCTGCCATCTTTATCTCCTGAATTCAATCTTAAAGGACAAGTTCCCGGGGCTGCTGGGCAACATGCGGGTGCTCAACACCGGTATAGACCTTGAGCTTCTTGAACATCTGCCGCCCCAGCTTGTTCTTGGGGAGCATCCCCTTGACCGCCTTCTTGATCAACTCCTCCGGCTTGGAGGCCAGGAGTTTTTCGGCATTGATGGAGCGAATGCCACCGGGAAAACCGGTGTGACGATGGTACATTTTGTTGGCCAGTTTGTTGCCGGTCAGGACGACCTTTTCGGCATTCAGGACCACGACAAAATCCCCGGTGTCAACGCTGGGGGTGTAAATCGGCTTGTTCTTGCCCCGCAGAATCCGGGCAATTTCGGTGGCGGCGCGGCCAAGGACCTTGCCCTCCAGGTCGAGGACAAACCAATCTCTCTTGATATCCGACTGTTTGGCGACTTGAGTACTCATTAAATTCCTCTCTAGACATAATTCTGCAAGGGATTACGGGGCTCACAGAAGCCGTGAAGTTAACGGAAAGGCGATAACATGTCAAGATTTTTTTTCGCAGGGCACCGGCTCAAAGGACCTTGGGCTTGATGGTCAGGACCGGACAGGAAGCAAGCTGGACCACCCTCTCGGCGGTGCTGCCGATCAGCAGATGGGAGAGGCCGGTGCGACCGTGGGTGCCGATGACGACAAGATCGCAGCATTCCTCGTCGGCGGCGCGACAAATCTCCTTGAAGGGAATTCCGGAACCGATGCGGGTTGCGATGGCAAGTCCCGGGTGCAGCTCCTCCTCCCGGCGGGCAATCGCTTCCAGACCGCCCCTCGCCTCCTCCCTGTGACGGGAGAGGTTTTCGCCCTCCCCTCCGAGATTGGCAAAGGTCTCCACATCGCCGCTGGCCACTACGTGCAGGAGCAGATAGCTTGACTGGAAGAGGTCCGCGAAGGAAAGGGCAAAGCGCAGGGTTTCGAGGCTGTAGCCGGAGAAATCGATGGGAACCAGAATCTTCAGGGGACGCTTCATGAATGCCTCGGGATAGGGTGCCTAAGGGCAAATATAACCCGGCATCCCCCCTTTGCAAGCGCTCACCGAAAGCATCCTAATACCAGACCTCCATGAGGCAGAGGCCGCGGGAGGGGGCGGTGCGCCCCGCCTGGCAGCGGTCCCCCTCTGCCAGCAGACGACCGATGTCGCCGGCCGGACGTTTGCCCATCCCGACCTCGACGAGGGTACCGACCATCACCCGCACCATGTTCCGGAGAAAACCCGAACCACGGACGTTGATGTACAGAAGTTCCCCGTCGCGCACCAGGTCGACGGCATAGATCTCCCGCACCGTCCCCTGGGCCTCGCAACCCGAAGAGCGAAAGGCGGCAAAATCGTGCTTGCCGATAAAAAGGCGAGCCCCCTCCTCCATGGCCGTCCAGTCGAGAGCGCCCCGCAGGTGCCAGGCGGTGCGGTCGAGGAGGGGGGAACAGACAACCCCCTGGTAGAGGGCGTAGCGATACCATTTCCCCCGGGCGCTGAAGCGGGCATGGAAATTGGCCGGAGCCTCCTTGGCCTCCTGAACTGCCACATCCCGCGGCAGGAGTCGGTTCACCCCCTCGCGATAGGCGGCCAGGGGCAGGTTCCGTTCGGTCCGGAAATGAGCGACCATCCCCAGGGCGTGAACGCCGGCATCGGTGCGCCCCGAAGAGTGCAGAACCACCGTTTCACCGAGGACCTGCGCCAGGGCGCTTTCGAGGAGTTGCTGAACGGAGGGGCCCTGGGCCTGCCGCTGCCAGCCGACATAGGCGGTGCCATCGTAGGCGATGGTCAAGCGAATCGTGTTCATCAGGTCACCAGAAAAAGGAGCGCCACCCCGAGGGTACCGCAGAGCAGGATCAGAACATCGAATCCCTTCAGGGGGCGATGCACCCCGAACTTGAAGAGCCCCTGCTCGGGGACGAGGGGTTCGCCGCGAACAGCGGCATGGGCCAGGTCATCGGCCCTCTCCACGAGCCGCAGCACCAAAGGAGAAACCATTCCCGCCAGGAAGCGGGCGCGTTCGATCAGTCCCTTCCCTTCCGGACCCGAACCCTCGCCCCGACGGCGCAGGGCCAGCGCCATGGCTTCTTCGCGGAGCACGGGGATGAAGTGAAGGACCAGCAGGAGCAACAGGGTCCACTCCTGGACGGCCAGCCCCAGGCGCCTAAGGGGGGCAAGAAGCACCGACAGGGCCCAGGTCAGCTCCAGGGGAGAGGTGGTCAGGGTCAACAAGGAGGAAAGGAGAATCGCCAGGAGGAGCCGGCTGCAGACCAGCAGACCCAAAAGGAGTCCGTCGAGGGAGAGCCAGGCGACCCCCAAGAGGGTCCGTCCCGGAGAAAAGAAGAGATGCAGGGCCAGCGTGAAAAGGAACAGGTAGCGCATGACCCGGATCCCCCGCCACCAGAGGCGCCACTCGATTCTCGACAGCAGCAGCAGGGTCAGAACCAGGGGTGCCAGAAGGAGAAGGCGCTGCGCCCCTCCGGAGAAGGCGGCAATCACCAGCAGCGGCAAACCGACCAACTTGAGGCGGGGGTCGAGACGGTGCAGCGGGGAGTTTCCCGCTACATATCGTCCGAGAGTGATCTCTGCAAAAAAAGTCATGGCGTAAAGGGGAGAAGAGGGGGCCGGCTGGCCCCCTCTTCAAGGTTTTTCCCAGGTTCTGCCGCCGGCGATGGGCGACGGACCGCAGCAGGTTAGAGGTATTTTTCGGCGAGAATTTCGGCGATCTGCACGGCATTGGTCGCCGCCCCCTTGCGCAGGTTGTCGGCGACCACCCAGAAGTTGAGGGCGGCAGCGCAGGATCCATCCTCGCGGATCCTGCCGACGTAGACGGAGTCCTGCCCCGCCGCATCGACAGCCATCGGATAGAGCTGACTGGCGACGTCGTCCCGGAGTTCGACCCCCGGGGCCCCGGCCAGAAGCTCCCGGGCCTTCTGGACAGTCATCCGCTCGGCGAACTCGACATTGACCGACTCGCTGTGTCCGTAAAAGACCGGCACCCGCACCGCGGTCGCCGTCAGGCCGATGTCGTCGCTGCCGAGGATTTTTCTGGTCTCATTGACCATCTTCATCTCCTCTTTGGTATAGCCGTTGTCGAGGAAGACGTCGATCTGCGGGAGACAGTTGAAGGCGATCTGGTGCGGATAGGCATTGCATTCGACCGGACGGCCGTTGAGAAGTTCTCCGGTCTGGATGCGCAGCTCATCGATGGCCTTTTGCCCGGTACCGGAAACGGCCTGGTAGGTGGAGACGACGATGCGGCGGATCGGGCTGAAATCGTGCAGCGGCTTGAGAGCGACCACCATCTGGATCGTCGAACAGTTGGGATTGGCGACGATCCTCTTGTTGACGTAGCGGGCGATCTCCTGAGGGTTGACCTCGGGAACCACCAGGGGAACCTCGGGATCCATGCGCCAGGCACTGGAGTTGTCGATGCACACGGCGCCGGCAGCGGCGGCGATGGGGCAGAATTCCTCGCTGCGACTCCCCCCGGCACTGAAGAGGGCGATATCGATGCCGGCGAAGGACTCGGCGGTGAGGGTCTGCACCATGATCTCCTCCCCCTGGAACGCGAGGAAATTCCCCTCCGAGCGCTCCGAAGCGAGGAGGCGCAACTCACCGACGGGAAAGTTGCGCTCGGCGAGGATTTCGAGCATCTGGGTACCGACGGCGCCGGTGGCACCGACGATGGCAACGTTGAACAGCCTGGACATGGGCAGAGTGATCTCCTGCCGGGGCCGCAGCCCCGGTTTTGAGGCAAATCAAGGGCGCCTACAGATGGGCGATGATGGCATCGCCCATTTCGGCGGTGTTGACCTTCTTTTCTCCTGGGAGTTTCTGATAGATGTCGCCGGTGCGGTAGCCCTGGTCGAGGACTTTTTTCACCGCTCCATCGATGGCGTCGGCGGCCTCGGTCATGGCAAAGGAGTAGCGAAGCATCATCGAGGCCGACAGGATCTGGGCGATGGGGTTGGCGATCCCCTGCCCGGCGATGTCGGGAGCCGAGCCGCCGGAGGGCTCGTACATTCCAAAACTCCCTTCGGCGAGAGAGGCGGAGGGGAGCATCCCCAGAGACCCGGTCAGCATCGCCGCCTCGTCGGAGAGGATGTCGCCGAACATGTTCTCGCAGAGAATGACGTCGAACTGTTTCGGCCATTTGACGAGCTGCATCGCCGCGTTGTCGACATACATATGGGTGAGGGCGACGTCCGGATACTCCTTGGCGATGCCGATGACGACTTCGCGCCACAGCACCGAAGTGGAAAGGACATTGGCCTTGTCGATGGAGCAGACCTTCCTGCCGCGCTTGCGCGCCGCCTGGAAGGCGACGTGGGTGATGCGCTCGATCTCCGAAACACTGTAGCGCATGGTGTCGACGCCGACCCGATCGCGGCCGACCCCCTCGATCCCCTTCGGCTGGGAAAAGTAGATGCCGCCGGTCAGCTCGCGGATGACGAGAATATTGAAACCGCCGGCGATAACCTCCTCCTTGAGGGACGAGGCGCCGGTCAGCGACGGGAAGATGATCGCCGGGCGGAGGTTGGCATAGAGCCCGAAGATTTTCCGCAGCGGCAAGAGGGCGCCGCGCTCCGGCTGCTCATCGGGAGGAAGGCTCTCCCACTTGGGACCGCCGACCGATCCGAAGAGAATGGCATCCGCCGCACGGCAGGTGTCGATGGTGGACTGGGGAAGCGCCTTCCCTTCCTTGTCGATGGCGACGCCGCCCACATTGGCGAAGTTGCGATCAAATGTGACCTCGAATTTCTGCTCGATCACATCGAGAACCTTCAGGGCTTCTGCCATCACTTCGGGACCGATGCCGTCGCCGGAGAGAACCGCGACCTTGAACTCCTTAGCCATGCCTGCCTCACTCCTTTATTTTTCCATTAAAATTGTTTTCAAGCCGGGCAAACCCGGGAAAATCCGCGACTTTTCAAATGGGTGCAACTATAGAAACCCGCCAAATATTTGTCAAACACTTTTTCCCCTCTCCGGCCGCACAACAAAAAAGACGGGTCATGGCTGACCCGTCCGGCTTGGCAATGCCTGGAGAGATGTTACTCTTAATGCACAGATTCCGACTGGAGAGCGTCGCCTTGACCCACTACCTTGTCAAACTGCTGCTGACCGCCCTCCTGGTGGTTCTGGCCTCCGAGGTGGCCCGGCGCAGCTCCCTGTTCGGGGCCCTTCTTGCCTCGGTGCCGCTGGTCTCCATCCTGGCCCTGACCTGGCTCTATGTGGACACGGGCAATACCGAGCGCGTCGCCGCCTTCTCGACAGATATCTTCTGGCTGGTTCTCCCCTCCCTGGCCTTTTTCCCCTCACTCTCCCTCTTATTGCGCCACCGGTTCAGCTTCTATTTTTCACTGACCATCGCTCTCGCCGCCATGCTCGCCCTCTATGCGCTGACCATCTGGGTCCGGCAGCGAATGGGGCTCCGGCTCTAGAAATCTGTCCGACGGGTCCTGGGAGCCTGTCGGACCATCCCGACAAGCTCCTAGTGCAGATCCTGCAGTTCGGTGGGCGGCAACCGCTCCACCCGCCGACTGGCCAGCACCTGCATCCGTTCGGCGGCATTGCAACTCGATTCTGCGGCGTCAAGAAGGGCCAGTTGCTGCTGCGCCGAGAGATCTCTGAAATAGCGCAGCAAAACAACCTCGTCCTTGCTCAGCGGATAACCGGGACCGTTTTCTTTCATCTCCATCCTCCATGGACAGGCATGACCCCGCAACGGCGGGGCCCGACAGGAACGCCCACAAAGAATACCATAGATTAGTAAAATTTCACCTGGTGGCCGATATGATTTGTCCGGAAATAAAAAGAGGGGGGACCCCAAGTCAAGTCCCCCCTCTCCTGTCAGGAATTGCTGACGGAGATCTTCAATAGCGGGCGTCGGCGAATTCGACCCAGCCTCCGGCCCGAACCAGTTCCTTGTCGAAAGGGCTCACTTCGAAGGAGAAGCTCTCGGTGCGGGTTCCCCCTTTGGCGGTCAGCTTCTGCCCTTCGAGATCGACGACGATCTGAACGTCCCCCTCATTTTCCAGAGCAAAGAGGCGCTCGAGATCGGCCTCGGGAAGCTCGATGGCCAACATCCCGCCGTTGAACATGTTCTGGCGGAAGATGCGGGCATAGCTCTGGGCGATGATGGTGTGGATATCGTTGACCTCGAAAACCCAGGGAGCATGCTCCCGGGACGATCCGCAACCGAAGTTCTGCCGAGAAACGACGACCCTGGCCCGGCGAAGTTTCTCTCCATTGGGGTCAAATCCCTTGAGTTTAAGATCCTCGAGGCAATAGGGCTTGAGCGCCTCCTTGGTGACTTCGGTCAGGTACTTGGCCGGAATGATTTCGTCGGTGTTAATGTCCGACCGGTCGAGGAAAATGGCCGGCCCTCCGAAGGACTTTTTCATATGTTCGACACTCCCTTAGGTGAAGAATTGGATTGATGCCCCGGTTACTTGAGGGTCCGGGCGTCGGTGATCACCCCGGTGATGGCGCTGGCGGCGGCGGTGACGGGACTCATCAGGTGCACCATCCCCCCCTTCCCCATGCGTCCGTTGAAATTGCGGTTGCTGGTCGAGGCGCAGACCTCGCCTTCGGCGAGAACGCCGTTGCTCATCCCGAGGCAGGCGCCGCAGGTCGGGTTGGTGACGCAGAAGCCGGCATCCATGAAGATCTGAATGATCCCCTCGGCAAGAGCCTCGTTGAAAATCTTCGGGGTGGCCGGGGAGACGATCCCCCGCACCGTATCGGCAATCTTGCGACCTTTGAGAACGGCGGCGGCCTGGCGCAGGTCCTCGATGCGGCCGTTGGTGCAGGTGCCGATGTAGACCTGATCGACTCGGCGGCCGGCGAGGTCCCCCACCGCCTTGACGCAGTCGGGCTTGTAGTCGTAGGTCACCTGGGGCTCGAGGGTCGAGACGTCGAAGTCGAGAGTCTTCTCGTAGACGGCGTCGGGGTCCGAATGCCACCGGTTGAAGTCGGCAAGGGCCGCCTCGCGGCTGGCATAATCTCCGGAGATAAAAGGCCAGAGATAGTCGACGGTGATCATGTCGGGGAGGCAGATGCCGCTGGTTCCCCCGGCCTCGATGGCCATGTTGCACAGGGTCATGCGCGAGTCCATGGTCATGGCATCGACCACCGGGCCGCGGAATTCGATGACGCGGTCGGTGGCGCCATTGACGCCGAGAGCGCCGATGACGTGCAGAATCACGTCCTTGGCATAGACTCCCGTCGACAGGTCGCCGGCGAGATTGACGCGAATGGTGGCGGGCTCGCGAAAGGCGCAGACCCCCTTGAGGATGCCGACCTCGAGGTCGGTGGTGCCGACCCCGGCGGCAAAGGCGCCGAAGGCGCCGTGGGTACAGGTGTGGCTGTCCCCCATGATGACGGTGAATCCGGGGCGGATGTACCCCTTCTCGGGGAAGAGGGCGTGACAGACGCCGTTGCGGCCGACATCGAAGAAATCCTTGATGTCATGGCGCCGGGCCCAGTCCCGGAGCATCTTGGCCTGCAGGGCGGTCTTGCTGTCCTTGGAGGGCGTGACGTGGTCGATCACCGCCTTGATCTTGGTGTTGTCGAAGACGCGGTCCTTGCCGCGGACCTCGAGATCGGCGATCGCCACCGGGGTGGTGATTTCGTGGCACAGGACCCGGTCGATATCCAGAACCTTGGTTCCGACAAACGGTTCGTCCCGCAGATGGGCGTCGAAGATCTTCTCTGCTATGGTCTTTCCCATAATCTCTCCTTGAATACAAATTTCTGTAAGTCGATGACCGCCAGGTCCGGGCGAGTCGCCTGCGGCGGTTCCCTGACCGGTAATCGACGATTTTAGCAAAAAACCCGGATCCCTGACAAGGATGAAGGCCAGGCGAAAAAATCCCTGACGCCCCGTCCCCGGAACCTAGGAGCCTGTCGGACTATACGGGCCGAAGCGAAAAATTGGATATTTGAGGACAGATTCGAGCTTGTTTGAGAACCAATAGTCGTCTCTATTGGTCGAAAAGAAGCTCGAATATGGACCAAAT
>Ga0209231_1000822_pt1 | contig 14426 bp, 19 predicted proteins | sample Deesub45470m_DNA_FD_188086 | JGI IMG/M metagenome (GOLD analysis project Ga0209231, IMG submission 188086) | Deep subsurface microbial communities from North Pacific Ocean - 450_OLKR46/470m Metagenome (SPAdes) (version 2) | ecosystem: Environmental > Terrestrial > Deep subsurface > Unclassified ... | reverse complement strand
GCTGGAGGGTATTCAACCCACCGCGCTCAACGACCTCAACGAAGTGCTCTACAAGGTGTTGGCAGGTGGCGACAAGGTGAGAAAGTCATCGCTGGGCGGCGTGCAGACCGCCGCCGATATCCTGAACCTGCTGGGCAATGCCATCGAAGGCACGGTGATCGAATCGATACGCTTGCTCGACAACGAACTGGCCCAGAAGATCACAGACAAGATGTTCACCTTCGAAGACCTGCTCAAGCTCGACAACAAGTCGGTGCAGATGATTCTGAAAGAGGTGTCTACCGACGCCCTGGTGGTCTCGCTCAAGGGCTCCAGCGTGGAGTTGCGAGAACTCATTTTGGCCAACATGTCAAGCCGTGCGGCCGAAGGCCTGCGCGAAGACCTGGAGTCTCGCGGACCGATCCGGCTGTCTGAGGTCGAGAGCCAACAGAAGGAGATTCTCAAGATCGTCCGCCGCCTGTCTGACGAAGGCTCGGTGGTATTGGGTGGAGGCGGTGATGATGGCTTCGTCTAACAAGTCCGCGCCCAAAACCAGCCCGCACTCGCGCTTCATTCCGCGCGAGGAGATCGATCAGGTGGCGGCCTGGCATTTCTCTGCCATCGGTGGGGTGACCGAGCCAGCGCCGTTGATGGACGACGCGGAGGCTGAATCGGTTGACATGCTTTCCATGCACCAGGCGGTGCATGAGGCCCGCGAGCAGGCCTTCGCTGAAGGTTATTCGCAAGGCCATGAAACCGGCGCCCAAGAGGCTCGCGACGCGCTCGAAGCCGCCACGCTGAAGCACAACAGCGAATTGGCCGAGCGCATGGCGAAAGTGCTCAAGACCATGGCCGAAGACCTGCTCGACAAAGAACAAGACATGGCGCGTCAGATTCTGGAGCTCTCGTGCGAAATCGCGCGCCAGGTGGTGCGCCAGGAAATTCGAACCAACCCGCGTTTGCTTCGCCCCGTGATCGGCGAGGCACTGGAAATGATCGTGGACGACGGCTTGCCAGCCAGCGTGCACATGCACCCCGACGACCTCGCCCGCATGCACGACGCCCTGACCGAAACGCTAGGGGAGAGCGCGCCCGATTTCGTTGGCGACGCCAGTATTTCTCCAGGCGGTTGCATCGTGCACACGCCCACCACCTCGGTCAACGCCACGGTTGAAAAGCGCTGGGCCAGGGCCGTAGGCAACCTCGGCCTGAGCATCGAGTGGGCAGCGGAGGTGGTCAATGACTGAGCCTGTTGATCGATGGAGCCAGTTCCTCAAGGACGCGCAGGTGAGCGCCGGAACACCCAATGCCCTTGAGGTCAGCGGCACCTTGACACGTCTGGCGGGTCTGGTTCTGGAGGCCATCGGGTTGCGGGTGCCGGTGGGTTCGCAGTGTCTGATCAGCAACGGCGCCAAGGAGCCCGTGCTGGCCGAAGTGGTGGGGTTCTCCAACGACCGGGCCTACCTCATGCCCGCAGGCGATACCCATGGTCTTTCAAGCGGTGCCCGGGTCACACCGTTGGCACCCTACCGCGTCATGCCCCGCATTGGAAAGATCAACAAACCGCCAGAAGCCAGCGAGCGGGGCGCTTTGCGCCTGCCCCTGGGCAAAGGGCTGCTGGGCCGTGTGGTGGATTCACACGGCAAACCCCTGGACCATAAAGGACCCATCACCAATGTGGATGTGGAGCCCATGGACCGCGCGCCCCTCAACTCCATGGACCGCGACCCTGTTCGCCAGCCGTTGGACACCGGTGTGCGCGCAATCAACGCGCTGCTGACCGTGGGCCGCGGCCAGCGCATCGGTCTGTTCGCAGGCTCCGGCGTGGGCAAAAGCGTGTTGCTGGGCATGATGGCCCGCTACACCAAGGCCGATGTGATTGTGGTCGGCCTGATTGGCGAGCGCGGCCGTGAAGTGAAAGAGTTCATCGAAGACATCCTGGGCGACGAAGGCCGCAAGCGCTCGGTTGTGGTCGCTGCACCCGCCGATGCACCGCCCCTGGTTCGCATGCAGGGGGCCAGCTACGCAACCGCTATCGCCGAGCGCTTTCGCGACGATGGCTTGCATGTGTTGCTGCTCATGGATTCCTTGACCCGCTATGCCATGGCCCAGCGCGAGATCGCACTGGCCATTGGCGAGCCACCCGCCACCAAAGGCTACCCCCCGTCGTGCTTTGCCAAGCTGCCCCAACTGGTGGAACGCAGCGGCAACGGTCTCAATGGCGTGGGCTCGATCACAGCCTTCTACACCGTGCTCTCAGAAGGCGACGACCAGCAAGATCCGATTGCCGACGCCGCGCGTGCCATTCTGGATGGCCACATCGTGCTCTCGCGTGCACTGGCCGAATCGGGTCATTACCCCGCCATCGATGTGGAAGCCTCGGCATCGCGGGTGATGCACAACGTGGCCTCGCCTGCCCATCTGGAGTTGGCGCGCAAATTCCGTGGCCATTACTCACGCTACCTGCGCAGCCGCGATCTGATTCAGCTTGGCGCCTATGCGTCAGGCAGCGATCCGGAGGTTGACCGCGCCATCGTGCTCTACCCCGGCTTGCAACGATTCCTGCTGCAAGACATGGGCGAAGCCGCCACGCTGGGCAACAGCCTGCACCAGCTGGCAGTCGCCTTGCAAGAAGAGCCCGCCGATCGAGACGCCGCCAAAAAGGCGCACCGCCCCCAGAGCAACCCCTATAAAGAAAGCGCAGCATGAGCAATTTGAAGACGCTACACAAAGTGGTGGAAATCGCCGAGAAGCGCCGCAAGGACGCGCTGCTCGGGCTCGGGCAACAGCAGCGCGAGTGGCAGATCGCCAACGATCAGATGGTGCAGCTGCAAGCCTATGCCCAGGAAGCCGAGCAGCGCTGGGAGTTGCGCAGCGGCGCTGGCGTTGACGCGGCCATGCTGCATCACCACAGGCACTTCATGCAAAAGATCCTGCATGCCATCGAGTTCCAGCGTGGCGTGCTCAAAGAGCGTCAGGCGCGGGTAGACCAGGGGCAAGCCCAGGTGTACGCGGCCGAGCGCGATGTGGCGGGGCTGCGCAAATACACAGAGCGCAAAGAGCAGGCAAGGGTCTCTCTGCTGGAGCGCCAGGAACAAAAGGCCACAGACGAAATGGCACTCAACATCCATTTGCGGCAACGGCTCGACATGCAATCACGGGGACTGCAGGCATGACAGCTTCCGCCACCTCTTCTCCCGCGCAGAGCGCACCAGCGAATGGCAACCAGGCCACTCGCACCTCCTCCAGCTCAGCCGCCACATCAAGGGGGAGCCATGGCAATCCCGCCAGTTTGTTTTCAAACTTGCTGGGGTTGATCAGCTCCACCCGCGAGGACCCGCTCTCGCTCGCGTCCACAAGCCTGGGCGCGGAGGGCTTGGCTGGGGATACAGATCCCGAAAATCCCGACGGCCTATTGCTCACCGATCCCACGGCACTCGGCAACCCGCTCGCCGACCTGATCGGCTGGCCAGGCGCTGCCGCCGCCTCGGGCACATTGCAAGGCCCGCTGGGCGACGGCACCCCCGCCGGAAAACCAAACAACCCGACAGCACAGGCGAGCGCCCTCTCCACAGCCCTGGCCGAAGGCTCAGCGGCAAAGCCCGGCCTGCCATTGCAGGGCATGACCGCGCTCGCCCAACCTGTTGCCGCTGACCCCAGCCTGGTGGCCGACCTCAAGAACCCAGCCGCAAGCAGCCCCCTGACGCCCACAGCCACGGCAACGGCCACAACAGGCACCCCGCTTCCGGCACCCGCCACAGGCGCCTCGATCAACCCAAGCTCCGGCACCCGCGAAGACGCCGTCTCCGTGCGCTACGGCGACACATCGGCGTCGCAAACCGATGCCCAAGCGTCCAATCCGTCGCGCAACGGCGCCTACATGGCGGCGCGCCCGGCCAACTGGCGCAGCACCACAGCACTGTCAAGCTCGGGCCCTTCTGCCTCCCTGCCCAACAGCGCACCGACCCAGACCGCGGCGATTCAGGTGGCCCAGAGTGCAGCCACCCAGCGAGGTCCGATGGCAGACCCTTTGATTGCCGCGCCACGCAACACCTTGGCACAAGGCGAGCGGTTCAGCGACACCACCATGGGCGATGCAATGGTCTCCGATCTCAGCGTGCTCGGTGCACCGGGTCAGACATCGAAAGGCCATACCGCCTCCTCTGGTGGCGGACGGGAAGACCCCTTGCTCACCGGCGCAGCCTTGCCCGAGCCCGGCGAAGTCGATGCGCCCGAAGAAGCCTTTTCACTCGACGCGGCACTCGCGGCCGAGGAAGAGCTCGAAGGCACCGAGTTCTTGACCCCCCAACAACTTCGGCACGCCAGTGTGCGCGTCGGAGAGGGCACCGACGAAGCCATTGACATCCGGCTGTCCATGGAAGGTGATGCGGTCAATGTGGCATTCCGAACCGACAACGCCGAAGTAAGGGCCGGTCTGCAACACAACGCAGGCGCAGCCTTGTCCGAACTGATGCAGCGTGGCGGCGTTCAGCTCGGCGGGGTGTCGGTGGGTGCTCAGTCGCAACAGTCTCATGGCCAAACGGGCAACCCCGAATCAACTCCGGCACGGGTCGGCGGTTCGACTGGCCGCAACCCATCGGGCCAGCGCATGGCCGGCGCCCAAAGCGCTGACGGAAGCCCAAGGGCACCGCTCGCACGCCGCAGCGATGGCGGCCCTGCCCTTGATGTTTTTGCGTAGCAACGCCTGACACCACCCCAAGTGCAGTGGCACTTCTGGTGGGCGTTTGCCCGTGGATACCAGCCACAGGGACGTTGGCCGCAATAGAAAGGGCGGTTTTTACCGCTCTTTTCTCCGCTAAAGCCCCTGGATCGGGGCTCAATAATTCCTCCGAATCACACGCCATTCCTGAGCGTGTGAGCTATCCCCACGGGGATGCCTGTTTGGAGAAATAACATGTCTTCCGCCGCTGCCGCCGCAACAGCCCCCGCCGCCGAGGGCGCCCCCAAAAAGAGCAAAAAACTGCTTTTCATCATCATTGGCGTGGTGGTGCTCGCGTTGATCGGTGCAGGCGGGGCCTTGTTCATATTGAAGAAGAACACCGCTGAACCTTCCGACGGCCATGAAGAAGAGGCTGCTGTCGAATACCACGCTCCTGACCCTGGTACCCCGCCCACCTTCCTGCCCCTGGACAGCATGGTGGTGAACCTGGCCGACCCTGGTGGCAATCGCTTCGTGCAGTTGGCCATCACGCTGCAGGTGCAAGACGCGAAGATCAGCGATGCCATCAAGGTCTACATGCCCAGCATCCGAAACGGCATTCTGATGCTCGTTTCACAGCGCACGGCCGAAGAAATCCTGAAACCCGAAGGCAAAGAGAAGCTGGCCGCGGCCATCATCGAAGAGGTTTCGATGGTGATGGGCTATGAGCTTGATGAGGCACACGAAGAAGGCACCAAGAAGCGCCGCCGCCGCGCGCCGCCCAACCCGATGCAGGGTGTGTTGTTCTCCAGTTTCATCGTTCAGTAACCGACCCGGATCGTCGCCATGTCCGAATCGTTCTTGTCGCAAGAAGAAGTTGATGCCCTCCTGGAGGGTGTCACCGGCGAAAGCCAGAAGATCGAGGTCGAAGCACCGAGTACAGAGAAGGTGCGCGGCTACAACCTGTCCAACCAGGAGCGCATCGTGCGTGGGCGCATGCCCACGATGGAAGTGGTCAACGAGCGTTTCTCTCGCAACCTGCGCCTGGGCTTGTTCAACTTCATTCGCCGCAGCCCGGAGATTTCGGTCGGTTCGGTCAAGGCCCAAAAGTACAGCGCCTTCCTGCGCGATCTGGTGGTGCCGACCAACTTCAACGTCATGGCGGTACGCCCCTTGCGCGGCAACGGTCTGGTGGTGGTCGAGCCCACCTTGCTGTTTGGCGTGATCGACAGCCTCTATGGCGGCAGCGGAAAGTTCCAGACCCGCATCGAAGGCCGTGATTTTTCACCCACCGAGCAGCGGGTTATTGCGCGCCTGGTTGAAGTGATTGCAGATGAATACAAAAAGGCATGGGCCGGTATTTACCCACTGGAGTTGGCGTATCTACGCTCGGAAATGCAGCCGCAATTCGCCACAGTGGCCACGCCCAGCGAGATCGTGGTGACCACCAGCTTTGCACTTGAAATCGGTGACATCAGCGGCTCGATGCACATCTGCATTCCCTACTCCACACTGGAGCCGATCCGCGATGTTCTGTACGCCACCGTACAGGGCGATGCAATGGAAGTGGACCGGCGCTGGATCCGCCTGCTGACCCACGAGATACAGGCCGCCGAGCTGACGCTGGTTGGCGAGCTGGCCCAGACCGACGCCACGGTCGAGCAATTGCTGGCCATGAAGGTTGGCGATTTTCTGGAACTCGAACGCGCACCCAGCATCGAGGCCAAGGTCGAGGGTGTTCCCCTGTTTGAATGCCAATACGGCACCCACAAAGGCAAATATGCCCTGCGCATCGACCGCAAGTTACGCGGCGTTGAAATGAACTGGCTTGGAGAATCCTATGTCAACTGATACCCCTACCGACGCCGTCGAGACCAGCGCACAAGACAGCGCCGCTGACGATTGGGCACAAGCACTTGAAGAGCAGGCCAGCTCGCCGGGCAAATCTGCCGATGGCGAATCGGCGCCCGAATTCGAGTCGATCAGCTCACCGGCCAAGCCCAGCGGCAACCCGGCGTCGCAAAACGACATTCAGATGGTGCTCGACATCCCGGTGCAACTCACCGTGGAGCTTGGGCGCACCAAGGTGCCGATCAAGTACATCCTGCAGCTCGCCCAGGGCGAGGTGGTGGTAGTGAATGAAAAGTTCGGCATCCGCCTGACCGACATCGTCACGCCGTCTGAGCGCATGCGCCGAGTGTCTAGAGGATGACCCCCCGCGTCGCCTTCGGCGCCACCCCCCTGGAAGGGGGGCGACACTGGCGGCCCGTCCTGAGCTTGACGAAGGGCGGTTCCGCGGTGTCCTTGTTTTAAAGACATTTCAAGCCCCACCGTTTACCTGATTTTCGAAGGCCCTGTTCAACATGCTTCAAAACGCTTTACCTGCTGTGGGCTTGCTGCTGGCCATGATGGTCGTGGCCTGGCTGCTGCAGCGCTGGCGCCGGCACTTGCCCAACGTATCGCGGCAAGCAGGGCCATCGCTCAAGGTGATGAACACACTGCCTCTGGGGCCGCAGCAGCGCGTGGTGACGGTTCAGGTGGGCGATGGTGCGGACCGTGTGTGCCTTGTTCTGGGTGTGGCGCCGGGTGGCATCACCGCCTTGCACCAACTGCCTTTGCCCGGCGAACCAGAAAACAGTCTGGCGGTGTCTGGAAACAACGAGGGCTTCAAGGCCCGTTTGAACCAGCTCATTCAACCCCAGCAGGAAGGCCCTCATGCGCCAGGCTAAATTCACCCACCGCCCATGGCTGGTCTGCGCCGTTTTGGCCTTGCTTGCCACCTCGGCCTGGGGTCAGACGGCAGCCTCTGCGGGTGGCCCTGGTTTGCCGCTGGTGATCGGTCAAGGCCCTGCGGGCAACAGCTACTCGGTCCCTATCCAGACGCTGCTGTTTTTCACGGCCCTCTCGTTTCTGCCCGCCATCTTGCTGCTGATGACGGGCTTCACCCGCATCGTCATCGTGCTCTCGCTGATTCGCCAGGCTCTGGGCACACAATCAGCCCCCCCCAACCAGGTGATCGTGGGGCTGTCGCTGTTTCTGACCGCCTTCGTCATGGGCCCTACGCTGGACAAGGTCTACACCGAAGCCTACGAGCCCTACACCGCCAACACCATCAGCTTTGAAGAAGCACTGAAACGCGGCGAGACGCCGATGCGCGCCTTCATGCTGAAGCAAACGCGGCAGTCCGATTTCGAGCTTTTTGCCAAACTGGGCAAACTGCCCAACGACATGACCGCCGAAGAAGCTCCGTTCCGCGTCATCGTGCCCGCCTTTGTGACCAGCGAGCTCAAGACCGCGTTCCAGATTGGTTTCATGATTTTCATCCCGTTTCTGGTGATCGACATGGTGGTCGCCAGCGTGCTCATGTCGCTCGGCATGATGATGCTCTCGCCCGTACTGGTGGCCCTGCCTTTCAAGCTCATGCTGTTTGTATTGGCCGACGGCTGGAACATTCTGCTGGGCTCGTTGGCCGCGTCTTTTGCGCCATGAAGCCAAGTCAATATGCCCCCACGCTCCGCCGCTGCGCGGGTCGCTGCCCCCCGAGGGGGCTGACCCAACTTGGGGCGGCCCTGCGTTGGTTCTTTTATGCCCCCACGCTCCGCCGCTGCGCGGGTCGCTGCCTCCCGAGGGGGCTGGCCCGGCTTGGGGCGGCCCTGCGCTGGGCCGTTGATACCCCCACGCTGCGCCGCTGCGCGGGTCGCTGCCCCCCGAGGGGGCTGGCCCGGCTTGGGGCGGCCCTGCGCTGGGCCGTTGATACCCCCACGCTGCGCCGCTGTGCGGGTCGCTGCCTCCCGAGGGGGCTGGCCCGGCTTGGGGCGGCCCTGCGCCGGACCGCTGATACCCCCACGCTCCGCCGCTGCGCGGGTCGCTGCCTCCCGAGGGGGCTGGCCCGGCTTGGGGCGGCCCTGCGCCGGACCGCTGTTACCCCCACGCTCCGCCGCTGTGCGGGGCAAGCGCCACTTCTTTAACCTGGACACTGAAACCGCCATGGATCCACAAGCCGCACTCACCCTGGGCCAGAACGCGCTCTTTCTCATCCTGATGGTGGCCGCCCCTGTGCTGGCCACGGTACTGGGCGTGGGCCTGGTGGTCAGCCTGTTTCAGGCCATCACCCAGATCCACGAAGCCACCTTGTCGTTTGTGCCCAAGCTGATCGCGGCCATTGCCGTGTTTGCTATCGCCGGGCCGTGGATGATGACCACCTTGGTGGACTTCATCCGCAACACCTTGCTCTCGATACCGAACTACGCCATTTAAATGAACACCCCCGCCGTGCTGCGCACGACCCCCTCAAGGGGGCAATGCTGGTGGCCCGGCAAAGCCGGTTCCACGGCATTCCCGGTTGGGGCACCTCCCTCCGGAAATGGTTGGTTTTCCGTGGCAGTACCCACTGTTTGCTCGCCGCAGTCCATCTGAAATGCCCACGTTCACCGAAGCCGACATCATGGCGCTGGTTTCTCCGGTGTTCTGGCCGTTCCTGCGGATACTGGCGGTGTTCTCCAGCGCCCCTATTTTTTCGGCGCGCTCTGTACCGATGCGCACCCGGGTGGCTTTGGCGTTGCTGGTGGCGGTGTGCGCTCAGGCAGGCATGCCCGAGCAGCCCGTGATCGGTCTGACCGACCCGCGCGCTTTGGCCGTGGTGATGCAACAGGTGATCGTGGGTGTGGCGATTGGGCTGGCGGTGCGCATCGTGTTTGCTTCGGTCGAGGTCGCTGGCGAAGTCATTGGTCTGCAAATGGGTTTGAACTTTGCCGGTTTCTTCGATCCTTCAACCAATTCACAAACCAGTGCGGTAGGCCGGTTTTTCGGCAACACCACCATGCTGCTGTTCATCGTGCTCAATGGCCATCTGATGGTCTTGCACGCGGTGATATCCAGCTTCGAACGTTTTCCACTCGACGGCAGCGCTCTCGCCTCCATCAACCAGATGCGCTTGCATGAGCTCGGTGGTCTGGTGTTTCGCTACGGACTGTGGATCGCTTTGCCCATGATCGGCATGCTGCTCTTCGTCAACATCGTGCTCGGCTTCATTTCACGCATCGCACCGCAGATGAACGCCTTCGCGATCGGCTTCCCACTCACACTCTCAGTCGGCCTGGCCGGCATCGCCATGACGCTGCCCATGCTCGATGCCCCGGTCGTGGCCCTGATGAAACTGGCCACGGAGATGTTCATGGGGAGCTAGATGCCCCCCGCTCACTCCCAACGCAGGTCGCGCAACTTCCAGTCCGAACCTTCGAGTTTCCAACGCAGCTGAACCGAATACGGCGATACCCGCTCGGGAATCAGGCCCTGTGCCCCGGTGACCACCACTTGCGCCTCGGTGATGCCAATCAATGAACCCGGCGGGTCGATGTGGCTACTGCGCGAAACCGCGATGATCTTGACGCTGGCGTAGCGCAGAAACATCAGCGCCATGGTCTTTCGCGCCCACCCAGCGTCAAACTCATCCTGCGCTCGAAAAAGTGGGTCGAGCATCGCAAGCACCGCCCCGCTGTCTTTGGCTTCGAGTTGGTCCTGCAGTTGTTGAACGGCGGCCTCAAGTGCCATTTGCGGATCCGGCTTGCTGCAGGCGGGCAACGCAAGCGCCGCACCGGCAAGAAGTGTCAGGAAAGCGGTTCGGGTGAGCACGGTGAGTGGTTACCTGGTGTGATTGCGCCGAGGCCTGCGCAACGTTCAAAGAGGGGGCGTTGTGGTCCAGCCTGAAGCGTCGACCCGCCATTTTGTTGACAGTGACAACGGCAAGATAAGGCAGATTGGTGACGAGGTCCAGCCAGTGCCATACGCGGTGTGCGCCGTCTCGCTGGTCCTTGATGAGCTTGACCCACCAACACCGCACAAATCTATGCACGCAGCTGCCTCACCCCGGAGCGCCGCGGGACTGGCTCTGCCAGACCGCCAGCGCCGCCCCCTGGGGGGGGCGCTGAAAGCGGGGGGAGCCTAAACCAGGTCGTTTCGAATCGCGTAAACGGTCAGTTCGGCATTGTTGCTCAAGTGCAGTTTGTCGAGCACGCGGGCGCGGTAGACGCTCACCGTCTTGGGACTGAGCATGAGCTCTTCGGCTATTTCCGAGAGTTTCTTGCCGGAAGCAATTTTTTGCAGGGTTTGCAGCTCCCGCTCAGACAGTGTGGCATGCAGGTCTTCGCCTTCGGGGGCGTTGAGGTTGTCGACCAGCATCTGTGCCACTTCCGGCGTGACGAATTTGCGGCCTTGCATCACGGTGCGAATCGCGGTCACCAGCTCGGCCGGGTCGCCCGCCTTGTTGAGGTAGCCCGTGGCCCCGGCTCGCAAGCATCGGATGGCGTACTGGTCTTCCGGGTACATCGACACCACCAGGGTTTTAACCGGCGACCCCTCTTCTTTCAGCGCGGCCAACACCTCCAGGCCACCGCGCCCTGGCATGTTGAGATCGAGCACCAGCACATCGCATGCGTTGTTGCGCATTTGCTCACGCAACTCAGGATAACTGGCGGCCTCGCCAACCACCTGGATATCCACCGCCTCCGAAACCGTATCGCGAATGCCACGGCGTACCATGGCATGGTCGTCACACAAAATTACTTTGATCATCGAGCAGGTCTCTTATGGAGGGAATACCTTCTTCGTCAGAAGGCAAAGGAACGGAGAGAATGATCGATGTCCCACGGGGCGATGAACTGACATCCAGCCAGCCTCCGACCTTCGCAGCACGTTCATTGAGACCCAGCAAGCCAAACGACTTGGCCTTCATCAACGCATCGTTTTCCATACCCTGGCCGTTGTCACTCACCTCCAGAGTGAGCACCCCTTCCCTGTCGCTGAGATCAATCTCGACGACCGTGGTCCCTGGCGCATGTTTGGATATGTTGGTCAGCGCCTCTTGCGCCGTGCGGTAGGCCACCAGCTGCACATCGCGCGGCACGTCAAGCTGCTCCGACGATCGTCGCACATGCACGCGCACGCTGTTGCGCCGCTCAAATCCGGCGGCAAGCCACTGAACGGCGGCCACAAGGCCCTGATCGAGGATGGGAGGGCGCAGATTCATCATGATGCGCTGGCTGGCCCCCAGTGCATGCTGCAACATCTCCAACGAACCCTCAAGACGGCGGCGGGTTTCAGCGTCATCTGCGCGCCGGGCCAGCAACGCCAAGTCGAGTTTCACCGCCGCCAGCGACCCTCCTATATCGTCATGAATCTCGCGAGCAATATCGGCGCGCTCTTGCTCGATGCTGATTTGCAGGTGTTCGGTCAACTCAGCCAGCCGTTTCCTCGATTCGGCCAGTTTGGCATCGGCGCGGGCCTTGGCCCGCCGGGTTTGGCTCACCTCCAGCGCCCGCTCAATGACATGGGTCAAGCGTGGCATGTTGTCTTTGAGCAGGTAGTCGCTGATGCCCATGTGCATGGCATCCACGGCGGCCTCCTCGCCGATCGCGCCCGACAGGATCACAAAAGGCAGGTCTGCGGCCGTGCTCTTTTGGTGCGCCCAAGCATCCAGTCCCGTGAAGCCGGGTAAATGGTAGTCGGCCAACACCAGATCGTGGTGGCCGGTCGCCAGTTCCCGCTGGAAATCGGCCATGGTGTCCACCAGAGTGATCTCGTGAAGCATCTGACCGCGCTGCAGCGCGAACTTCACCAGCGTGTGATCCACACGGGAATCCTCCAGATGAAGGATGCGAACCGGTGAGGTTTCGGATGGGTCAGACATGCCGTGCGCAGGAAGTAGGTGGTAGGGCGCGAAATGGCGCTGAATTTGGGGGGTTATCGGTCGATACAGCCTTGTACACGCCTTGAAAATTGTACTGCCCGTTAGCCTGAGACCCTATTCATGCCCATCACCCACGCTTCGCACACCGGCGCCTCGCAAACCGCCGGGCCTTCCGCGCCCTCTGTCGAGCTCTCGCTCGGCCTGGTGGCCGATGTTCAAGACGCGCTGATGATGGCCATGACCGATCTCAAACGCCTCGAAGGCCTGCTTGACCACGCGACGGGCAACCTGCTTGAGCGCTTTGGCTCGGCCAACCATGCCCTGGCACAGTTGGTCGATAACGACAGCGACGCGCTGAGACACATTCGCCATGACCTGCACAAGGCCGTCACCGAGCTGCAGTTCCACGACATGGCCTCCCAACTCATAGACCACACCGGAAAGACGTTGCAGGGCTGTGCCTGGAAATTGGCCGACAGCGCGATGGTCCCCGACGAAGACGAGATCCCGCTCGAAATCGATTGGCTATTCGATCGACCCAGCCCTGTCACGCAAAGTGAGATGGACGCCGGCTCCATCGACCTTTTTTAAAGACACACCTCATTTGGCCGATAAGGCTTGGACCTTCGGAGTACTTCATGCAATCGATTCTTGCCGTAGACGACTCGGCTTCCATGCGACAGATGGTGGCCTTTACCTTGACGGGTGCGGGCTTCCACGTGGTCGAAGCGGTGGATGGCCAAGATGCCTACGAAAAGGCCCAGACCCACGCCATCGATCTGGTTATCACCGACCAGAACATGCCGCGCCTGGACGGCCTGGGCCTCACCAGAAAACTGCGGGAGAACCCCAAATTCGAAGGCACGCCGATTCTGATCCTGACCACCGAGTCCAGCGACCAGATGAAACAGGCTGGCAAAGCTGCTGGAGCGACCGGCTGGATGGTCAAGCCCTTCGATCCATCTCGGCTGATCGAAGTCATCCAAAAAGTCATCCGCTGAGCGGCTTCTTGACACGTTGCAGAAACAGGAACCACACATGGGTGAATCTATGCATGAAGAACAAAACGCAGGCGGCAATTTCGACCTGACGCAGTTCTACGACATCTTTTTTGAAGAGGCCGGGGAAAACCTCGACCAGATGGAGCAGATGCTGCTCCAGCTTGATCTGGAGACCGCAGATGACGAAGAGCTCAACGCCATCTTCCGTTGTGCGCACTCGATCAAAGGGGGTTCCGCTACCTTTGGTTTTGCCGATGTGGCCGAACTGACCCACCAGATGGAATCGCTGCTCGACAAACTGCGCCGCCACGAACTCAAACCCACGGCCCCCATGGTCGATGTGTTGCTGGAATCGTCTGATGCGTTGAGGCTGTTGCTCGCGCGTCACCAGGGCCGATCGGTCGAAACCCCTCCAACCGCCTCGTTGGTCAGCCGCATCAGCGAGCTGGCACAGAATTCGCCTCCCTCTGCAGCCGACGTTGCGTCCGCGGCCGCATCCTCCATGGCACCGGTTGCCACGTGCACACCCGCACAGGCCACGGCGCCAGCAAAGCCAGCTGTCGCCCCGGCGGCGGCTCCCGCTGCGGCACCAGACCAGATGGGCGAGCGCTTGCTTGAAATACAGATCGGCCCCCTCGACAACCTTGAGCAGGCCGACGGTATCGCCGACCTGTTCCGCGACATCACAGGCCTGGGTCGCATCGAGCCCGCCACCTGCGAACACGCCGACCGGCGCGCCTACCGCGTGCTCACCAGCTCCAGCGATGGCGACTTGATCGACCTGTTCACCTTCTACGTGGGCGTGGACCAGATCCATATCACAGCGGTCGACGAATCCACCGAACCTGGCCCGGAGTCCGGTGCAGCGAACCCCGTCAAACCCGAGGCAAAGCCCGTGGGTGGCGAGGGCTCCGATTTCGGTTTCTTTGATGACGCCCCCGGCCCACCCGGCGGCAATGCCATCGCGGCTCGAGCCGAAGCCACGCCTCCCGGTGCCGCAGCGGCAGTGCCTTCACCTTCGCGTGCACCCGCAGCGGCGCCCAAAGCTGACGCCAGGTCGGCCGCTCCGGCCACGATGGAATCGAACACCCTTCGGGTCTCG
>Ga0209231_1000821_pt1 | contig 14439 bp, 10 predicted proteins | sample Deesub45470m_DNA_FD_188086 | JGI IMG/M metagenome (GOLD analysis project Ga0209231, IMG submission 188086) | Deep subsurface microbial communities from North Pacific Ocean - 450_OLKR46/470m Metagenome (SPAdes) (version 2) | ecosystem: Environmental > Terrestrial > Deep subsurface > Unclassified ... | reverse complement strand
GCTTGTGCGCCATGGCGCACAAGCAGGCGGCGCTGCTGGCCGCGCGCGCCGGGTTCGAGGTCGACAAGGTCGAGGTGCGCGGCGTCGAGCGGATGGACGAGCTGCCGGTCTATAATATCGCGCTGGGCCAGGTGGATCGGTCGATGTTGTCGCTCGACCTGCCCAAGGTGCGCAGTGAGATGCTGAAACTCGGCTGGATCAAGGATGCGCGCATTTCCCGCCGCCTGCCCGATACGCTGGTGGTGGACATCGTCGAGCGCGATCCGGTCGCGGTGTGGCAGCATGGCGGGCGGCTGCACCTGATCGACGTGACGGGCGTGGTGTTGCAGCCTGTGTCGGCCAATGCGATGCCCGACCTGCCGCTGGTGGTGGGGCCGGACGCCAATCGGCAGACGGCGGGGCTGAATGCGCTGATGGACAATGCGCCGGCGTTGAAGCCGATGCTGGCAGGCGCAACCTGGGTCGGCAATCGCCGCTGGGATCTACGCTTTCAGTCGGGCGAAACCCTGTCGCTGCCCGAAGGCGACAAGGGGAGCGCGGCGGCTCTGGTGAATTTCGCGCGCATGGATGGTGTCAACCGCCTGCTGGGGCGCGGGATCGTCAAGTTCGACATGCGTGACCCTGATCGCTTCGTTCTGCGCCTGCCCCAGGGCAAGGTCGAGGACAAGCCGATGGCCACTGACGGCAAGACCGCGAGCGCTGCGCCCGCGGAGGAAGAGGGCTAAGTCGGATGGCACAGCCCAAGGTCGAAAAGCTGATCACCGCGATCGATATCGGATCGTGGAAGGTCTCCGCCTTGATCGCGGGGCGGACCGACACGGGCGAGCTGGCGATATTGGGCACGGGCCAGCGCGAAAGCCGGGGCGTGCGGCGGGGTTTCATCGCCGATATGGAGCGCACCGAACTCGCCGTGCGCGAAACGATTGAGCAGGCCGAGCGGGTTGCGGGCACCAATATCGAGGATGTGTGGGTCAGCTTTTCGGGCGGCAGCCTGGTCAGCGATGTCGTCACGGTCGAGCGCGACATGGCGGGCTATCGCATCGAGCAGGCGGATATCGATGATCTGCTGACCACCGGACAGCAAGGCATCGACCCCGATGGCCGCGTCGTGCTGCATGCGCAGCCGACTTGCTTCACCATCAATGGCCGGGTACCGGTGAAGAAGCCATTGGGGATGCATGCCGACCTGTTGGGCGTGGATATCCATGTCGTGCTGGCCGATGGCGCGCCGCTCGCCAATCTCGACCTGTGCGTGCGGGGCGCGTATCTGAACGTCAATTCGATCGTCGCCGCGCCGATCGCGACCGGCCTTGCCTGCCTGTCCGAAGAGGAGCGCGACCTGGGCGTGGCGCTGGTGGAAATCGGGGCGGGGGTGACCAATGTCTCGCTCTACGCGGGCGGCATGTTGGTTGGATTGCACAGCATCCCGATTGGTGCGGCGGACATTACCGACGATATCGCGTCGGCCTTCGGCATTCGCCGCAGCCAGGCGGAGCGGATCAAATGCTTCTATGGTTCGGCGATGCAGAATCCGCGCGATTTCCGCGAGATGATCGAGATTGCCGCGCCCCTTGGCGAAAGTGCGGCGGCGGGGCAGGCGGCCGGGCCGAATGCGGAAGGGGGCAAGATCACCCGCGCGGCGTTGGTCGGCGTCATTTGCGAGCGGTTGAACCAGATCATGGCCGAAGTGAACACGGCGCTGGCAGGCATGGGCTTCAACACACCGACCGGGCGGCAGGTGGTGCTGACCGGTGGCGGCGCGGAAATGAAGGGCATTGCCGATTATGCGCAGGGCGCGCTGGGCCGCGCCGTGCGGATCGGGCGGCCGCGGGGCTTGTCCGCCATGCCCGAAGCGCATAGTGGCCCGGCCTTTGCAACTTTGGCGGGTTTGGCGCTTTACGGTGCTTCCAACCCGGTTGATCTCCGAACGATGGCGCCGTCGCCGCAGACGGTCCATCGTCTGGGGACTCCGCTCTGGTGGCAGCGGATGATGCGCGCGATGAAGACAAACTATTGACCGAATTTGGAATGAAACGAAAATAGCTGGTGAAATCCCCTATTTTCTGGTGTTAACAATTAATGACGGTTTCGCTTCCTGACGAGGAAGCTGAGGGAGCAGAATATATGAGCATTGAGATCAGCCCACCGCATGTGGACGAACTGAAGCCGCGGATCGCGGTGATCGGCGTCGGCGGCGCGGGCGGCAATGCCATCGCGAACATGATCGCTGCCAATGTCGAGGGCGTCGATTTCATCGTCGCCAATACCGACGCGCAGGCATTGAACAGCTCGCCGGCCGAACGCCGTATCCAGCTCGGGCCCCAGATCACCGAGGGTCTGGGTGCCGGATCGCGCCCCGAAATCGGCAAGGCGGCGGCGGAAGAAACCATCGCCATGGTCGAAGCGGCGCTGGAAGGCGCGCATATGTGCTTCATCACCGCGGGCATGGGTGGCGGCACCGGCACTGGCGCGGCCCCCGTCATCGCCAAGGCGGCGCGTGAGCGTGGCATCCTGACCGTCGGCGTCGTAACCAAGCCCTTCACCTTCGAGGGCAATCGCCGCATGAAGTCGGCGGAAAGCGGCATCGATGAGCTACAGAAGCATGTCGATACGCTGATCGTCATTCCGAACCAGAATCTGTTCCTGATCGCCAATCCGAACACGACCTTTAAGGAAGCGTTCCAGATGGCGGACGAAGTGTTGCAGCAGGGCGTGCGCAGCATCACCGACCTGATGATCATGCCCGGCCTCATCAACCTCGACTTTGCCGACGTGCGGTCGGTGATGGGCGAAATGGGCAAGGCGATGATGGGCACCGGCGAAGCGGAAGGCGACGGCCGCGCTTTGCAGGCGGCAGAAAAGGCGATCGCCAACCCGCTGCTCGACGGCGTGTCGATGCGCGGCGCGAAGGGCGTGATCGTCTCCATCGTGGGTGGCGAGGACATGCGCTTGATGGAAGTGGACGAAGCCGCCAACCATATCCGCGAACTGGTCGATCCGGACGCGAACATCATCTGGGGCAGCGCGTTCAACGACAACCTCAATGGCAAGATCCGCGTGTCGGTGGTCGCCACCGGCATCGACAATGAGATCGGCAACCATGCCGCGCCGCTGACCCAGCCGTTCAGCTTTGCCAGCCGCCCGGCCGTATCCGTGCCGCAGCAGGGTGGTGCGCCCAAGGCCGCAACGCCCGCGCCGCAGCCTACGCCGGTCGCAGCACCTGCGCCGGAACCCGAAACACTGGAACTGGACGTCCCCGCGCCGCCTGCACCTGCGCCGGTCGAAGCGGCCCCCGCGCCCTTCGCTGCGCCCAAGCCTGCAGCGGTGTTTTCCGACGAAGGGCCGGATCAGGACGAATTGGTGCTGGGTGCGGACAATGCTGCGCCAGCCGCAGCGCCCGCGCAGCCTGCAGCGCCGCGCGTTGCCAGCGGCGGTACGTTGTTCGAGCGGATGGCGGGTTTGACCCGTGGCGCGGACAAGGTGCCGGGTGGCGATGACGCCGCCGGTGTCGACATTCCCCGCTTCCTGAACCGCCAGAACAACCAGTAAGATCATCGCGCGCGGTTCGCGCCGCGCCGGTTATGCAGCGCGCCGTCTGTCCTATGGGGCAGCACGGCGCGCTTTTTTGTTTGGGCGATTTCCTATTCGCGCCTTGATCCGCTAGAGCGCGGATGTGACACAATATCTTTCATGGATTCTTGGCGGCCTGCTGATGGCCGGAACCGCCCAGGCGCAAACCGACCAGGCCCAACTGGTCCGTCCCCTTGGCGCCGCCGACCTCAATAGCAATCTGGCGCGCCTGTCGGCCAATCCGCGCGACGTGGATGCGTTGATCGGGGCAGGGGAGGCGGCGCTGGCGCTGGACGATCCGCGCGCGGCGGCGGGTTTCTTTGCGCGTGCCGATACGATCACCAGCGGCAATGGCCGGATCAAGGTGGGGTTGGCGCGGGTCAATCTGAAGCTGCAAAATCCGGCGGAAGCGGTGCGGCTGTTCGATCAGGCGGGGCGGTTGGGCTTTGCCGACGCGACGATTTTGACGGATCGCGGGCTGGCGCGGGACATGACCGGCGATCAGGCCGGGGCGCAGCGCGACTATCAAGCCGCGTTGCAGCGGACGCCCAATGACGCTGAACTTATCCGCCGCTATGCCGCATCGCTGGGCATATCGGGGCAGGTAGCGGCAGCCGAGCGGGCTTTGGAGCCTTTGCTCTACAAGAGCGACCGGGCGGCATGGCGCTATCGCGCGTTCATTCTGGCGATGAACAACCAGCAGGCCGAAGCGCGCAAGGTCGCCGACCAGACCATGCCCGCGCCACTGGCGGCGGCGATCGTCCCCTATATGCAGAAAATGCCCTATCTGACCGCGCCGCAAAAGGCGGCGGCGGTGCATTTCGGGCAGTTCCCAGCGCAGACCGGCACCCGCATCGCGGCGATCACGCCGACCCCGCCAGCACCGGGCACGCCGCAGGTCGTGGTGCCAGCCGCACCGGTGGCGGTCGCCGCCGCGCCGACCAGTCGGCCACAAAGCGCGCGGGCGCGCCGGGCCGAACAGCAACGCCAGCGGCGCGAGGCTGCGCGCTTGGCCCGTTCTGAAACACCTGCTCGCGTGGCGATGGCACGGGCGCAGACGCAACGTCAGGCGATGCCGGCGGTTCAGCCCACGCCCACGCCCACGCCCACGCCCACGCCCACGCCCACGCCCACGCCCACGCCCACGCCTGCGTCCACGCCCACGCCGATGGTCCAGCCTACGCCTGCGCCAGCGCCGTCCCCGATGGTTCAGCCGACTCCAAGTCCTGCGCCAGCGCAGACGCCACCGGCTGCCATTGTGCCATCGGTGCAGGCAAGCGCGCCGACCCCGGAGCAAACGCCGCCGCCGGTGCGGCAGGCGAATGCGCCTGCGACGGCGGTGCAGGGGCCGCCTGCGCCGGGCTTCGAATCGGTTGGCACCGTCGCGCCTGCGCCTGCGCCGCAGACCGCGCCTCAACCGGCCATGGTTCAATCCGTGCCCGCTGCGCCGCCGCGGCCGGACCCGGAGGCGACGCGGACGCTCGCCGATATCATCCGCGCGATCGACGTGCCCGAAGCCGAACGGCAAGCGCGCGTCGCTGCCGTCGATCTGGAGGAGATCGCCGCGCTGCAGGCCGCGCGCCGCGCCGAGCGGCAGGCCGCCGCCGACAAGGTGAAGAAGGCGGCGCTGGCCAAGGCCAAGGCGGAAGCCGACGCCAAGGCGAAGAAGGAAGCCGAAGAAAAGAAGAAGCTGGCCGATAATCCTTCGCGCAATTGGTTGCAGATCGGCATCGGTGCGAGCAAGTCGGGCCTCGCCTTCACGCTCAATGCGCTGCGCAAAAAATATGACAGCCTGTCGGCGCAGGATGGCTGGAGCGCAAGCTGGGGCCAGACCAACCGCTTATTGGTCGGGCCATTCCCCAACTTCGCGCGCGCCAAGGCGTTGGAGGATAAGGTCAAGGCCGCCGGTGGCGATGCCTTTGCGTGGAAAAGCAGCGCGGGAGAGGTGGTCGAAAGGCTGGGCGGCCAGTAAGAGGACGTCCCATGACGATCCTTGCTTCCTATGCCTGCCATCCCGCCGCGAGCCGGGGTCGGCTCCATGCCGAACCGGGCGGGGAGGTGCGCGGGCCGCGTGACATGTTCCAGCGCGACCGCGACCGCATCATCCACTCGATCGCCTTTCGCCGGTTGCGCCACAAGACGCAGGTGTTCGTGTCGCCCGATGGCGATCATTTCCGTGTCCGCCTGACCCACAGCCTGGAGGTTGCGCAGATTGGCCGCACCACCGCGCGCACGCTAGGACTGAACGAGGATCTGACCGAGGCGCTGTGCCTGGCGCATGATATCGGCCATCCGCCCTTCGGCCATGCGGGCGAGGATGCGCTGGAGGTAGCGATGGAGGATCATGGCGGGTTCGACCATAATGCCCATACGCTGCGCACGCTGATGCTGCTGGAAAGCCCCTATCCGCGTTTCAAGGGGCTGAACCTCAGCTGGGAGATGCTGGAGGGGCTGGCCAAGCATAATGGGCCGATCGCGCATCCCGGCTGGGCGATGCGTGAACTGGATGCGCTGTTTCCGCTGGACCTCACCAGCCATGCCTCGCTGGAGGCGCAACTGGCGGCGATTTCCGATGATATTGCCTATGATAATCATGACATTGATGATGGATTGCGCGCCGGGTTGCTGACGCTGGAGCAATTGCTGGAGGTGCCGTTCGTCGCCTCCTGCTGGGACCGGGTGCGGACTCGCTATCCCGACGTGCCGCAGGATGGTTTGCTGCGCGAACTGGTGCGCGAGCAGATCGGCGTGATGGCCAATGACCTGCTGGCGGCGACGCGAGCGAACATTGCGGAATCGCGGGTCGAGACGGTCGAGGATGTGCGGGCGCTGGGGCGCACGCTGGTTGGCTTCTCGCCGGAACTGGCGGCGCAGGAGCGCGACCTCAAACACTTCATGTACGCCACCCTCTATCATCATCCAGAGCAGATGGCGGCGGCGGACAGGGCGCGGGTGGTCGTGACCGACCTGTTCCGCGCTTATCAGGAAGAGCCGGGCCTGATGCCGCCCGAATGGCGCGACGAATGCGTGTTGGCCGAACCGGCGCGCAGCCGCCACATCACCGACTTCATCGCCGGGATGACGGACCGCTATGCCGAGAAGCGGCATGCGGAAATTTTCGGGTAGGTTAGGGGGAAGGCTCATCCCTCTTCCGTTCGCCCTGAGCTTGTCGAAGGGCCTTTCTTGAAGAAAGGAAGGGGGCTTCGACAGGCTCAGCCCGAACGGGGTGGGGTTGGTGAGATAGGCAGAGCTTTGCGGCCAGCCACCTTCCTTGCAATGGGAGGATATTTTAGCTGATTGACGTGCCCTGTCCTTTGTCGCAATGCCTTGGATGTCTCCGGTGTCGAGGATTCGGCGCTGGGCATGATGCGGGAGAGCATGGGTGGCCTTTGAGGCCGTCCCCGTCGCCGAAGGAGCAACCGCCCCGGAATCTCTCAGGCCAATGGACCGCATCGCGCGCAAGGCACTCTGGAAAGCGGACGAGTTATCTCGTCCCACCGAAGGGGTAAGCCATGTGGCCGCAAGGCCGCTGGTCAAAGCTCTCAGGTTCCCGTGACAGAGGGGGTGACGAACAGAAGCGGTCCGGTGCGGGCCGGGCTGAACGTCGCTGCAACCCTCTCACGGAAAGGCCGTCCTATGACCGCCACCTATGACTCAAATGACGATGTAGCTACGCTCGAAGAGGCCTTGCCGCTCGAAGCGCTGCCGCTCGACGCCTGGCACCGTGCGCAGGGCGCGCGCATGGTCGGCTTTGCGGGCTATCATATGCCGATCCACTATGATGGCATCATGGCCGAACATAGCTGGACCCGCGAACATGCCGGGCTGTTCGATGTCAGCCATATGGGGCAGATCGGCTTTTCCGGCGAGGGCGTGGACGAAGCGCTGGAAATGCTGTTGCCGAGCGACATCAAGGGGTTGAAGCCCGGTCGCCAGCGTTATTCGATGCTGCTGGACCAGGATGGCGGCATTCTCGACGACCTGATGGTCGCGCGCCCGGCCGATGGGGCGTTCGATGGCGCGGCGATCTACATGGTCGTAAACGGCGCGACCAAATATGACGACATGGCCTGGATGATCGAGCATCTGCCCGACGAGGTCGTGATGAACCATATGGACGAGCAGGCGCTGTTGGCGTTGCAGGGACCGGAGGCGGGCGAGGCGATGGCCGCGCTGGTGCCGGGGACGGCGGACCTGACCTTCATGCAGTGTGGCGCGTTCGACTGGAATGGCGTGGCGCTGTGGGTCAGCCGGTCGGGCTATACCGGCGAGGACGGGTTTGAGATCAGCTTGCCTGCGGACGCCGCCGAGGGCTTTGCCGATGCGCTGTGTGCGCTTCGCCAAGTCAAGCCGATCGGCCTTGGCGCGCGCGACTCGCTGCGGCTGGAGGCGGGCTTGCCGCTTTATGGGCACGACCTGACCCCTGCCGTCAGCACGATCGGCGCGGATCTGGGTTTTGCGATCGGCAAGCGTCGGCGCGCGGAGGGCGGCTTCATTGGCCATGGCCGGGTGATGAAGGAACTGGCCGATGGCCCCGGCACCAAGCGCGTGGGCTTGAAGATCCAGGGGCGTCTGCCCGCGCGGGAGGGCGCCCAAATTTTTGTCGGTGACAATCTGGTCGGGGAAGTGACGTCGGGCGGCTTTGCGCCGAGCCTGGGCGCGCCGATCGCCATGGGCTGGGTCAGCCTGCCGCATAGCGCGCTCGACACCGCGCTGGAGATCGACGTGCGCGGCAAGCGCATCAGCGCGACGGTGGTGCCGATGCCTTTCGTGCCGCACCGCTATCGCCGCGCGACCGCCTAATTTTTGTTCCGACTTTTTGTGATCATGATTTTCAAGCAATCATTCCGGAGACTATCATCATGAGCCGTTATTTTACCGAAGAACATGAGTGGATCGACGTCGAGGGTGAGATCGCCACGGTCGGCATCACCGACTTTGCCCAGGAGCAATTGGGCGACATCGTGTTCGTCGAACTGCCGGTCGAAGGCGCGACCTTCGACAAGGGCGATGACGCCGCCGTGGTGGAATCGGTCAAGGCCGCGTCCGACGTCTATGCGCCGATTTCGGGCGAAGTGGTCGAGGCCAATGGCGCGCTGGAGGACGAGCCTGCGCTGGTGAACAGTGATGCCGAAGAGGATGGCTGGTTCTTCAAGCTGCGCATCACCGACATGAGCGAGCTGGAAGGGCTGATGACCGAAGCGGCGTATAAGACGTTCGTCGCTGCTTTGTAATCTTATCACCGTCATCCCCGCGGAAGCGGGGATCCATCTCCGCCACGTTCGTCTTGGCGCACCGTTGGGAGATGGGTTCCCGCCTACGCGGGAATGACGCCGCAGGAAAATATCATGCGCTACCTACCCCTTACCGACACTGACCGGCAGGCGATGCTTGCCACCATCGGCGCGGCGTCGATCGATGATCTGTTTGTCGATGTGCCTGCCGAGGCCCGGCTTTCGGGCCAGATCGAAGGCCTGCCTGATCATGCCAGCGAATTGGCGGTCGAGCGGCATATGAGCAAACTGGCGCGGCAGAATTTGTCGGCGGGGGAGGCGCCCTTCTTCCTGGGCGCGGGTGCCTATAAGCATCATGTGCCCGCCAGCGTCGATCATCTGATCCAGCGCGGCGAGTTCCTGACCGCCTACACCCCCTATCAGCCGGAGATCGCGCAGGGGACGTTGCAGGTGTTGTTCGAGTTCCAGACGCAGGTGGCGCGGCTGCTGGGCTGCGACGTCGCCAATGCGTCCATGTATGATGGTTCGACCGCCTGCTGGGAAGCGATCGGCATGGCGCGGCGCATCACCAAGCGGGGCAAGGCGATCCTCTCGTCGGGCCTGCACCCCCATTATGTGTCGGTCGCGCGGACGATGGCGAAGTTTACCGGCGACGTGCTGGCGCATGAGGCACCCACGCTGACGGCGCAGACGGACATCGACGCGCTGATTGCCGCGATCGACAAGGATGTGAGCTGCGTTGTGGTGCAATATCCCGATATTTTGGGGCGGATCGCCGACCTGACGCCTCTGGCCGATGCCGCACATGCGGCCGGTGCGCTGCTGGTGGCGGTGGTGACAGAGCCGGTGGCGCTGGGCGCGCTGGTGCCGCCGGGCGAGATGGGCGCGGATATCGTCGTGGGCGAGGGCCAGTCGATTGGCGTCGGCCTGCAATTTGGTGGGCCCTATCTCGGCCTGTTCGCGTGCAAGCAGAAATATGTGCGGCAGATGCCGGGTCGCCTGTGCGGCGAGACGGTGGATGCGGCGGGCAAGCGTGGCTTCGTGCTGACGCTGTCCACCCGCGAGCAGCATATCCGCCGCGAAAAGGCGACGTCGAACATCTGCACCAATTCGGGCCTGTGTGCGCTGGCGTTCAGCATTCATATGACCTTGCTGGGGGAACGCGGACTGCGGGATATGGCGAGCCTCAATCACGGGTTGGCCGTGCAGGCCGCCGATCGGCTGGCGCAGGTGCCGGGCGTGACCTTGCTCAACGACAGTTTTTTCAATGAGTTCACCCTGGTCCTGACCAAGGACGCGCGCGACGTGGTGCGCAGCCTGGCCGACAAGGGCGTGCTGGGCGGCGTGTCGCTGGGGCGGCTGTTCCCCGATGCGCCTGCGATCGGCAAGGGGCTGGTCGTCGCGGTGACCGAAACGGTGACGGCAGAGGATATTGAGGCGCTGGCCACGGCGCTTGAGGAGGAACTGGCATGACCATGCTCAAGGAAGGCCGTCCTACCACGCCGGTCGCGGTTGCGGACGCGCATATGGCTCCGGCGACGGTGACGGGTAATCGCGCGCTGATGCTGGAAGAGGCGCTGATCTTCGAGATCGGATCGACCGAGACGACCGGCGTCGATTTCGCGCCCGCGCCGAAGGTTGCAAGCCGTCTTGGCGGGCTGGAACGCAAGACGATCGGCCTGCCGGGCCTGTCGGAACAGGAAACGGTGCGCCATTATACGCGGCTGTCGCGGCAAAATTATGCGATCGACCTCGGCCTGTTTCCGCTTGGTTCCTGCACGATGAAGCATAATCCGCGCCTGAATGAAAAGGTCGCGCGGATGCCCGGTTTTGCGGACCTGCATCCGCTGGCCCCGCAATCGACGGTGCAGGGCGCGCTGGGCGTCATCAACGAACTGGCCGTCTGGCTTATCAAGCTGACCGGGATGCACGGCGTCGCCATGACACCGAAGGCAGGTGCCCACGGTGAACTATGCGGCCTGCTCTGCATCCGCGCCGCGCTCGAAGCGCGCGGTGACGCGCGGCGGGTGGTCCTGGTCCCTGAAAGCGCGCACGGCACCAATCCCGCCACCGCCGCCTTTTGCGGCTATCAGGTCGAGGATATCCCCGCTACGCCGGAAGGCCGCGTTGATCTGGCGGCGCTTAAGGCCCGGCTTGGCCCCGATGTCGCCGCGGTGATGATCACCAATCCCAATACCTGCGGTCTGTTCGAACGTGACATGAAGGTCATTTCCGATGCGGTCCACGCTGTCGGGGCTTTCGTTTATTGCGATGGCGCAAACTTCAACGCCATTGTCGGCCGGGTTCGCCCCGGCGACCTGGGCGTCGATGCGATGCACATCAACCTGCACAAGACCTTCTCCACCCCCCATGGCGGCGGCGGTCCAGGTTCCGGGCCAGTGGTACTGTCCGAGGCACTCTCGCCCTTCGGCCCGCTCCCCTACACTGCGCGCATGGCGGATGGCAGCATCCACCTGATCGAGGAGGAGAATGTCGGCGAGGAAATGCCGCAGAGCTTTGGCCGCATGAGCGCCTTCCACGGGCAGATGGGCATGTTCACCCGCGCGCTCGCCTATATCATGAGCCATGGCGCGGATGGGTTGCGGCAGGTGGCGGAGGATGCGGTCCTCAACGCCAATTATATCCTGCGCAGCTTGGACGATGTGCTGGACGCACCCTTTGGCACCAGCGGGCCGTGCATGCATGAGGCGCTGTTCAGCGACAAGGGGCTGGCCGAGGGTTTCACCACGCTCGACATCGCCAAGGGGCTGATCGACGAGGGCTTCCACCCGATGACCATGTATTTCCCGCTGGTCGTCCATGGCGCGATGTTGATCGAGCCGACCGAGACCGAGAGCAAGGCGGCGCTCGACCAGTTCATCCTGGCGTTGCGCAGCCTGGCCGAACGGGCCAAGGCCGGGGATGAGGCGTTGAAGGGCGCGCCCTATCATGCGCCGCGTCGCCGCCTGGACGAGACGCTGGCGGCGCGCAAACCCGTGCTGACCTGGGAAGCGCCGGGGCTGGCGCAGGCGGCGGAATGACGGTCTGGATTCCAGGCGAAGCGGACGGCGAAGCGTGTAAGCGCCACGCCCCCGCGACGCTGCGGAACCGGGACGCGATATTGGCGGTGCTGCGGGAAGCATTGCCAGCATCCGGGCTGGTGCTGGAAGTGGCGAGTGGGAGCGGCGAACATGCGGTGCATTTCGCCGCCGCGCTGCCCGCGCTCGACTGGCAGCCAAGCGATCCTGATCCGGCGGCGCTGGCGTCGATCGAGGCGTGGCGCGGGGAAGCGGGCCTGCCCAATCTGCGTGCGCCGATGCTGCTCGATGCAGCGGCGGACTGGCCGATCGACCGGGCGGATGCGATCTTGTGCATCAATATGGTGCATATCAGCCCATGGGCAGCGACAGTGGGGTTGTTCACGCAAGGCGTGCGGATTCTCCCAAAGGACGCGCCGCTGATCCTCTACGGTCCCTATTTTCAGGCCGATGTCGCGCCTGCGCCGAGCAATGTGGAGTTCGATGCGAGCTTGCGCGCGCGCGATCCGCGATGGGGTATAAGGGCGTTGGAGGATGTCGGGGCGCTGGCGACGGCGCAGGGTTTCGCGCTCGATCGCGTTGAGGCGATGCCCGCGAACAATCTGACGCTGATCTTCCGCCGCTCCTGACCTGCCGCTAGTCACAGCTTGTCAGCGCGTGGCCCTGCGATAGCTTCTCGCCCGATAAAGAGGGCAAGGGGAGGCAGGGTTAATGCAGAGCATGATGGTGCGGCCTTCCCATGTTCCGGCAGATCGGATCGTCGATTTCGACATTTTCGCGCCGCCCGGTGTCGAACAGGATTATTTCGCGGCCTGGCAATCGCTGGTGCGGGAGGATGGTCCCGGTATCGTGTGGACCAGCGCCAATGGCGGCCACTGGATCGCGACGCGCGGCGAGATTGTCCGGGCGCTGTGGGCGGACAATGTCCGGCTGTCGAGTGAAGTGCTGGCGGTGACGCCGGGGCTTGGCGAGGTGATGCGTTTCATTCCGCTGCAACAAGACCCGCCGGAGCATCAGCCCTTTCGCATGGCGGTGATGAAGGGCTTTGCGTCGCGCTTCGTCGTCGCGATGGAGCCGCAGGTGACGCAGGTCGCGCGCGAACTGATCGACGGGTTGATCGACCGGGGTTCGTGCGATTTCGTGGCGGATTTCGCGGAGATATTGCCGCTGCATATCTTCCTGACGCTGATCGACGTGCCCCTGTCCGACCGGCCGCGCTTGCGGGCGTTGGGGTCGCAACTGACGCGGCCCGATGGGTCGATGACCGTCGAGCAACTGCGCGATGCGGCCGATGATTATCTCGCCCCCTATATCGCCGCGCGCATGGCCAATCCGGGGACCGACCTGTTCAGCCGCATCCTGTCCGAACCGGTCGAGGGCCGGGCATGGAGCGAGGATGAGGCGCGGCGCATGTGTCGCAACCTGCTGTTCGGCGGACTGGATACGGTGGTAGCGATGGTCGGCATGGTTGCGCTGCATCTGGCACGGCATCCGCAGGATCGGGCCTTGCTACGAGATCGGCCGAACCTGATCCCCGATGCCGCCGATGAATTGATGCGCCGCTATCCCACCGTTTCGGTCAGCCGCAACCTCGTCACCGATGTCGAGGTGGATGGCGTGACGCTGAAGGCGGGGGACATCATCTATCTGCCGAGCGTCCTGCATAACCTGGACCCGGCGAGTTTCGATGCGCCCGAAGTGGTGCGGTTCGACCGTAAGCTCAATGCGACGCGGCATACGACGATGGGCGTGGGCGCGCATCGCTGCGTGGGGGCGGGGCTGGCGCGGATGGAGGTGATCGTGTTTCTGCGCGAATGGCTGGGCCGGATGCCGACCGTTCGGCTCGATCCTGATCGCCCGGTGACGATGAAGGGCGGCAATGTCGGTGCCTGCACTGCGCTGCCCTTGCGCTGGGACTGATTGCCCCTCTTCATTTCGCGCGCGATCCGCTCTAAGGGCGGGCCGATGCCCAACTCCCTTGTCGATCTTGTCCGCGCCGAATTGCTCCAGCCTGCCGATCCGCGCGCGGCGGCGATGGCGGGCGCGATCGCGGCGCGTTATCCGCAGGCGTCACGGGCGGTGCTGTTCTATGGCTCTTGCCTGCGCGAAGCCAATCTCGACGGGCTGATGCTCGATTTCTACCTGATCGTGTCGGACTATCCGGCGGCCTATGGCAAAAGCTGGCTGGCGCGCGGCAATGCGCTGATCCCGCCCAATGTCTTTCCGTTCGAACATCAGGGATTGATCGCCAAATATGCCGTCCTGTCGGAAGCGGACTTTGCGCGGTTGAACAGTGTGGCGGCGGACAATGTCTCGGTCTGGGCGCGCTTTGCCCAGCCTGCGCGGCTGTTGTGGGCCGCCGACGATCTGGCGCGGCAGCGTGCGATCGTCGCGGTGGCGCAGGCCGCGCCGACTCTGTTGTCGCTGGCTCGGCCGATGGCCGATGGGAACGACGACGTGCTAGACTTGTGGCGCTGCGGCTTCACCCTGACCTATGCGGCCGAATTGCGCGCGGAGCGGAAAGGGCGGTCGCTTTCGATTGTCGATGCCGATCCTGATCGCTACCGGCGGTTGGGGGAGGCGGCGCTGGCGCAGGG
>Ga0209231_1000820_pt1 | contig 14457 bp, 10 predicted proteins | sample Deesub45470m_DNA_FD_188086 | JGI IMG/M metagenome (GOLD analysis project Ga0209231, IMG submission 188086) | Deep subsurface microbial communities from North Pacific Ocean - 450_OLKR46/470m Metagenome (SPAdes) (version 2) | ecosystem: Environmental > Terrestrial > Deep subsurface > Unclassified ... | reverse complement strand
CAGAGGTGTATCGGCCTTCTTTATGTTCAGATTGTCTTGCGGTAATTGCGGTGCGGATTTTACAGATACCCTGATAAATCTCGGGATGATTGGTGCAGGGGAGTCTCAGCTATTGGGGGACATTACAACTGCTTCGAGTCCATATTGATACGGCACTCCGTTTTTCAGCCGCATGGTTTGTCGAGCAGCCTCATGTCTTTTCACTAAAAGTGATTGGAGGGCATCGAATCGACAAACTCAAAGATCAGGATGGCGAGAGGTTTACAGACGCGCACTTGGTGAAATTACATACAGCTGAATATCCGTGGTTGCCAAAAGTTTACGAAAGCCTATCCGGGTACATTCATTTTTCTAGCTCGCACATCTTTGACTCCGTAGCAAATATGCGAGATGAAAGTATGACCATCTCATTTGAGTTCTCTGCTATCGACTACAAGTTTCCAGAGCTCAGCTGGATCGAAGTCCTTGACTGTACGCGAGAGGCAACCAAAATGCTATCAAAGTACCTTGAGGGCTATATTTTCACTAAAGGGCTTAGCTCAGAACAGTTTGCAGAGCTTCGCGCGGCTCACTTTAAGCGTTGATGTCTGCTTTGATTCGGCTAAGCTGTTAGATGTCGGTATATGAATACACAAATAAGGGGTGGACATGGCGCGAGGCTCATTCGGGATTAAATTAATAAATGGTGTCGTTAGAGCCATTGATAAGGCAAACAAAGATGAGCAGAGGAATAGGATCAGATCTGCAAAAGAAGCTGAGGCGCTAGCAAAAAGGCTGCGGCAAAAAAGGGAGCGGGAAGAAAAGGAAACAGAACGTTTAGAAGAGAAGAGTGCTAGAGAACGAGAGCGCTTTTTTTTGGCAAAGCAAAAAGAGACTGAAAGAGAAAGTAAGAAGAAGTTGGCAGTTGAAGAAAAAGAAAGGCAGTTAAAGTTAAAGGAAGAAGAGCGAGCAAGAATTCAGGCTGAAAAGGATGCCAAGCGAAATGCCGATTTGCAACAAAAAGAAATTTCAAGGCGCGCAATCGCAGAGCTTGATGATGAGTTAAGCGAAGGTAATTTATTCTTTAAGGAGCGATGCAATGAGCGTCGCAACCTTAGGCTTGATTACATCAGAAGGCTAATAAAGTAAGGAATATAAAATGGAAGTCATCATCGCAATACTTTCAACGTCTTTAATTTTTTCAGGGCTAATAATTTTTCAGCGAAAAAGTTTTTCATCAAAGTTTGACGGCTATCAAGAACTTGACCTGAAGCTCTCTGAACTTAAAGATCAAACTGAAAGTGCTCGAACTAATTTAGTTGAGGTTTCAGAAGAGTTAAATCAAAAGTCCGCCCTGAAGAAATCGCTAGAGGATGAGTCGCAAAGTTTGAGTTTGAGTGTCGAAAGGCTGACCAAAGAAATCGAGACGCTAGAAGCCAAAAAGAATTGGGTTGAGATCGACATTAAAGCAATATCAAATAATTACGTCGAACTGGATGAGAAATATACTCAAGCAAGAGCATTGCTGTCCCGTGAAACTTCTAACTACAAAAACATGCAAGATAGTTTAGATCGTGCGCGAAATGAGCTTCGAGAAATTGACGAGAAAACGAAGTCACTTCAGTCTCTAGATGGCAAAGTTGGCATGCTGGAAGAAAAAGAAAAGGAGCTATCTCTTTCTGTGTCCCAGATTGAAGCTAAGTTAATTGAAACAAAATCCGCCCATCAGTCTGGCATCCACAACTTGGAAATTGAACTGAAAGCCAAGCAAGATGAGCTCACCAAAATTCTTTCACGGATAGACTTGTATTCAAGGGTTGATGAATTTACAAGTGTGGGGCATTTCGAAGAGCCTAGTTATCTGTATGAAACCTCTTTGAGATACGCTGACGAAATCAAGATTGTCAGGGAGTCTCAAAGAGAAATGATTAAACAAAAAAAGGCAGTTACTTACCCTGATGATTTGATTTTATGCGGCGACAAGTCACTCAATAAGAAAATTCTTGATGGGCAAGCCAATCTGCTACTTCTGGCATTTAATGTGGAATGTGACTTCTTGGTCGAAAAGGTTAGTCCAAGCAATCTTTCAAGGACGCTTGAGCAGATTGAAAACAAAGCTGTGCAACTTGAAAAAAGCTGTGCATCACTCAAATGTGGATTTTCAATCGATTATGTGGATTTGAAATTTAAGGAATGCGGGCTTGAGTATGAGTACAAGCTGAAAAAACAATCGGAGCAAGAAGAGCTGCGCCTCATTAGAGAGCAGATGAAAGAAGAAGCTCGCCTGCAGAGACAATATGAAGAGGCCATAAAAGAAGCTGAGCGAGAAGAGTTGCTTTTCAGGCGATTGCTAGATAAGGCAAAGGAGGAGTTAGATAAGGCATCTGGCAATGAATACAGTCTTACATTAGCTAAAATTTCTGAGCTTGAGGCTCGATTGAGAGAAGCTGAAGAAAAAGGACAGCGGGCCAAAAGTATGGCTGAGCAAACACGAAGGGGTTTTGTCTACGTGGTTAGTAATATTGGCGCTTTTGGAGAAGGGGTTTATAAGATTGGCCTTACTCGTAGGCTTGACCCTCAGGAGCGTGTCGATGAGTTGGGCGGAGCTTCAGTTCCATTTCGCTTTGATGTTCATGCGTTGTGTTATTCCGAAGATGCTCCTGCGCTCGAAAATAGCCTCCACAAGCATTTCCATAATCGCCGCATTAATGCGGTTAATTATAGAAAAGAATTTTTCCGAGTATCACTGGATGAAATTGAAGCCGCTATCAAAAAACTAGTTGGAAAAGATGTCGATTTCGTAAAGACAGTAAAGGCCAGTGACTATTATGAAACTAGGCGTTTGTTGAGCAGTTAAGGTCACTGGAAAGTAGGCTGCATTGAGTCAAGATCACTTAGTCACTTTTGGTGTAATCCGCCCTTCGGAGGGATTCCGGAATCAATGGCCGCTGTAACTCTATATCGGTCATGGGTATCCAAGACGCGGACGGCCGCTAAGGCCGAGAAGTGTGAGTTCATTGAAATCCATTTGACGGTCCGCTGTGTCTTGCGGATATACAAGATTGAAAATTGCAGGCCCGAAAGCTGCCGGTCAGCAACGCAGACATAGGGTCGGCTGCTGCCGCCTACTTTAACTTTACAGCCTGACTTCCAACCAAGTGGCGATTCGATAGAGTTGCGTGCAAGAGGCTAATTCCAAGGTTGAGTCCGTAAAATGTTTGGTCTAACAGTTTGAGCATGAAAAAAATGCGCATCCAACCTTGGAATGCACAAAGCCGAAATTTGATGAGGCGTGGTGGGTTTTGTGATATTCAACAAAGAATGCCAAGTGTTCTGTGCGACAATCAATTACAATAAAAAGAGTGTTTTTGTGCCAGATATATCTGGGTGCTTTGAGTATAATTTTGTAGATTATGTGTATTGTTAGCCTCAAGAAAAGCATTAAATCAACTATTTTTTTTATTTTGTTGATAAAGGTGTGTTGGTTTTGTATGTATTATATTGATAATAAATGAAAATATAAAATCATGATTAGCATTGTTCATGAAAACGTATCGATTTCCGTTCTGAGGTTTACCTGAGACGTAATTTGTATAGTTTTGCCAAGAACGCCCTGTCAAACAGGGCGTTAATTTTTGGATGCTTAAAGTGGGCGTTAAGGCGTGTGCGCTGATCAAGGCTTCGCACGTCATTTTGGCTGTCAGTACTTAAGGAGAAGAAAGTGTCATTAGGAAAATGGAGCGTCGGCGTATCGGGTGCACTTTTGTTAGGCGTATTTTCGTCATCCGGTTTCGCAGGTGAAGTGAATGCGGCGGTGGCGGCGAATTTCACCGCTCCGATGAAACAGATTGTTGCCGCCTTTGAGAAGGACAGCGGGCATACAGTAAAACTAAGCTTCGGTTCCAGCGGTAAGTTCTATGCCCAGATCAAGGGAGGCGCACCGTATGATGTGATCCTGGCGGCTGACGAAGTGATTCCGCAGCGTCTGGAACGGGAAGGTTACGCGGCCGTCAGTTCGAGTTTCGTCTATGCGCAAGGCAAACTGGTGTTGTGGAGTGCGCAGCCGGGGCTGGTCGATGCAAAAGGCGATGTGTTGGGCAAGGGCAGCTTCAATAAGCTAGCCTATGCTGATCCCAAGTTAGCCCCTTATGGTCTGGCTGCTTGGGAAACGCTGGAAAGGCTGGCTTTGTGGAACAGCGTGCAGGGCAAGCTGGTGACGGGTGAGAATATTACCCAGACCTATCAGTTCGTCGCTACCGGCAATGCCGAGTTGGGGTTTGTCGCGCTGTCACAGATCTATAAAGACGGTAAAGTGACTGAGGGTTCTTGGTGGCTGGTGCCGTCCAGGCTGTACAGCCCGATCAGGCAAAGTGCAGTGCAATTGAGTGCGGCCAGGGATGCTGCCGCTGCGAGCGCCTTGCTGACTTATCTGAAGAGCAAAAAAGCGGCAGAAATTATACGTAGTTTTGGCTATGAGTTGCTTTGATGTTTGAATTAGCGCCTGATGATCTGCAATCGGTCTGGCTGACACTCAAGCTGGCGAGCGTCACCACGATGCTGCTGCTGTTGATTGCCACGCCCCTGGCCTGGTGGCTGGCGAATAGCCGCCGCTGGTATAAGGGGGCGGTTGCGGCGGTGGTCGCTTTGCCGCTGGTGATCCCGCCTACCGTGCTGGGTTTTTATCTGCTGTTGCTGATGGGGCCGCATGGCGTGGTGGGGGAGTTGACCACAGCGCTGAATCTGGGCCGATTGCCGTTCACCTTTGCAGGTCTGGTAATCGGCTCGGTGTTGTTTTCCATGCCTTTCGCGGTACAACCGATACAAAATGCCTTTGAGTCTATCGGTCATCGTCCGCTGGAAGTGGCGGCTACTTTGCGCGCCGGGGCGTGGGACCGGTTTTTCAGCGTGGTGTTGCCGCTGGCGCGTCCGGGATTTATCACCGCAGGCATACTCGCCTTCGCGCATACGGTCGGTGAATTCGGTGTGGTGTTGATGCTAGGTGGCAATATTCCCGGCGAGACCCGCGTGTTGTCGGTCGCCATTTACAGCCACGTCGAGGCGATGGAATACGCCTCGGCGCATGTGCTGGCAGGCGGCATGGTGCTGTTTTCTTTCATCGTGTTGCTGGCTTTGTATCTTACGGGTGGAAAACTGGCGAAGGTCGCACGATGAGAGAAAAACAGTCGGCTGAGATACATGCTCATTTAACCTTGCAGCGTGATAGTTTTGTGCTGAATGCGGTGTTCAGCGCGCCTGCCGTGGGTGTCACCGCATTGTTCGGCCCCTCAGGATCAGGAAAGACCACGCTGCTGCGCTGCATCGCAGGCCTTGAGCGCGCCAAAGGGTCGCTTACCATGAACGGTGAGATATGGCAGGATCAGACGACCTGGCTGCCCGTGCACAAGCGACCGTTGGGCTATGTATTCCAGGAGGCGAGCCTGTTTTCGCATCTGCCGGTACGCGCCAATCTGGAATACGGCTATAAACGCATCGCACCGGCCGAACGCAAGGTGCAACTGGAACAAGTGGTGGAATGGCTGGGGCTGGGTAGGCTCATAGACCGCAACAATTCGGCAGAACTCTCAGGCGGTGAACGGCAGCGCGTTGCCATTGGCCGCGCGCTGCTCACCAGTCCGCGCATCCTGCTGATGGATGAGCCGCTTTCCGCGCTTGATACCTCCAGTAAACAGGAGATATTGCCGTATCTGGAGAGGTTACACCGTGAACTGGAGATGCCCGTGCTCTATGTCAGTCATGCGCTGGAAGAAGTGGCGCGGCTGGCCGACCATCTGGTGTTGCTGGAGCATGGCCGCGTCATCGCCAGCGGTGCGTTACACGAAACTCTGGCGCGGCTTGATCTGCCCACCGCGCATTTCGATGATGCGGGCGCAGTGATCGAGGCTGAGGTGGCGCAGCAGGACGAAAACTATCATTTGACGCGAGTGGATTTTGCTGGCGGTCATCTGTGGGTAAGCCGGTTGAATCAACCGTTTGGCACGCGCATACGCGCCCGCGTGCTGGCGCGCGACGTGAGCATCGCCACGCAGCTGCCGCAGGGCTCCAGCATTAATAACATTCTGAATGCGCGCATAGAAGAGATACGCGATGAAGGGCCGGACAAGGTGATTGTGCGCATGAGGGTGGGCGAGTCGCATACGCTGCTGTCGCGCATCACGCGCCGTTCGCGCGATCATCTCGGTCTGATCGCAGGAATGTACGTATGCGCGCAGGTGAAGAGTGTGGCGCTGATGATATGACGGGGGTTGCATGGAAATCCGTTGAACGAGGTCGTGCGCGCCGATTGCTCGGTGTCGCCTTCTCGGGCACGGTGTGCGATCACGGCATTGTATATGGCGGCAGCAATACGCTAGGGCGGTGGGCATTTTATGACTGCCGGGCCGAATGCGAGGCGCGCACCTGTTGAAATAATAATTTCCGGAGATTTTTTGATGCATCGTTTTATTCTGACACTTGCCTTGCTCTGCATGCCTCTGATGGCGTATGCGTCCGGGACGGATGCGCGCTTGGTACTGACCGGTAACTGGGTGGGTATCACATCCATCCTGATATTCTTTGTCGCTTATCTGGCGGTGATGGCCGAAGAGTTCTCTCATCTGCGTAAATCCAAACCGGTGATGCTGGCAGCAGGTCTGATCTGGGCGATGATCGCCGGGTATTATCAGTTTCATGATGTGCCACACGTGGTTGAAGCCGCGCTGCGCCACAACCTGGAGGAATACGCGGAATTGATGCTGTTCCTGATTGTTGCGATGACCTATATCAACGCAATGAGCGAACGCAATGTGTTCGAAGCCTTGCGCTCCTGGCTGATTCTCCGTGGTTTCAGCTATCGCAGCCTGTTCTGGGTGACCGGTATTCTGGCTTTCTTCATCTCATCCATCGCCGATAATCTAACCACGGCACTGTTGATGGGCGCGGTGGTGATGGCGGTCGGTAAGCATAATCAGCGTTTCGTAGTGCTGGGCTGTATCAACCTGGTGATCGCAGCCAATGCAGGTGGAGCGTTCTCGCCGTTCGGCGATATCACCACGCTGATGGTCTGGCAGAAAAATATCGTTGCCAGCAACGGGCCTATCGGTTTCTGGACATTCTTTTACCTGTTCATTCCGGCATTGATTAATTATCTGGTGCCTGCTGTGATCATGTCCTTCTTCGTGCCCGAATCGAAACCGGAAGGGGGCGGCAAGCGGATAGGCATGAAACGGGGCGCACTGAGCATTATCGCCTTGTTCCTGTCCACCATTGCACTGGCCGTTACTTATCACAGCATGCTGGGATTGCCTCCCGTGATTGGCATGCTGACCGGCTTGGCACTGCTGAAGTTTTTTGGTTACTACCTGAAAATAACCGCTGGCGGACGGGCGCAGAACAACGCTGCCGAAATCGGCAGCCCTGACGCGTTCGATATCTATCGCGAAGTCGCTCGCAGTGAATGGGATACCCTGTTCTTCTTCTATGGGGTGGTCATGTGTGTGGGCGGGTTGGGCTTCATCGGTTATCTGAGCATGCTTTCGCAGGCTATCTACGGTGGCTGGGGGGCGACCAACGCCAACATCGCGATCGGCGTGATCTCGGCTGTAGTGGATAACATTCCGGTGATGTTCGCTGTGCTGACCATGCAGCCGGATATGTCCATCGGACAATGGCTGCTGGTGACCATGACCGCCGGCGTGGGCGGATCGCTGCTGTCTATCGGCTCGGCGGCAGGTGTGGCGTTAATGGGGCAGGCGCGCGGTACCTATACCTTTTTCGCGCACCTTAAATGGACGCCGGTGATTGCGTTGGGCTATGCAGCTAGCATCGCCACGCATTTACTGCTTAACCACGCCCTGTTTTGAGTGCTGCCAGATGAATTGCCGTGGATTCGGGATGCATCATCAGTCCGGCTCAAATATGCAAGCCGAATTCCGGCGCGATCAGCTTTAGCCATGTGTCCAGACGCGCAGCGCTGAGTAGCGGGTTTTCATGTTGACTGATACTCAGTCAAAACTGAAGGTGTAAAACAAGTCCACTGCGGGCGTGGTGCCAGCCTGAGCCTGCGCAGAAAGTCGTTTGGTGAGCGTGTAGTTGATTTTCATTAATGTGCCCACGCCGGTGAGCCCCTGCTCGTAGCTGAGGTAGGCGCGCGAGGAGAGACGTTTGCCGAGTGTGAGCATGCTGCTCTCCAGTCCGCCCCCACCCTTGATGCTGACTTCTTCCAGGCCTGCAGCATGGGCAATTTTCTGTTGGAGAGAGATGGAGTCGCTGCCCGCCAGCAGTGCGCCCGCTGCGGCCTGCATGGCGCTGAAATCCTGGCCGTCGGAGGCTTCAAGGTCGTGTCCCAATACCAGCCACGAGAGTTTCTTGCTGTCGGGCACATCGGGGTTGGATACCAGATTCACGCGTGGGGATTGTGCCGTACCGGTTAGGGCTACGCCCGCCTCGACGGTCTGGTTCTTGCGCCAGGCCAGGATATTCAGGCTGGGATTATCCAGCGGGCCCTGAAAGTTGAGTATGCCGCGCTCGATTTCCAGACGTTGCCCGTAAGCCGAATAACTTCCCCGGGTTACGCGCACGCTGCCTCGTGAGATGGGCGATGCGCCATTCGCGGCACTCAGTTTGAGCGCGCCGCCCAGTTGCGCATCCAGTCCCTGTCCCTTTACAGAGAAGTTTTCGCCCAGATCCATATCCAGATCAAGTTTTATGGCGTAGGGGCGGGCTTTCTTCTCTGCCGGTCTGGACAGGCCGGTGATCACCACCACGTCATCGCTGGCTGTGGGCAGGCCGCTGCTTTGCAGTTCAATCAAACCCCGGTCGGCCTTGAGGTTGGCGGTAATGTGCACTTCCCTGCCGGAAACAGCGGCCTCCCCCGTGCCGCTCAGCTTGAGATAACGGTCGGGGCGGGACAGCACCTCAAGTTTATCCGCTTGCAACGCAAGCTGCATGGCGGGTGATTCGCCCGTAAAGTCGAGTTGGCCCCGACCTTTAAGGCTGCCGGTGCCGCCACGCATGGCAAGGTCATTGAGGTATAACACCTGATTTTGTAATTGTGCCTGGAAGTGACCTTCCGTGAAGCGCAGCCCATGGTCGGGCAGTGCGACGCTGATGCGCGTACCGTCCAGACGGCCTGTCAGATTGGGGCGTGCGAATGTGCCGTCGGCACGCACACTCCCGTTGAGCGCGCCGTCGAACGTCAGCGTATCGGTTTTGTCGATGAGCATGGGCATCCAGGCCAAGGTTTCGACGGATATATCCAGACTGGCGCGCAGGGGCGCGCTGCTGGCGATACCCCAGACGCCATCGCGGGCCGAGAGCGTGCTGTGTGCTTCAGCCTTGAGGCTGCCCAGCTTGGAACCGGCGGCTTCCAGTTGAGCCTGCAACTGGTTGTTCACGGCCTTCAGATTCAGTGTGAGGCGGCTGAGGCCCAGCATGGTCGGCGGATCGCTGGAAAGAGGCACGTCGCCGCGTACGCGCCATAAGTCGATATGCCCGTTGACTAAATTTTTGGCCGTGAACTGCCAGTTTCCGCCCAGAGTAAGGTCGTTGCCCGGTTCGCTGTCCTGCCCGGTGATGCCTTGCAGATAGGCGAGCGGCAGTCCTGTGAATTCCCCACGGCTTGCGATATGGCCGCCATCGTAGGCTAGTTCATGCAGGGTCAGATCGGCGCCATTGAAATCGAAACGCGCATTGTTCAACTCAATATGCTGTCGGGCCAACTCCAGCTTTGCCGGGGATTTGAGTTCCAGTGCGTGACGACCGCGGTTGAGCAGATTCATCACCTGGCCGGACCAGCCTGAGCGGTCATGCCAGCCGCCGACAAGCCGGGTCTCGACATCGAAGGCGTGGCTTTTTGCCTGTATGTTAAGCGTGTGGTTGAGGCGTGTACCCTGAGCATTCAAGCTGGCCTGAGTGATACTCAGTTGGGGTGCCGTCAGGCCTTGCAGGCTGGCATCCATTAGCAGCGGGCCATCCGCCCCCCGGTCCAGACGGCCGCTGGCATGCAGGCGGGCCAGGCGGTAATCCTCGCCCCAGCTCAGGTTGTCGAATTGTGCGTCAAAATTTCCGGACAGGGCAGATAATCGTCCCTCCAGCGCGCCCTTGGCGCGTATCCTGCCGCTTAATTGCGGGTCGAACAGGGCTAGCTTGTCGGCCTCAATCTGAAAATTGAGGTGATCGCCGGGATTGCCCAACGCACCTTGCACCGTCAATTGGTTATGGGCCAGTTTCAAGATGATGTCGCTGTCCCAGACGCGCGTGGCGGAAATGCTTAACTTGCCCTGAGCGGAAAGTGGCTGATGGCGGAAATGACTGTCGCTGACCGTCATTTTTAGTGTGGCCTGCGGCTTTTCTGCCCATTTCCCTGTGGCTAAGAGCGAGGCATTGATGCGGGCAGAGGGGTAGTCGCCGAAATCGGCGGGGTTGAATTTCTTCAACACGCCAGACAGCTGGAAAGGTCGCGTGTCATTCAGAGCCAGCGTGCCGTGCAGGACCAGACTGCCGGCGGCAGAGCTGATGGATGCTTCGCGCAAGGCAATCACATCATGCTGATGCTGCGCGTCCAGTTTGAGTTGATAACGCTGGTAACGCAGATGGGCCGCCAGTTGCTGGCTGTCGTCCTTCACATTCAGGTTGATGTCACCGGCCAGGCGCATGGAACGCATTGTGCTTTGTATGCCCTGAGGGTTGAAGTCTGTGGTGGTCAGATGGAGTTGCAGACCATGCTGTTTGAACTGGCCGCTACCCTTGAAATGCCCGGCGTCGCCCAGATCCAGACGAAGGGCGTGTAGCTCAAGTTGCTCCGGGGTGCCAGAAAACCGAGTCAGCAATTCACGCAATGGCAATCGCGATTGATTCCAACTGCCGGGCAGCTTATTGCGCAGCTGGATATCTCCGGCCATTTCGTTCCCCCCCCGGGGAGTGATGGCGACCATCGCGTCAATATTCGCCTGAGGCCAATCCTTACGAAACAGTGATGGATTGATGCTGCTGGTCTTGATTTGTATTTCGCTGTAGGGGAGGGCGGCGAAAGGCGTGAGTACGGCATGGAGGTCGGCCTGGCCGCCCCAGCCCAGCGCCTGGCCATCCAGCAGGAGCTGCGAGAGATTTCCCGAGACCTTCACTTCGGCACGATAGTCTGCCGGTTCAGTCTGATGCAGGCTGGCACGGGCGGAGAGATTGAAGGGGCGTGTGTCGGTCAGCGTCATGTCGGCCTGCACCTTTCCCCATTCTGACGTCGTGTTTTTCAGGCTGATCCGGTAGCGGTCGGCTAGCTTTTCTATCGCTAACTCGATGTCATTTATTTCATATTCCGCCCCTTGTTTTCTGAAGGCGATACGTTCCAGACTCATGACCGGAGTAGAAAAGGTCAACGGTAAATGCAGTGTGTCTGGCAGCTTGATGGGCGCTGAGCCGGGTTTTATTTCCGTAATCAGCAACTCTTGCAGCGTCAGTCTGTTAATTTTGACATGCCGTTCGAGCAGCGCGAGGGGCGACCAGTCGAGATTTATTTCTTTCGCTTCAATGCGTATTTCGTCAGTTTGAAAGCTGAGCGCTTCGATGCGCAGCGGGCCGTACAGTGAACCGTGAACAGTGCCCAGCGTGATGCTGTGGTTACTCAGTTGTTCTGTCTGTCGTGCGGCCCAGCGCAGCGCAGCTTCGCTGCTGCTCAGCCATGCCAGCAAGAGCGCGGCAGCCAGCAGGCCCAACAGGATGCGCAGGGCATAGAGGCCGGACTGGTTGAAGAAAGAACGGGCCATCAGAAGTTGAATCCCACAGAAAAATGCAGCCTTAATTTTTGCTCAAGTTGCCCGTAGGCCAGGTCGAGGTTCAGCGGGCCGACGGGACTCTTCCAGCGCGCACCGCTGCCATAGCCATAAACGGGTTTCAGGCTGGATGGGGTATCTGCGGCATTGCCGCCGTCGATGAAAACGGCAACCCCCCACGCGGGGGTCAACCAATGGACGTATTCAGCGCTGGCGAGCGCCAAATAACGACCGCCGACGATTGCCAGCCCCTGTGTTACCCCCAGGCTTTGATAGGCATAACCGCGTACCGTTTGATCACCGCCGGTGCGAAACAGGAAGTCGGATGGAATGCCGTCACGGCTGCGGGCGGCCACGATGCCTAATTCGCCATGCAGGATGAGCTGATCGCGCGGGCCAAAGGGGTGGAAATACACCGCGCGACCGTGGCCGCGCAGGAAATCCTGGTCTGAGAGCAGGGTACGCGCCGCAACGTCCGTTTTGAAATTGAGCAAATAGCCGCTGGACGGGTAGAGTAAATCATCAACGTTGCGCAGCGTCCATGAATAGAACGGACTGAGTGTGGAATTGCGGGCGCTGGTCGATCCCTGAACGCTCTGGGTTTCGATGAAATAATTGATGCCAAAGGCGTTCTCGGTTTTTTCATGCACGAATGCACGCTTGGCGCCCGTGACCAGTTTCTGGGTGACTTCACCTGAAATATCGGTGCGCTCCATCTGGGCATTGAGGCTGTCACGGTATCCTTGTGCATTGGGCGGGAACTGTAAATTGCTGCTCAGGGTTTGCTGTTTCTGATCGAGTTTAAGCGTGCTACCCAGCCTCCAGGCGCGATCAAGGAAATTCAGGTCACGATGATCCAGCAGAATTCGCGGGCCGGTATCGGTGCTCATACCTATGCCCAGTCCCAGCTTCTGGGATTTGTTCTCGACCAGATCAACCTGAACGGGCACACGGGATGGCTGTGTGGTGTTGATGCTCACGTCCGCACGCTCAAAATACGGACTATCCTGCAAGCGTGATTGAAAGTTTAATAGTTTGATCTGTGAGTAGGGTTCGCCCGGTGTGATGGGGTTCATGCGCTCGACGAGGGTGGCGGGATAACGATCCAGCCCTTGTATCTTGAGTTCGCCAAATGTGAAGCCGGGGCCGCTATCCAGCGTGGCCTGAAGCTCGACGCTGTTTGTCTGCGGATTGACTGTGGCACGGCTGTCCGCAATCGATGCGGTCGGATAGCGATCAAGCAACAGCGATTTGAGGGCATTGCGCTTGGCGCTCTCCCAGTTATCGTGACGAAACGCCGCACCGGGGCGCAAGCTCCAGTCCGAGCGCATTTTATTCAGACGCGCGCGGTTTTCCTCAGAGCCGTCATTGAAGGGGCCGATGACTTGAAGGTCAATCGTCGTTACACGCACAGGCTCGCCGGGCTCGATGGTGAGTTTGATCAGGAATTTGCGATTATTGCGTTCCATTTTTGCCGCGATCAGGGGCGAATAAAAACCTTCGGTCGCGAGAAATGCGCGTATCTGTTCCGGCGCCAGACGAACCAGTCGTTGTAGCTGGGCCTCATCCATACGCTCGCTGCCGCGCCAGCGGTAGAGGTCGAGGTGTTCCTGCATCAGACTGCGCTGCTCAGGCGGAATCTGAAGCTCGATGTCATAAGTCGCGATCTGCGGAGTATCAGACGCAAATACAGGCTGTGACAGGGCGAACAAGGCCAGGCTGCACAGAAAGACCCGTATCGTGAGTGCTGATGGTTTCATGGACCGCTTGTCCTTGCATGAGTTGCCAGGAAGTATCACTTTATGCGCGCTGTGATTCGCGCCGGATCAAATCCGTTCCAGCACCGCCGCGAAGAAACCGTCCGTGGCATGCAGGTTGGGACGCAGTTCCAGATAATCGTCCATCTCTACCGGGATTTTCTGTTGCTGCAATATTTCACCGGCCGGGCGCAGCACGAAATCGGGATGTCCCGCTAGGAATGCCTCGACGATGTGCTGATTTTCTTCCGGCAGTATGCTGCAAGTCGCATAAACCAGACGACCGCCCTTCTTCAATAAACGGCTGGCCGAAGCCAGAATAGCGCTCTGTTTCTGGTTCAACTCGGTAATGCTCTGAGGCGACTGGCGGAATTTCAGATCGGGATTGCGACGCAATGTGCCCAGGCCGCTGCACGGCGCGTCTACCAGCACGCGGTCTATCTTGCCGGACAGGCGTTTCACCTTGAGGTCGTTTTCGTGTGCGATCAGCATGGGCTGAATGTTGGAAGCACCCGAGCGTTTCAGGCGCGGTTTGAGATTCGCCAGGCGTTTTTCGGAGACATCCATCGCGTATAAGCGACCTTGCGAATTCATCAGTGCGGAGAGCATCAGCGTCTTGCCGCCCGCGCCGGCGCAGAAATCCACCACCATGTCGTTGCGTTTGGGGGCCAGCAAAAATCCCAGCAACTGGCTGCCTTCATCCTGTACTTCAACTTTTCCTGTGGTGAACAGCTCGTCCTTGTTCAGCGGGATTTTTTCCTTGAGGCGGATGCCGACAGGAGAATAAGGCGTGGCCGTCGCGTCTATGTTTTGTTCCTGGAGTTTTTGTAGCACCTCCTCGCGTTTGGCGAGCAGGGTATTGACGCGTATATCCAGTGGTGCGCCCTGTTGCATGGCCTGCCCCAGGGTGAGGATTTCTTCGTCAGCATACGATGCGCGCATCTTTTCGATCAGCCACT
>Ga0209231_1000819_pt1 | contig 14507 bp, 13 predicted proteins | sample Deesub45470m_DNA_FD_188086 | JGI IMG/M metagenome (GOLD analysis project Ga0209231, IMG submission 188086) | Deep subsurface microbial communities from North Pacific Ocean - 450_OLKR46/470m Metagenome (SPAdes) (version 2) | ecosystem: Environmental > Terrestrial > Deep subsurface > Unclassified ... | reverse complement strand
AGTTTACCAACCCACCTAACGGGTGACACAACAAATCCTGACATGTATTTGAATTTGTTCGTGTTTGTTCGTGCTTTTCGTGGACAACTGCTTTTTCGAGGATGAATCTGCCGGCGGCTGTGGCGACCTGTTAAAATGCGCGACTCTTTACGCCCATCCACGATCATCCATGCAACACATATCAGAATCCATGAGCGCGACCGAGCGGCGCGCCAGCCTTGGCCTGGCAGGCATTTATGGCCTGCGCATGCTGGGCCTGTTCATCATCCTGCCGGTTTTCGCGTTGTACGCGGAACATCTGCCCGGCGGTGACAGCCATCTGCTGATGGGCATCGCGCTGGGCGCTTACGGCCTGACTCAGGCGATACTGCAAATCCCGGCCGGATGGCTGTCTGATCGTTACGGGCGCAAACCGGTGATCTACCTCAGCCTGATTTTGTTCGCGCTGGGCAGCTTTGTCGCCGCCTTTGCCGACAACATATACTGGGTGATACTCGGTCGCGTGGTGCAGGGCGCAGGCGCGCTGAATGCCGCAGTCATGGCGCTCACCGCCGATCTGACCCGCGAGGAACACCGCACCAAGGCGATGGCGCTGATAGGCATCTCTATCGGCATCACCTTTTCCATTTCCATGGTGCTGTCGCCGCTGCTCAACGACATGATAGGCGTGCCCGGCATTTTCGCCCTGACCGGCGTACTGGCCCTGCTGGCGATGGGCGTGGTGAAATTCGTGATCCCCGATCCGGCCATCACCCGCTTCCACAGCGACACCGAGGCCAGCAGCAATAAATTCGCCGAGGTGCTGCACAACAAGGAGTTGCTGCGCCTCGATTTCGGCATTTTCTCGCTGCATGCGATCCTGATGTCGGTGTTCATGCAAGTGCCTTTCGTGTTGCAGCGCGACGGACTGCCGGTGGCACAGCACTGGAAGATTTATCTGCCGGTGATGCTGATCGCCTTCGTATTGATGGTGCTGCCGCTGATCATCGCCGAGAAAAAGGCCAAGATGAAGCAGGTATTTATCGGAGCGGTGGCGCTGGCGCTGTGCGGACAATTGCTGTTGCTGCTGGGGCAGGACAGCTTATGGGGTGTGGCGGCTGCGCTGCTGATCTTCTTCACCGCGTTCAACATACTGGAAGCCACGCTGCCCTCGATGATCAGCAAGATTTCACCGCTGGCGGCCAAGGGCACGGCCATGGGCGTATATAGCAGCGTGCAGTTTCTCGGCGCATTCTTCGGCGCGACCGTGGGCGGCGCGCTGATGCAATACGCAGGCGGCAATGCCGTGTTCATCTTCAGCATCGCCCTGCTGCTGGCATGGCTGGCCGTCGCATACGGCATGCAGCCACTGGCAGTAGTACGCACAAAACTATACCATCTGGGCGAACTGAGCGATGCTCAGGGTGCGCAGTTACAACAGCAACTGGCAGGCCTGCGGGGCGTGCGCGAAGCGATGGTGGTGGCAGCGGAAGGCATGGCCTGCCTGAAGGTGGACATGCAGGGATACGATGAAACCGCCGTGGAATCACTCGTCACACAGACAACAGCCAGCTGAGCGACACCCTGCACCGATGGTTCTTTACGTCATCTATACGCCGCCCGCATCAAATGCCCTCGTCATCGACCTGGCTCAATCCGGCGACACGGATCAATCTCGCATCGCGATTCTGGCGGCCAGCCTGCTGTTTTTCCCGCTGTGATGTAAAAAGAAAACGGCCATTGCTTTAATGAATACCGATGTTTATACTTGCGTCTAGACATACTGCAGGGGAGTGAGCATGACGGAAGTGATGCTGGATTTAAAACAATGGGGAAACAATCTGGGCGTACGTCTACCCGCCGCGATTGCACGCGAAGCGCATCTGCACGTTCACCAGCGTGTTCGCATCTCGGTTTCAGAAGGCCTGATCACCATCACGCCCGTGCAAGACATACCACTGACGCTGGAACAGCGCTTAGCGGCTTTTGATCCGGCACGGCACGGCGGCGAAGCGATGCAATCCTCGCTGAGCGTGGGTGCGGAAAAATGGTAAAAGCCGCCTGGGTTCCTGATCGTCAGGAAATCATCTGGATCGATTGCAACCCGCAGGTCGGGCGCGAAATGCGCGACGTTCACCCCTTCCTGGTGCTGTCACCGCGCGCCTTTAACGATAAAACCTCGCTGGTCGTCGGCTTGCCTATGACGACCGCCGAATACAACGCGGACAATCCGTTCGCCGTTGCAGCTGGAAATGCCACGGGTCGCAAAGCCGGTAAAGTCAGTTATGTGCTGTGCCACCAGCCCAAGTCGTTTGACTGGCGTCTGCGCGCAGCCACCCCTCATCCGCTGGTCAGACTGGATAATGTCTTTTTCATGCAGGTATGCGATCGGCTCAACCAGATTATCCAGCTAACCTGAATACGGCAACCCGGGAAATTATCTGATAAAAAACAGCGCCTGCATTTCGCTGGGCAATAGTGAATGTCGATGGGCAGTCGAGTGCCATTTGCAGACGCTCAAAGACAAGTGCGGTTGCCTGTGATTTAGGCGTAATAACGGGCAATTGCCGGCCTTGCGGGGGTGTGTTAGGCTTTGCCCCTCTGTAAGCTGTGGATATAGACATAACAGGGTTGCATCCAGTCGTATTCTGGCCAATTACTGAAAATCACGCGCGCATGATACGAGATTGAATACCCCTTACACTCACCAGGCCATCTGGCGGCGTATCGCCCAATACTCGCCGACGCGGGGCAGTTTGACCGCCTATCTGGTCGCGTTTGCGCTGGTGTGGCTGGCCGTGCTGTTGCGCATGGTGTTTGTCGCCGTAGATGGTGGCTATCAATACATCACCTTTTTTCCGGCCGTCGCCCTTGCGGCGGTTGTGGGCGGCTTCTGGCCGGGAATATTCGCTGCTGTCATCAGCGTCATCAGTGTGCAGTTTTTCTTTACCACTCCCTACCACGGTTTTTCAATCGTGTCGCTGGAAAGCAGCTTCTGGGCGATTGCGGTGTTTCTGGCAGATGGCCTCATCGTGTGCTCGTCCATAGAGGCCATGCATCACTACCGCGCAAAATCTGCGGCGAAACTCAAGGAAGTTCAGCAGCAAAACGAGCATATCCGGCAATTGCAGCAGGAAACCGAGATGCTGCTGCAGCGTAGCCAGTCATTGATGGAAAACGCCATGGATGGCATTCATGTCATGGATACGCAAGGCAATATCATCATGGCGAACGATGCATTTTGCCGGATGCTGGGCTACACACAGGAAGAAGTCTCCAGACTCAACATCAGGGACTGGGATGCGCAATTTTCAAGCAATGAGCTGCGCCTGATGCTGAATGGCTTTTCCGGCAAGGGGATACTGCTAGAAACACAGTACCGTCGCAAAAACGGCGAGAGCAGAGACGTAGAGCTCAGCGTAACCGGCGTTTTGACGGGCGGAAAAACATTCATTTACGCTTCGAGTCGCGACATCACCGACAGGAAGAAAATCGAGCGGCATCGCCTGCAGGAAAGCGATCTGCGTTTCCGCGGCACGCTAGAGCAGGCCGCAGTGGGCATCGTGCATGTCACGCTGGATGGCTGTTTCGCGCAGATCAACCAGAAATTCTGCGATATCGTCGGTTACAGCCGCGAAGAGTTGCTCGGCCTGCGCATTCAGCAGATCACCTTTACTGACGATATGGGCGCAAGCGCACATTACCTCGGGCAGCTGCTGGCAGGCGAAGTACCCACCTTCACGCTGGAGAAACGCTATCTGCGCAAGGACGGCAGTCTGGTTTGGGCCAACCTGACCGCTTCCCTGTTGCGCCAGGCGGACGGCACCCCTGCCTATCTCATCGGAGTAATTGAAGACATCACCGAACGCAAGCAGCATGAATTCCTGGTGCGGCAGTTCGGCAGCCTGCTGAAGTCCTCCTTCAATGAAATCTATATTTTCGATGCAAACACCCTGCTCTTTCTGCAAACCAGCTCAGGCGCGGATAAAAATCTGGGCTACTCGGCAGACGAACTGCGTCTGCTCACTCCGCTGGAAATAAATCCGCAGATTGAACGGGAACGCTTCGAATTGATGCTTGCGCTGCTGCGCAGCGGCGAACAGGAATCACTGCTCTTCGAGACCGTACACCTGCGCAAGGATGGCACGACTTACCCGGTGGAGGTACGCCTGCAGTTCATGACATCCGATACGCCGGTGTATATCGCCGTCGTTCAGGATATAAGCGAACGCAGGCGCGCCGACAAACAATTGCGCGATCTCTCCTCACATCTGCAGACGGTGCGCGAAGAGGAAAAGGCCAGCATGGCGCGTGAGATCCACGACAACCTGGGCGGTACGCTGACCGCGCTCAAGATGGATGTCTACTGGCTGGCGGACGAACTGAACGCCTATCAGGGAGGCGCTCCGCTGCTCAACCACGTCAACACCATGTCCCGGCTGCTGGATGATGCGGTTGACGTCACGCGCCGCGTCATCACCGACTTGCGTCCCACCATACTGGATGATCTGGGTTTGCTGGCCGCACTCGAATGGCAGGCGGGCCAGTTCCAGAAACGCAGCGGCATCAAATGCCGGGTCAATGGCATCATACGTGTCCAGTGTAGCGCCGGCTGCGAGGAAAACTGCACAGCGATGCCCGACAGGATACAATCCATCAACCTGTTCCGCATCTTTCAGGAATCGCTGACCAATATCGCGCGACATTCCGGCGCAGCCAACGTGGACGTTGAACTAAGCACCGAGGCGGGAAAGCTGATCCTGTGCATAACCGATGATGGTTGCGGAATACCGAAAGGACAGGTCGTATCACCGACTTCCTACGGCATGCTGGGTATGCGCGAACGCGTTGCGCAAATGGGGGGAGAAATTTATTTTTCAGGCGCAGTAGACGCCGGGTTCTGCGTGACGGTGATGTTGCCGTTGCGGAAGGACAATAAAACGGGAGAGCAAGCATGATACGCGTACTGATAGCTGATGATCATGACCTTGTGCGTCATGGCTTGCGACGGATAATTGAGAATGCGCCCGACATGGAGGTGGTGGCGGAGCAGACGAACGGGGTGGATGCCCTGCACTGGCTGGCGCGCAACGACTGCGATGTGCTGCTGCTCGACATTTCCATGCCGGGACGCAACGGCATCGAAGTGCTCAAGCAGCTACGCGCGGAAAAACCGAAATTGCCGGTATTGATACTCAGCAACTACACGGAAGACCAGTATGCCGTGCGCCTCATCAAGTCGGGCGCGGCGGGTTACCTGACCAAGGGATGCGCCTCGGCTGTGGTGCTGGAGGCGTTGCGCGCCGCCGCAGGCGGCAATAAATACTTCAGCCCGGCGGTGCTGGAAATGCTCACCCACGAACTCGCCATGCCGGAAGGCAAGCTACCGCACGAGACTTTGTCAAACCGGGAATACCAGATTTTCAGATATCTGGCAGCCGCCAAAACGGTGACGGAAATCGGCGAGCTGCTAAACCTGAGCGGCAAGACCATCAGCACCTACCGCACGCGCGTGCTGGAAAAAATGAACCTGCGCAACAATGCCGAATTGATGCAGTACGCCATCGAGAAACACCTCACGGAATAGCGCTTCCACTGCTCTGCACTTCCCCGCTGTAGTCCAGACACGGACAAAAAATTCCACATCCCGCCTACATCGCAATCAGGCACATGCCTATGCCTGTTTCATGGATAATGGCGCATTATGCGTTCATGGATGCCCCAATTGAATCAGCCCGCAAGGCTGGCCGCCTGAACGTCTTCATCGTGGAAGATTCGTCCGCCGTGCGTGAGAGCCTGCACCAGATGTTGTCGGACATACACGGTGTTTCCGTGGTCGGTTACGCGGCAGATGAGGCAGGCGCGATCGAGGGCATCAACACGCTGCTGCCGGATTTCGTGATTCTCGATCTGCACCTGCAACAGGGAACGGGACTCAACGTGTTAACAAATGTGAAAAAGAATCACGCCAGAATGAAGGTCGCGGTATTGAGCAATTACGCCAGCGCGCTGTATGTCAGCGCTTGCAGGCAGTCCGGGGCGGATTATTTTTTCGACAAGTCTTTCCAGTTCATGCTGCTCGGGAAACTGCTGACACAGCTGACGGCACCCGAAGGGCTGAACGGGGAAATCGCCGCTTTGCAATCGTGATGCATGAATAACCAACGAGGAATACAAGGATGGGGCCAGGCATGAATCAGGGTGAAATGACAATACGCGCGGATGCGGCAGCCTGGATGTTGCCGCTGGCAAGCGGGGGCGCCGGGGTCGCAGCGCTGTTGCTGGTGTCCGGCGGGTGGCTGTGGGCTGTTGCGGTGGCGCTGGTTTCCGGCGTTTGCGCCTGGGGCTGCGCCTACCGTCAACGCGCCACACTGACACGGCTGGCCGGCGAGGCGGAAAGCCGGCTGGTGCAGGTGCAACAGGCGTTGCAGCAGCAAAGCGGCCTCGCAGGTCTCGAACAGATATGCGAACAGGCCACACCGATATGGGCGAAACAGATCGAGACGGCACGCGATCAGACCGAAGAGGGGATTACCGAAGTGGCCGCGCGTTTCGCCGCGATAGTCGACCGCCTGCATGCCTCGGCCGCCGCGGCGCAACAGGCAACCGGCGAGGGGGCAGAGGGCGGATGCGTGGTGTCGGTCTTGTCGCGCAGCGAAGCCGATCTGGTTGCCGTCAACCGGGCCATGGACACGGCACGGCATGAACGCGCGGCGATGGTGCAGGATGTGCGCGAGTTGACGGTTTACACCTCCGACCTGCAAAACATGGCTGCCGATGTGGGCGAAATCGCCTCTCAGACCAATTTGCTGGCGCTCAATGCCGCCATCGAGGCCGCACGCGTCGGCGATGCGGGGCGCGGTTTCGCCGTGGTGGCTGACGAGGTGCGCAAGCTGTCCGACCTGTCCAGCAATACCGGCAAGAAAATGGCGGAAAAGGTCAACATCATCAATCAGGCGATCACGACCGTGATCAGCGTGGCAGAACGGTTCATCGAGCAGGATACCCGCTCCGTGGCTGAAGCCGAGAAAACCATACAGAAGGTACTGGAAGATTTCAAGGAAGTGGCCGTCGGCCTGAGCGATTCCTCGAAAATGCTGCGCCGCGAAAGCGAGGGCATGCGCACGGAAATCTCCGAAACGCTGGTTTACCTGCAATTTCAAGACAGGGTCAGTCAGATACTAGCTCATGTTCGCGACAATCTGGACGAGTTGCATCAACGGCTCCTGCGCTATTCCGAGGAGCGCAGCCGGGGCGGAATGCCTAACATAGATGCAGATGCCTGGCTGAGTGAGATGACGCGGGGTTATACCACCACCGAACAGCGGAACAACCACCGCAATGGCAAGGCGGATGCCGTCGCCGACGAGACCGAAATAACCTTCTTTTGAATCTGGACCATGTTGCACAATTTTTGCAGGAGAGATGAATAATGGCTAAAACGATAATGGTTGTAGATGATTCCGCTTCGCTGCGACAGGTCGTCAGCATCGCGCTGCGCGGTGCTGGATACGATGTCCTGGAAGGCTGCGATGGGCGCGATGCCCTGTCCAAACTGACCGGACAAAAGGTACATCTGGTGATCAGCGATGTGAACATGCCCAACATGGACGGCATCACTTTCGTAAAAAACCTCAAACAGCTCCCTGCCTACAAGTTCACGCCCGTGATCATGCTGACAACTGAATCACAGGAAGGCAAGAAACAGGAGGGACAGGCGGCCGGCGCGAAAGCCTGGGTGGTCAAACCCTTTCAGCCGGCGCAGATGCTGGCAGCCGTCGCCAAACTGGTGATGCCTTAAGCCAACCCAATACCAACAGGGAGAACATCATGACGATCCACATCGAAACTCACAATGGCGTGTGTCATGTCAATGTGGCAGGTGAAATGACCATCTACCATGCCGCCGAGATCAAGGCGGAATTGCTGCCCTGCCTCGAACTGGGCGCAGAACTTGAAATCGATCTGTCCGAGGTCAGCGAGATGGATACCGCAGGCTTTCAACTGCTGCTGCTGACCAAGCGCGCAGCGCTGGCCGCCAACAAGCCCCTGCGTCTGGTCGCGCACAGCCCGGCCACGCTGGAAGTGCTGGATATGCTGAATATGGCTTCCTATTTCGGCGACCCGGTGATCATGCCGCGAACCGTGCATTAGCCCGCCGACTGGACAGGACAGGACATGAGCAATATGGAACTTGACCAGGCACTGCAAACCTTCTTCATGGAGAGCCGCGAACTGCTGGAGGCCATGGAAGAATCGCTGCTCGGTCTGGAATCCTCCCCGGATGATGAAGACGCGATCAATGCCATTTTCCGCGCGGCGCACACCATCAAGGGCTCGGGCGGCCTGTTCGGACTCGATGGCATCGTCAGTTTCACCCATGTAGTGGAAAACGTGCTGGATCGGGTGCGTGGCGGTCATGTGCCGGTAAGCGGCGAACTGATCGCCCTGCTGCTTTCCTGTCGCGATCATATCGGCATGCTGGTAGAGCAGATCGCCGCCGACCCATCCGCACAGCCGGACAAGGAACTGGTATCTGTCGGGAACATGCTGCTGGCACAGCTCAAGTCCTATCAGACCGGCGCGACTCACCCGGCATGCGCGCCGGCGTCCACCTCCTCATGCACGGAGATATTGCCGCAAACCGGCAATACGGTAGAAAGCGACCTGTGGCACATTTCGCTGCGTTTCGGCCAGGATGTGCTGCGCAACGGCATGGATCCGCTGGCCTTCATCCGTTATCTCGACAATATGGGCAAAATCGTCCATATCCTGACACTGCCCGATGCCATGCCCTTCGCCCTGGAGATGGATCCGGAGAGCTGTTATCTGGGCTTCGAGATCGATTTTCAGGGAGAAGGCATAGACAAGTCGGCTATCGAAGAGGTATTCGAGTTTGTACGCGAAGATTGCAGCCTCCGCATCCTGCCGCCGAACAGCCGTATCGAAGCCTACACCCAGCTTATCAATGAATTGCCCGAGAACAACATTGCCCTGGGCGAGTTGCTGGTGAACTGCGGTTCTCTGACCCGCAAGGAACTGGAACAGGCATTGCATCTGCAGGAAGCCCTGCGCAGCAGTGCGGGAGCCGGAGAGGCCAGCAAGCTGGGCGACATTCTGGTGGAGCAGGGGGTGGTGCAGCCGGAACTGATAGACGCGGCGCTGGGCAAACAGAAGACCGCCAGGGAAAACAAGTCTCAGGAAAGCAAGCTGATACGCATCCAGGCCGACAAGCTGGATCAATTGATCAATCTGGTGGGTGAAATGGTGATCGCAGGCGCGGCCACCAGCCTGATCGCGCAGCGCACACAGGACACCGCGCTGCATGAAGCGACCTCCACGCTATCGCGGCTGGTCGAGGAAATCCGCGACAGCGCCCTGCAGTTGCGCATGGTGCAGATAGGCGAGACCTTCAGTCGTTTCAACCGCGTGGTACGCGATGTGAGCCGCGAAATCGGCAAGGACATCGTGCTGGATATTCTGGGTGCGGAGACCGAACTGGATAAATCCGTGGTGGAAAAAATCGGCGACCCGCTCATGCATCTGGTGCGCAACAGCATGGATCACGGCATCGAAGCCGCCGAGATTCGCCTGCAGCGCGGCAAGCCTGCCAGAGGCACCCTGCGGCTCAATGCCTATCACGAATCCGGCAGCATCGTGGTGGAAGTGGGCGACGATGGAGGCGGACTGAACCGCGCCAGAATTTTTGCCAAGGCGCTGGAAAAAGGTCTGGTAACGGCCAATCAGGTGCTCTCCGACCAGGAAGTCTACGCACTGATTTTCGAGGCGGGATTTTCCACTGCGGAGGCGGTCACCAACCTGTCAGGGCGCGGCGTGGGTATGGATGTGGTGCGGCGCAACATCGAGGCGCTGCGCGGCACGGTGCAAATCGACAGCGTCGAAGGTGCGGGCACGACGGTAAAGATACGCCTGCCGCTGACGCTGGCGATCATAGACGGATTCCTGATGGGCGTGGGCAGCTCATCCTACGTCGTGCCGCTGGACATGGTGATGGAATGCATAGAGCTGAACGAGACCGAACGTCAGGAAACACGCGACAGCAATTACATCAACCTGCGCGGGACGATACTGCCGTTCATACGCCTGCGCGACCAGTTCCGCGTACGGGGCAAACCTGCGCGGCGCGAAAACATCGTGGTGGTGCAATACGCGGGACTCAGTGCAGGACTGGTGGTGGACGAGCTGATGGGCGAATTCCAGACCGTCATCAAACCGCTGGGCAAGCTGTTCGCCAATCTCAAGGGGATAGGCGGTTCGACCATACTGGGAAGCGGCGAAGTAGCGCTGATACTGGATGTGCCGACGCTGATACAGCGCGCGATCGCGCTGGAATCCCGTGTGCTTAATTAACGCACTTCAATCAAACTTTTCAAGGTAACGCAAGGGGGTTGTAAATGAGAACGAATATGCCGGTAACAAACGTGGAACGCGAATTCAGGGATGGCGAAACCATCGTTTCCAAAACCGACCTCAAGGGGATGATCACTTACGTCAACCCCTACTATTGCGAGATGAGCGGCTACAGCGAGCATGAATCCATAGGCCAGCCGCACAATTACATCCGCCACCCCGACATGCCGCCGGAGGCGTTTGCAGACTTGTGGAATACGCTGAAGTCCGGAAAACCCTGGACCGGCATAGTGAAAAACCGCTGCAAGAATGGTGATTATTACTGGGTCGAGGCCAATGCCACGCCGATACGCGAAAACGGTCAGGTGGTGGGCTATATGTCGGTGCGCGGCAAGGTCGAGCGCAGCCGAATAGAGGCGACCGCCAGGGTATATCAGGAAATCAGGGACGGTAAGAGTCATTACAAAATCCGCGAAGGCAAAGCCGTCAAACCCGGCTTGCTCGATTTCCTGCAACCGCTTAAAAACCTGAGAGTCGGCCTCAAGATAGGCGTGGGTTTCGGCCTGGTCGTGCTGATGGCGGCCGGGATAGCACTGCTGGTATTGAGCCACATGCAACAATTCAGTTTGCAGCTGGCTCAGATCGCCGCGAGCCTGACACCGGCCCAGTCACAGTCGCTGACGACGCTGATCGAGACCACCCGCAACGAGATGATAGCGGCGTGCATTCTGATGGCGCTGGCGGGCCTGCTGTCCACCTTCCTGCTGACGCGCACCCTCGTCAAACCGCTCAGGACGGCAGTCGATATTTTCGAGAAGATGGGTCAGGGAAATTACTACAACAGGATAGAGGCGGACAGCGAAGACGAGATCGGCAAGCTGATGTACGGGCTGAAATCCACGCAGATCAAGCTGGGTTTCGACATCAACGATGCCAAGCGCCGCGCGGACGAGTCGCTGCGCATCACCAACGCGCTCGACAACTCTTCCACAGGGGTGATGATCGCCGACACCGATCTCAACATCATTTATCTCAACAAATCAGTACAGGCGATGCTCAAAAGCGCCGAAACCGACATCAGGAAGGACTTGCCTGATTTCAATGCGGACACGCTGCTGGGTACCAATATCGACGGCTTCCACAAGAAGCCAGAGCACCAGCGGCAATTATTGAAAACCTTTACCGCAACTTACGACGCCACCATCAAAATCGGCGGCCGCACCTTCCGCCTGTCCGCCAACCCGGTGTTCAACGCGGCGGGCCAGCGTCTGGGCGCTTCGGTGGAATGGATAGACGCGACCGCCGAGGTGGCGATAGAGGAGGAAGTGGCTACCATCGTCCAGGCTGCGGTTGCAGGGGATTTGTCCAAACGCATCGATATGCAGGACAAACAAGGCTTCATGAAGACTTTAAGCAGCGGCATCAACGAACTCACCGGCGTTGCCGAAAATGTGATCAGCGACGCGGTGGAGGTGATCGAGTGCGTGTCTGCCGGCGACCTGTCGCGCACCATAGAACGCGATTACCAGGGCATGTTCAAACGACTCAAGGATGCGACCAACGGCACGGTGGAGAAGCTCTCCGAAACCATTTCGGACGTGCGTCTGGCTGCGGATTCCCTGTCCAGTGCTGCAGAGGAAATCAGCGCGACGGCACAAAGCTTGAGCCAGAGTGCCAGCGAACAGGCCGCAAGCGTGGAAGAGACCAGCGCGTCGATAGAACAGATGTCGGCATCGGTCAGCCAGAATGCGGAAAACGCCAGGGTGACGGACGGCATGGCAGCCAAGGCCGCAGCGGAAGCCACGGAGGGCGGCACGGCGGTTAAATCAACGGTTACGGCGATGAAGCAAATCGCCGCCAAGATCGGCATCATCGACGACATTGCCTATCAGACCAACCTGCTGGCCCTGAATGCGGCGATCGAGGCAGCCCGCGCCGGTGAGCATGGCAAGGGTTTTGCAGTCGTGGCGGCTGAAGTCAGAAAGCTCGCCGAACGCAGTCAGGTAGCGGCACGGGAAATTTCCGAAGTGGCAGGCTCCAGCGTGGAACTGGCTGAACGCGCGGGGAAACTGCTGAACGAAATGGTGCCGTCAATCAACAAGACTTCCGACCTGGTTCAGGAAATATCTGCCGCATCGGATGAGCAATCCAGTGGCATCAGTCAGATCAGCGGTGCTGTGAACCAACTGAGTCAGACGACCCAGCAGAATGCCTCTGCTTCGGAAGAGCTGGCAGCCACCTCCGAGGAGATGAGCGGGCAGGCCGAGAAGTTGCAGCAGCTGATGGCATTTTTCAGCGTCGATGTCGATGAAGCACCCCGCGCCAGGCAGACGAGCAACCCGCTTTCCTCAAGGAAGATGCCCTCCGCAGGCCTGACACGGATAAACACGGGAGCGGAGTTGGACGAAAACGACTTCGTCCGGTTCTAGGAGAACACCATGGGAGCCATCGTTCGTGCGGAACAATCCACCCAGGTCGCGGAGCGCGATGAGGGGCAAAGCCAGTACCTGACCTTCCTGCTGGGTGGCGAGATGTTTGCCGTCCCCATCCTCAACATCAAGGAAATTATCGAGTATGGCCACATCACTACGGTGCCGATGATGCCGGCGTTCGTACGCGGGGTGATCAATCTGCGCGGCAGCGTGGTGCCGGTGATCGATCTGGCGGTACGCTTCGGGCGCAGTGCCAGTGACCTTACCCGGCGCACCTGCATCGTGATCATCGAAATCGATTCGGGAGACGGCTGCCAGGATGTCGGTGTAGTGGTCGATACCGTCAACGAAGTACTGGAAATTCCCGATAGCGAGATCGAGCAAGCACCCTCGTTTGGTTCGCGGATACGGGCCGATTTCATCAGCGGCATGGGCAAAATAGAGGGGAAATTTGTCGTCATCATCGCGGTCAATCATGTGCTCGCCATCGACGAGATGGCCACGCTGGGACAGCTGAGTGATGCCTCTCCTGCCATGCTCACCGCGCCTTGAACGGAGATGGATACCGTGAATAACGCCATCAGCAGCCTGCACCGCGTGGTCAAGGCCAACGAGGACATCAAGAAGGTGATCCGTATTTCATCGGGCGTCAACCTGGTCGCGCTCAATGCGATGCTGATCGCCAAACGTTCCGGCGAGCGCTCGCGCGGCTTCGCCGTCGTGTCATCCGAATTGAGGCTGTTCAGCCGCAATCTGGACGCGGCGATGAACGGATTGGGCGAACTGATTTTCAGTCTGGTCAGAGACGCCGCCGCGATGCAGAGACAGCGGCAGCAGCATAGCCATTTTATGGCTGTCATGAAGACCAACAAATCCGTGCGCAAATGGGCAGAACCGACCCTTGCCCGTGTAGAAGCGCGCATGGGCGTTGTTGAAGAAGAAATCCGCCGGGATTGGCACAGGCTGAGATTACAGCTCAACCGCGTCCTGCAACTGTGTGAATCGGGCCGTTCCCTGTCGCGCAGTGCCAAAATCGAGGCGGTATATGGGGGCGATATGAGCACCACGTTGAAACAGGTGGCCAGCCAGATCGAGGGTACAGTGGACGAAATATTTTCCACGCTGAAACTGTTACGTATGCAATTGGCGGACTAATGAAAAAACTTGAATTCATCTATGAAGACGGCGCTCACAAGTGGGCGGTAGTGGCGCGCGATCCGGAGAAGCCCGGCCATCTGATCGACACCAATGAATATCTGGTGCTCAACGGCAGCGAAGCGCTGCTGGCCGACCCGGGTGGCATGGAAATATTTTCTGCCGTGTTCTCCGCCATCAGCGCCGAGATAGACCCTTACACCATACGCCATCTATTTGCCTCGCATCAGGACCCTGACGTCATATCGTCGCTGGCGCTATGGCTGGATTTCAACCCGGATCTGAAGTGCCACCTGAGCTGGCTGTGGGGCTCATTTGTTCCCCACTTCGGCGGCACGGCCGACACCTTTGTGGCCATTCCCGACGAAGGCGCGACCATCTCACTGGGCGGACTGGCGCTAGATGCGATCCCTGCCCATTACCTGCACTCATCGGGGAACTTCAATCTCTATGATCGCAAGGCCCGCATCCTGTTTTCCGGCGATGTGGGTGCGGCCTTGTTGCCGCCCGAGGAAAGCAGCCTGTATGTCGAAAATTTCGACCGCCACATCCGCCACTCGCGGGATTTTC
>Ga0209231_1000818_pt1 | contig 14529 bp, 10 predicted proteins | sample Deesub45470m_DNA_FD_188086 | JGI IMG/M metagenome (GOLD analysis project Ga0209231, IMG submission 188086) | Deep subsurface microbial communities from North Pacific Ocean - 450_OLKR46/470m Metagenome (SPAdes) (version 2) | ecosystem: Environmental > Terrestrial > Deep subsurface > Unclassified ... | reverse complement strand
GCGCGAGAGCTTCCGCTCGGTCGAGCATCTCAAGCGCTACACGACGCTCGGCATGGCCTCCGACCAGGGCAAGACCTCGAACGTCAATGCGCTGGCGATCATGGCCAGCCTGACCAGCCAGAGCATCGCCGAGACTGGCACGACCCGTTTCCGCTTCCCCTTCGTACCGGTCGCGCTCGGCGCCTTTGCCGGGCGCGCGCATGGCGATCTGTTGCGGCCGCTGCGGCGGCTGGCGCTGCATGATCGCCATGTCGCGCTGGGCGGAATCATGGAGGATTATGGCTGGCTGCGTGCGTCGGCCTATCCGCGACCTACGGAGAGCCGCTTCGAGGCCGAACAGCGCGAAGCGCGGACGGTGCGTCAAGGTGTCGGCATCTTCGACGGTTCGCCGCTCGGCAAGATCGAGGTGCGCGGTCCCGATGCGGGCAAGCTGCTCGACTTCGTCTATGCCAGCGTGATCTCCACCCTGAAGGTCGGCAAGGTCCGTTACGGGCTGATGCTCGACGAGCTTGGCGTCGTCATCGACGACGGCGTGTGCGCGCGGCTCGGCGAAGATCATTTCCTGGTCGGGGCATCGAGCGCGGGCGCCGATCGCATCGCGGGCTGGCTCGAGGAGTGGCTGCAGTGCGAGTTCGTCGACTATGACGTCCTCGTCGCACCGGTGACGACAAGCTGGGCGGTCGTGACGCTGACCGGCCCCAAGGCGCGCGACCTGCTCGCGGAGGCCGGAGTGAGCTTCCCGCTGGAGGCGGAGGCCTTTCCGCATATGAGCATCCAGACCGGCACCGTCGCCGGCATCGAGGCGCGGGTGATGCGGGTGAGCTATACCGGCGAAACCTCCTATGAGATCAACGTGCCGACCGGTCGCGCGATCGAGCTGTGGGACATGCTGATGCGGCTTGGCGAACGCTATGACGTGGCGCCGATCGGCATCGATGCATGGAACCTCCTGCGCCTCGAAAAAGGCTATCTCCATATCGGCGCCGACACCGACGGGACGACGACCCCGCTCAACATCGGTTGGGACCATGTCCTGCGCCGCAAGGGCGATTTCGCCGGGAAGCGATCGCTGATGCTGGACATCCACAAGGACCCGGCGCGGCTGCAACTGGTGGGACTGACCGCCGAGGGGCGCGACATGCTGCCGATCGGCGCCCACCTGGTGCGCGGCAGCGGTGATGATCGCGCCAGCGACGGCTTCGTCACATCGAGCGCGCACAGCCCGATGTTCGGCAAGGGCGTCGCGCTGGCGCTCGTTCACGGCGGCGCGGGCCGGATCGGCGAGGCCGTGACCCTCGAATATGAAGGCCGCAGCCTGACCGCGACCATCGTCAACCCGACCCTCTATGATCCCGAAGGAGCGCGGCTCAATGGCTGATGGCTGGCAAGCGACGGCGGCAACGCTGTCCGTCCGGGAGCGTGCGCCGGTGCCGATGGCGACGCTGCGGCTGCGGCATCCTTCGGCGGCAGATCTCGATCGGATCAGTGCGCTGATCGGCACGGCGTTGCCGACGATCCCCAACCGCGCCGCCGGCACAGCGGTGAGGGTTATTTGGATCGGCCCCGACGAATGGCTGATCATTGGCGAAGCCCCGCCCAATTGCGTGATCGGAGCGGCGGCCGGGGATGCCGCGGCGGCGCTGTGCGTCGGGATGGGCGATGGCCGCTGCACCTTCGACGTGACAGGGGCGAATGCCGCCGACCTGGTGGCGAAGGGGACTTCGCTCGATCTCTACCCCAGCCTGTTCGCCGAGGGCATGTCGGCGATGACTCTCTTCGCGCAGGTCAATGCCATCGTCGACCGTCCGCCGGGGCTGGACGGCTTCCGGCTGATCTTCGACGTCAGTCTTCGCGACTATCTCCACAATTGGTTCCGCGATGCGATCGTCGAGTTCGGCTGAACCGCCCGCCATTCCATCATCCAGATCACAGAGACTGTTCCATGAGCGATTTCCTGCACGTCCTGACCTTGTCCTGTCCCGATCAGCCGGGAATCGTCAGCCGGGTGACCGGCGAGCTGTTCGAGACCGGCGCCAATATCCGCGAGGCCAACCAGTTCGAGGATGAGGAGACCGGTAACTTCTTCATGCGGGTGCTGTTCACCCTGCCGACCGAAGAGCATCTTTCCGCGCTGTCGGAACGCTTTGTCACGGTGGCGACGGCGCATGGCATGCGCTGGTCGATCCGCCGTTCGGACACGCCGCGCAAGGTGCTGCTGCTCGTGTCGAAGTTCGACCATTGCCTGGCCGACCTGCTCTATCGCTGGCGGATCGGCGAGCTGCCGATGGAGGTCGTCGGGATCGTCTCCAACCATCCGCGCGAAACCTATGCCGGGCTCGATCTGGGCGGCATTCCCTTCCACCATCTGCCGATCACCCGCGACACCAAGCCGCAGCAGGAAGCGCAGATCAAGGCGGTGGTGAACGACACCGGCGCAGAACTGGTCGTGCTGGCGCGGTACATGCAGATCCTGTCGGACGATCTGGCGAGCTTCCTATCGGGTCGCTGCATCAACATCCACCACAGCTTCCTGCCGGGGTTCAAGGGGGCCAAACCCTATCACCAGGCCCATGCGCGCGGCGTGAAGCTGATCGGGGCGACCGCCCATTATGTCACCGCCGACCTCGACGAAGGGCCGATCATCGAACAGGATGTCGAGCGCATCACCCATGCCGACGGCCCCGAAGATCTCGTCCGCAAGGGGCGCGACATCGAGCGCCGGGTGCTCGCCCGCGCCGTGCGCAATCATCTGGCAGACCGGGTAATCCTGAACGGCGCCAAGACCGTGGTCTTCACGGACTGATCGGATGGCGCACATCATCGACGGCAAGGCGATCGCTGCGACGATAAGCGCGGAGGTGGCGTCGGGGGTGGCCGCGATCGCCGCCGAACGCGGCATCGTGCCCGGCCTCGCCGTCGTCCTTGTCGGCGAGGACCCGGCCAGCCAGGTCTATGTCGGTCGCAAGCTGGCGCAGACCCGCAAGGTCGGCATTCGATCCTTCGAGCATCGCCTGCCCGCCGAGACCGGGGAAGCGACGCTGCTCGCCCTGATCGACCGGCTCAACCACGATACCGACGTCCATGGTATCCTCGTCCAGTTGCCGCTGCCGAAGCACATCCGCGCCGACCGCGTCCTCGATGCGATCGACCCGCGCAAGGATGTCGACGGTTTCCATCCGGTCAATGTCGGCCGCTTGTCGATCGGCACCGACGGGCTGGTGCCGTGCACGCCGCTCGGCTGCATGCTGTTGCTCGAAACGGTGATCGACGATTTCCGCGGGCTGAAGGCTGTGGTGATCGGGAAGTCGAACATCGTCGGCAAGCCGGTGGCGATGCTGCTGCTCGAACGCGAATGCACCGTCACGGTCACCCATATCCTGACACGCAACCTCCCCGATATCGTGCGCGGCGCCGAGATCGTCGTGGTCGCGGCGGGCAGCCCCGGGCTGGTACGCGGCGACTGGGTGAAGCCGGGCGCGGTGGTGATCGACGTCGGGATCAACCGGATCGGCGAAGCGGGCAAGGGCAGCCGCCTCGTGGGCGATGCGGCCTTCGACGAGATGGACCATGCGGGCGCGGTGACGCCGGTGCCGGGTGGGGTAGGGCCGATGACGGTGGCCTGCCTGTTGCGCAACACGCTGCTCGCCGCGCGCCGCCAGGACGAGGCTCCCGATCAGGCGAACTCTTCGCCTAAAAAAGGCGCCTGACCGCCTCTGGCACGGGACGTTTGCGGGACTATGCCTGATGAAAGGCCCTGTCGTGCGCAGGGCTGCGTAGAGTTTCATCGGAGGTTAGACGTTCCAGAAATGCAGCAGCAGGCGCGGGTGGTGATCATAGGCGGCGGCGTCATCGGCTGCAGCATCCTCTATCACCTTACCAAGCAGGGATGGGCCGACGTCGTCCTGCTCGAGCGCAAGGAGCTCACCGCCGGGTCGACCTGGCACGCGGCCGGCGGATTTCACACGATCAACGGCAATGCCAACATCGCCCGGCTCCAGGCCTATACCTGCGGGATCTACAAGGAGATTCAGGAGCTTTCCGGGCAGGATGTCGGCGCGCATTATGTCGGCGGCCTGCTGGTCGCGGCGACCGAGCAGCGCTGGGAATTCCTGCGCGCGGAACATGCCCGTCACCATGTGCTGGGGATCGAGTCCGCACTGATGGGCCCGGCCGAGATCGCGAAGATGGTCCCGATCATGGACATGAAGGACGTGATCGGTGCGATCTACGATCCGATGGAGGGTTATCTCGATCCGTCGGGCGCGACCTATGCCTATGCAGGGGCGGCGCGAGCGGCGGGCGCGAAGATCCACCGACACACCATGGTCGAGGCTACGGTTCAGTTGCCGAGCGGCGAGTGGGAAGTGCGGACCGACAAGGGCACGATCATCGCCGAACACGTCGTCAATGCCGCCGGTCTGTGGGCGCGCGAGGTCGGCCGCATGGCCGGGGTCGATCTGCCGCTGGTGCCGATGGAGCATCATTATCTGATCACCGAGGACCTGCCCGAACTGAAGGGCAAGCCCGAGATGCCTTCCGTCGCCGATCTCGACGGCGGGCTCTACCTGCGCCAGGAGCATGACGGCATGTTGCTGGGTGTCTACGAGCGCGACGCTGTGCCATGGGCGGTCGCGGGCACGCCATGGGATTATGCCGAGAACGAACTGCTGATCCCCGACCTCGACCGTCTCGGCGACGATCTCACCAAGGGTTTCGAGCGCTATCCCGCGATCGCGAACGCCGGCATCAAGCGCATCGTCAACGGCCCCTTCACCTTCTCGCCCGACGGCAATCCGCTGGTCGGTCCGATCGCCGGCAAGCCCAATTACTGGGTCGCCTGCGGCATCATGGCCGGCTTCGTCCAGGGTGGCGGCATCGGCCGATCGCTGGCCGAGTGGATCATCGACGGGCAGCCGTCGATCGACGTCTTCGGCATGGACATCGCCCGTTTCGACCCGTGCCTTCCCGAGCCGGTGACGATCGCCCGCGCCCGCGAGTTCTACGGACGCCGTTTCGACATCCCCTATCCGAACGAAACCTGGCCGGTGGGCCGTCCGCTCAAGACGTCGCCGCTCTATGCGGCGCATGCGGCGAAGGGCGCGGAGTTCATGAGCAGCTTCGGCTTCGAGGCACCCGCCTATTTCGCGCCGGCCGGGGCGCCGTTCGTGGAGACCCCCACCTTCCGCCGCTCGAACGCCTTCGCGATCATCGGCAACGAATGCCGCGCGGTGCGGGAGGCGGTCGGCGTGGTCGACATGTCGGCGGTATCGAAGTTCAGCGTCGCGGGCCCTGGCGCCGAAGCGTTACTGCGCACGGTCATCGCTTCACCGCTGCCGGCGATCGGCCGCACCGCGCCGGCGCTGCTGCTGTCGGCGGTCGGGCGGATCATCGGTGATCTCAACGTCAGCCGGCTGGACGAACACCGCTATCTGCTGACGGCGCCGACCTTCATGCAGGCGATCTACATGCGCTGGTTCGAGCAGCATGCGCGCCGTCTCGATGTCGATCTGCGCAATGTCACCGACGAGCTTGGCGGCCTGTTCGTCGCGGGGCCGCACGCCGTGGCCCTGATCGACGCGCTGAGCGCCCACCACCGCATCGGCAGTGCGCTTGCTGCCGGTGAATTGACGTATGGGGCCATCGGCTATGCCCCTTGCCATATTCTTGCCTCCGATCGGATCGGAGAGATGGGTTTCGAGCTCTATACGCCGACCGTGCATCTCTATCCGCTCTACCGCCAACTGATGGCGGCGGGTGCGGAGTTGGGCGCGCGCGATGTCGGCATCCGCGCCTTCAGCACGCTCGTCATGGAGCATGCGCCCGGCACGACGCTGCGGGAAATGTCGCAGGATCACAGTGTCGCCGAATGCGGCTATGATGGACTGCTCGACCGGACCCGCGACGACTATATCGGTTGCGCGGCGGCGATCGCGTCGCTCGGGGATGAGCCCGAATATCGGCTGGTCGCGCTGCGGGTCGATACGAAGGACGCCGATCCCGCCGGTGACGAACCGGTCTGGGTGGGCGATGCCTATGTCGGTGCGACCAGCTCGGGCTATTATGGGCATACGGTCGGCTATGCGATGGCGATGGCATTCCTGAACGCCGACGGGCGCGCCGACGGAGCACAGCTCGAGGTTTCCGTACTCGGAGAGAGGCGCCCGGCTCGCATCGTGCCGCTGCCTTTTCCCAGGGGATAGGGCATCGCGATCGCGGAACATGCATCGCGGCGGGGCGAACCAAGAAGAGAGCCGGCCGGTCGTCGCGCTAACGGCGCTCCACCACGACAAGCACCGCGCCTCGTTCATCGAGCTGCCGGTGGTTCGCTGACATCGAAAATCGAAAAAGGGGAGTGGGGATGAAGACGATAGGACCGATGATGCTGGCGGCGCTGCTGCTCGCGGGCGTGGCGGGGAAGGCTATTGCCGCCGACCCGTTGAAGCCGCTCACCGCCCCGACCAAGGATGGTGCGCTCCATTATGAGCTGATGGGCGGCGGCGCTCAGCCACCACTGGTGCTGGTCAATGGCGGGCCGGGGCTCGATCATCGCTATTTCCACGGGTCGACGTTGTGGCAGGGACTGTCGAAGCGCCGCGCCATCGTCTTCTACGATCAGCGCGGCATGGGTGGTTCGTCCTCGACCATCCCGACCGACAGGTTCACCGTGGACCTGATGGTCGCCGATCTGGAAGCCCTGCGGATCAAGCTGGCCGTTCCGAAGATATCGCTGCTCGGCCATTCCTGGGGCGGCATATTGTCGATGGCCTATGCCACCCGCCATCCCGACCATGTCTCGCACCTCATCCTGGTGGGGTCGGGCGCGGCCAAGCTATCGGAACATGAGTTCCTGTTCGACAAGCTCTATCCGGAAATCGCTGCGCGGCGCGTGGCGGACGATAGTCCGGCGGCGCAGATGGGCTGCAAGACCGACAGCCTCGATGACTATAGTCGCATGTCTTATTATGATCAGCGCAACCAGCCGCGCATGGCCGATGCCGACAATAGCGCCTTCTCGCAGGAGGTGTGCACCGCCGTCATGCTCGACGCGATGAAGCTCGACCTCGTCCCGAAGCTGCGCACGCTCAAGCTGCCGGCGCTGGTGATCAATGGCCGCTTCGATGCCAATGTCGCACCGACGGTCGCCTACGCCATCAGCAAGGCGATCCCCGGTTCGACGCTGACCTATTTCGAGCATAGCGGGCATAGCCCGTTCGAGGAGGAGCCGGATCGCTTCGAACTGGTCGTGGAGCGCTTCCTCGACCAATAGCCCAACCGATCAGGAGAACCGCCGCTCGATGCGGTTCTCCTCGGTCTTCTCGAACAGCTTCTTGTCGCCTTCGAACCCCTGCATCGTCTCGGTGACGATGAACGCGCTTGCAGTCATCCGCAGTTCGGTGGTGGCCAGCGTGCGGAAATTCCAGTCGGGCCGGACCGATCCCCATCCGGTGCTGATCTTCCACACCGAACTGGTCGGGTCGCTGTCGACGATGCTCGCTTCCCAATGCGTCTGGCCGGTGCGATCGGTCGCGATATCGGCGATGGTGAACTTCGATGCGGGATCGTCGCGGATGATCGTGACCTTGCCTTGCGCATCGGGCCCGGTCTGGCGGATCGTCTCGCCCGCGACCGACATGAACCCGACGACCTCCGGCTTCTGCTGGTTGTGCAGCACCGCCGGCAGATCGCCGACGCTCTCCCCCGCGCGGTAGGGGCGGACCGGAAGTTCCAGTCGCGATGCGCCGGTGGTGACGCTCAGGGTGACCGGTTCGGGGGAGGGCGCCAGCATCGGCCACAGGGCCTCGGAGATCGCCACGCGAATGCGGCTGCCCCTCTTGAAGCGGTGCGCGCCGTAAGCGAAGGGCACGGTCACGTCATAGGCCTTGCCGGGTTCGAGCAGGCTCGGATCGCTGTGGCTGTCGCGGTGGGTGAGGTTGAGGACGCCGTAGGTTACCGACCAACTCTTGCCGTCGGGCAGGATCTCGTTGATCCGCACGACCACCTTGGCGACGGGGCGATCGGCGGCGATCCGCAGCACCGCCTTGCCGATGCCCAGCATCTCGACATCTTCGGTCAGCGGGGTGCTGTCGAAGACGAGGGCGAGGCTGTCGTCGTGCGATTGCTCGCCTGGCAGGTCGATCGCCATGTTGAACGGCAGCCATTCGCGCTTCGCGGTCCCCAGCGTCTGGTGGGGAGCGATCGCCCGTTGCACCTGGGCACCCGGCTTCGCATCGAGGCCATCTTCGTTGAGGTGCCATGTCCGGTCGCGGATCCGGGGCGATGGCCATTGCGCCTCGGCCACCCAATGGCCCGGGGTGTCGCTCGGCCAGACTTCGCTCGGCGTCTGTTCGTTGATATAGGCGCGCAGCATCGGCTCGCGCATGATGCCCGTGTCGACGCCGTGCAGCCAATGGGCCCACCAACGCACCTCCTCGACGACCCAGTCGAGACCGGGACCCGGATTGCCGCTCTGCGGAAACTGATGCCCCCAGGATCCGATCAGGCCCTTGCGCGGCGCGCTCAGCCCTTCGAGCAGGCGAGGGATGGATTCGGAATAGGCATCGACCTGTCCGCCGACGGCATAGACGCCGCACGTGATCGCACCATAATCCTGCTCGACCGAGCCGTGCTTCCAATAGGCGTCGTAGGTCGCGTGGCGCAGCCATTCGGCATGGATCGCCGGGGCATTGCGCAGCCGGTCCATCCACATGTCGCGCCAGCGGTCGCCGACGATCTGCGGATCGGGAGCATCGACCAGGACATTTCGGAACATCGTCCCCCAATGGAGGCAGGTCAGCGCGAGGACGCCGCCGACATAATGCGCGTCGTTCATATAGCGATTGTCGGTCGAGCAGGCGGTGACGATCGCCTTGAGCGCGGGCGGGTTCAGCGCTGCGACCTGCAGGCTGTTGAAGCCGCCCCAGCTGATCCCGCGCATGCCGACCGATCCGTTGCACCAGGACTGGCGCGCGAGGAAGGCGATGGCATCGACGATATCCTGCTGTTCCTGCGCCAGATATTCGTCGCGCAACAGGCCTTCGGATTCGCCCGAGCCGCGAAGGTCGAGCCGGGCGAAGGCGAACCCATATGGACAGAACATGCCGGCCCAGCTGTCGTCGCGGCCGCGGGTGCCGTCACGCTTCGAATAGGGCAGAGCCTCGAGCACGACCCCGACCGGAACCTTCTCGGCGCCCTCGGGAAGCCACAAGCGGCAGGCGAGCTTCGTGCCGTCGCGCACGGTCACCCAGATATTCTCGATCATCCGCACGGAGCGCTTTGCGGGCAGGGGCCAGGCCGCCTCTGCAACCCACGGCAGCAGGCTGCCGAGCGCGACGGCCGCTCCCGACTGGAGCAGCGCGCGGCGTGTCGGTTGAAGTGCAGCGCTCTTGGCCATGTCTCGGTCCCTCTTGATCCCTGGCAGAAAGCTAACAGTCAGGGGGCGGGCGCGTATTCAGTCGATCGGTCGGGACTTTCATTCAATCGGTCGGCCCGCTGGCGCAGCGCGCGGGCGACGATCGGCATGCATATGGGAATGGTCACGAGGCAGCTTGCGAAGCCGAGGAGGCCCAGCGCGCCGAACGAGCCGTGGTCGACGATGAGCCCGCCGATCGGCGCCCCCACTGCGAAGGCGAGCCGCTCGCAGCCGCCGCCGAGGGTGCCCAGCCGTCCTTCGGAGTCGAACATGGCGGCCGTCCCCAGGAACAGGGCATATTGGTACATGTAGAAAATCCAGTAGGTCAGCACGCCCAAGGCAAAGCCGATGGTGCTGTCGGCATAGCCCATGAGGACACAGGACAGCGCGGTTCCGGCCAGGCCAATGAGCATCGCCGGAATGCGGGGGATCCAACCGCCGATCACCGCGGCGACGAGGCTGCCCAGCACGCCGCACGCGGTACTGGCGGACAGGATCGTGGCGATCAGCTCGGGATGGATGGCCAGCTTCGTGCCGATCCGCTCGGCGAAGCTCCACAGCGCGCCGGTCCCCAGCGAGTAGCAGGACCACATGATGAGAAGCGCGATCGTAGCAGGCTGCGACAGGACGCGCGCCGGCGGAGGGGCCAGCAGCGCCGGCTTCGAGCGGAACCGCAGCATGGCGGGGGCGACCACCAGGATCAGGGCGGCGATCGCCGGGAAAGCGCCCATGGCGCCCAGCCTGACGCTGGCGAGCGGGATGATCATCATCATCACCACAATGAACAGAATCGCGCCGACATTGCCGAGAGCATAGACCCGGTCGGGGTTGTGCGCGGTCGCGGCCCCGGTGATCGCCGCCGCGAACACCAGTCCATAGCCGATGCCGGCCAGTGCGGCACAGGCGAGCAATGGCGGCATCGTAGCGGGGATCAGGAACATGGCGGCATGGGCGAGCGCCGCCAGCACCGCGCCGATCAGCGAGATCGTAACCGACGAGAAGCGATGAATGATCGGCGACAGCACGATCATCGAGATCGCCAGCGCGCCGATCTCGAACAGGCCGAACACGCCCGCCATGCTGGCGCTGAGCCCGCGGCCGTCCATCAGCGCGCCGACCTGGAACGGCATGGTCGACGTGCCGAGATGGGCGATGCCGCTGGCCACCGCCACGGCGGCGATCAGGGCGATGCTGTCGGATTTTCGAATGGACGATATGTTCATGCGATGGCTTTCGAAGGAAGGAATCGCCCGGCGGTCAGCCCTGGGCGGCCAGATGAATTTCGGCGGCGACAACGGCCGCGCGCAGCGGTTCGGCGGGAGCGTCGAGGCCGGCGAGGCTTGCCCGGCCGAAATTCTCGAACGCGATGCCGGCCACTTCGCCCGGATAGGCCGAGCGCAGGCCGTCGAGATAGTCGCTGCGCCGCAACGCGGGTCAGCTGTCGCAGCAGGCGAGCAGGGGCGCCGCATCGGCCAGGATCATCGGATCGCGGCGATAATCCTTGGGCAGCACCTTGAAGTGGCGCCGGAAGGCGACGGTGAAGCTGTTCTGATATTCATAGCCGAGGGCCTCGGCGACAAGCAGTATCGGGATGTCCGACTTGCGCAGCAACTCCAGCGCATGGGCCATCCGCAGATCATTGGCATATTGCGAGATGCTCTTACCGAACAGCGCCTTGAAACCGCTCTTCAGCTTGGTGGCGCTGAGGCCGACGGCGCGGGCGATCTCCTCGATCGTCGGCGGCGGGGTATACTGCCCGCGGATCAGGTCGCGCGCCTTGCGCAGGCAGCGGACGTCGACGTCGGACAGGCGGCACAGGCTGGTGGAATCGTCATGCGCGTCCTCCAGCATCGACACGACCTCGCACAGGATCATCATCACCAGCGCCTCGGCCTGGACGAGGCCGCGGCTGCGCGCGATGTCGATCGACCAGAGTTCGCGCACCTGTTCGATCAAGCGCGGATAACAGGCCATGCGCAGGAAGAAGAGACCGTTGCTTTCCGCGCCGAGCCCGACGGCGACGGCGGACGGCAGAGAGGCGGCGTAATCGCCGAAATAGCGCTCCAGCGCCGAGGGGCGCAGATAGATGGTCATCGAGCTTTCGCGCTCATTGGCCTCGAGCCGCTCCATGATGTTCATGCCCTGCGGCTGGCGCCAGATGAGCAGCGATCCCTTGTCGACGTCGACCGTCTCGGCCCCTTCGGATTCGGGATAGAGGCTCAGCCGACCCGACAGGCGGAAGTGCAGTTCGATGAAGTCCTCGCCGATGACGGGGCACAGCGCGTCCTTCTGGAAGGACAGATTGGTGTTGAGCACGAACAGGTCGGAGGCGAGGCGAACCAGCCCGCAATGGCCGTTTCCCGCATCGGTGCGGATCTGGTGGGTGGCGCCGACCAACGTGTCGTTCGGTCGAACCAGTCGGGAGACGGTCGACCCGCCGGGATCGTCGCCCAGCACGTCGAACACATCCTGGAGGCACATCGCGCCGCCTAGCCGACCCTGCCGCACCGAAAAGGGTGCGCAAGGCGATCGATGCAGATCCGGCAATGCGCTGTTCATCCACGTCCCTCCCGATGGGATCCGGATCGGCAGCGTGCTGTTGGCACTTCTCGATATTACCGATCCGCGAAACAGAATACGCTAGTGTATTGCGTTGTCCAGAAGCTTTGTTCGGGGTACGAAAAGTCCATTCGGGCCCCGGCCATCATGCAGAAATTATAGGAATTTCGCCGATATGGTAGCGGTGCGATCAGGCCGGCTTCAGCCGATCGACCACCCAGCGCCGAAAGGTTTCGATCATAGGATCGTCGCCGGAGTCGGCACCGGTCACCAGATAATAGCCGAACCCGAGTTCCGCCGACTCGTCGGGAAAGGGTCTTGCCAGCCGTTCGTCGGTCAATGTGGCGGCATCACCCAAGGCGACGCCCGATCCGCCCGCGGCATATTCGGCGGCGAAGACGAAGCTTTCGAAGGTCATGCCCTGGCTGGCCGGGATCGGAACGCCCTGGCGCGCGGCATATTCGGTCCAGAGATGATCATGGGCCTCGCCGTCGACCAGCACATGCAGAAGTTCCTCGGCCGCCATGAACTCGGCCAGCGTTCGTCCAGCCGCGCGGGCGGCGACCGCCGGGCTGCACATCGGGGTAAACGCGATCCGCCGGAGAAGGTGCCGGTCGGCCCGGCTGGTGCGGACCCGGTCGAACAGAATCGCGACATCCACCTTCTCGTCGGGCGAACCGGTGACATAGCTGCTGCCGACGCGGATCGCGATATCGGGATGGTCCTGCCGAAAGTCTCGAAGCAGTGGCATGCCGATCGTGTTGGCGAAGGCCGGTGGCATATGGACCCGCAAAGTGCGGCTCGCTCCCATCCGGTTCATCGCGGCCTGGATATCGTCGAAGGCTTGTTCGACGGTCGGGAGAAGCGCCTGACCTTCGGGCGTCAGCGCGAAGCCTTGCGTCGATCGCTCGATCAGCTTGCGGCCGATGATGTCCTCGAGATTGGCGACGTGCCGGCTGATCACGCTCTGTGTCACGCTCAGCTCCTGTGCGCCGGCGGTGAAGCTGCCGCGCCGGGCGGTGGCTTCGAAGGCGCGCAGGGCGTTCAGGGGAAGCTGGCGGCGGTCGATCATTCCAAAATACCATTTCGCGCTTGGTGATTTGGCATTGGCGCGCGCCGACCCGGCCGCGTCAATATTCGATCAGGGAGTATTTTCATGATCGAAGCATCTCGGATCCATGCGCTGCTCGATGCGCGCAAGCCGCACCACACGCTGCCGCAGCCCTTCTATCTCGACGCTGACCTGTTCGCCTACGACATGGAGGCGATCTTCCACCGTAGCTGGCTGCTCGTCGGTTTCGAGGCTGAGCTCAAGGAGTCGGGCAGTTATATGGCGCTGACCATCGGCCGTTCGCCGATCGTGCTGGTGCGCCAGAAGGACGGTTCGATCGCCGGCTTCTTCAACAGCTGCCGGCATCGCGGCGCGCAGATCTGCGCCGATGGCCATGGCCGCGTGCCGCGCCTGGTCTGTCCTTATCATCAATGGACCTACGCCAATGATGGCCGCCTGCTGAGCGCGGGGCGCATGGCGCCGGATTTCGAGAAGGAGCAGCATGGGCTGAAGCCGATCGGCGTCGAGCTGGTCGGCGGCTGTATCTATATCTGCCTGTCACCCGATCATGCGCCCGACTTCGCGCCGTTTCGCGATGCGCTGGCGCCGATGCTCGAACCGCATGGCCTGAAGGACGCCAAGGTCGCCACCAGCGTGACTATCGTCGACCAGGCCAACTGGAAGCTGGTGATGGAGAATGGCCGCGAATGCCATCACTGCGCCGTCTGCCACCCGGAACTGAAGGTGCCGTTCCCGATTAGCGCCGCCGACAGCTCCGGCCTCGACGAGGCCGCGCTGTTCGCCGACTATGCCGACAGGATGGCGACGGTCGGACTGGAGCTAGGTCCAAAGGCCGGGGACTGGTGGCATATCGGCCGTTTCCCGCTGAACGACGGCTCGAAATCCTTCTCGCTGGACGGCGCGCCATTGGTGGCGAAGCCGATGATCGATGCCTTTGGCGGCGATGTCGGCACGCTGCGATGGGCGACGGAACCCAACAGCTTCTGCCATGCGGCGGGCGACAACGCCTTCCTGTTCGCCGCCATCCCGACCGGACCGCTGGAAACCACCGTCATCGCCAAATGGCTGGTCCACAACGATGCGGTCGAAGGCGTCGACTATGATCTCGACCGGCTGACCCATGTCTGGACGCAGACCAACCTGCAGGATCGCGATCTCGCCGAGAACAACCAGCGCGGCGTCAACAGCGCGGGCTATGTGCCCGGCCCCTATTCCCCCGAAGCCGAGGATTACGTCGACCGCTTCACCAACTGGTACTGCGATCGCCTGCGCGAACAGCTGCGTGTCGACGCCGAAGAACAATCGCGTCCGAATCCCGCAAAAATCGGTCTCCTCGGATGATTGGTGTCGATCCGGTTCGGTTAAGTGGAGGGGAGGGAAAAGTCCAAGACTGCCCGGAACATATAAAGGGGACATTGAGATGGGGAAGTCAGCTCTAGCATTCGGATCCCTCGCTGCGATCGCCGCCGGCCTGTTGGCGGGGGCGATC
>Ga0209231_1000817_pt1 | contig 14531 bp, 13 predicted proteins | sample Deesub45470m_DNA_FD_188086 | JGI IMG/M metagenome (GOLD analysis project Ga0209231, IMG submission 188086) | Deep subsurface microbial communities from North Pacific Ocean - 450_OLKR46/470m Metagenome (SPAdes) (version 2) | ecosystem: Environmental > Terrestrial > Deep subsurface > Unclassified ... | reverse complement strand
GCAGCAAGGCCGGGCGCGACAATCCCTGCCACGACTGGCAACTGCGACCCGGTGACCAGAGGAGTCGTCAAAACATCCCCGACGGGACTGACTTCGGCAAGCAAAGGCGTTGGGGTGGCAGCAGGGCCCTGATTCCCAGGCGCGACATAGCGCGACAGACCCAACCGGCCCAGCAAAACTTCACCTGTTGCATCTTCGTGCATCTGTAAAAAAGCCGCCTGAGTCTGCCGCAACACGTCATTATTCAGCCCGGGTCGCACAACAATGACTCCATGCGAAATCTGACCGTCTGTGCCGATACTGTCGACCAGCGACTGCAACTGCCCTGGAGGGACAATAGTGAGGAATGCTGATTCCAGCCAGGCAATATCTACTTCACGGTATCTGGTCAACCAGGTATAGAGCTGTTCATCGCTGGCAAAATTTCTAATTTTCACCGGGACGGCAAGGCGTTCTTCAAGGTATTGACCAAGCGCCTCACTCTGTTCCGGCGCAGGGCGGAGACCGGGTCCAGAGACAGCGAAGCCGAGCGTGATCCCTGTCTGGGCCGTTACTGGTTGCGACAGAGGGCCCAAAAGCAAAACCCCTGCAGCGAACAGCACGTACATCGTTGTGCGAATCGATAGATTTCTCATCAATTTATCCGTCATATGCCATTAAAGGAATTCCTCATCGCCCGTTGGTACGAAACATTCGCCTTCAAGCAAAAGCTGTCTTAATTCGGCAACCAGGTACAAAGACCCACACACCACCACAGGCTCATCCGGCGTTGCATCAGCCAGCGCGGCAAGCAAGCCCTCCCTGGCCGTAGAATAAGTCCTTGCCGGAATCGCCTGTCCCACCCCCCAGGTGGCGATGCGTTCCGGCGCCACCGACGCCACTTGAGCAATCGGCACGGCGTAGAGTTGGCGCGCAAGCCCGGCAAGCGGCGGCAGCACCTCGCCAGGCTCGCGTTCACCACTCATCCCGACCACCAACCTCACGCTTGAGAGCCCTTCTTGCCTGAGATAGTCTGCCAGACAGCCAACCCCGGCACGATTATGAGCGACATCCAGCAGGAGGGCCCGTGACCCGCACCACCACTCGAGACGGCCTGGCCACGTGGCAGTGCGACCGGCCAACTGCAGCGCCTCATCAGTAATGGGCAAACCCTGTTGACGCAACTGGATTGCGGCAGCAACCGCCTGAGCCAGGTTATCAAGCTGATGTCCCCCTGGCAGTGCACAGGCCAGGCCCTCTACAGCATATAGAGAACCGTGAACGGTCAGTCTGTCGTGGGTTCCGGTTTGAAAAAAATCTCTCCCGGCCATAGACACCGGAGCATTGAGACTGTGCGCCACACAGAGAATAACCTCGGAGGCCGCAGCCTCCTGTCGGCCAACCACAACCGGGACCTCTCGTTTGATTATTCCGGCCTTCTCTCCGGCTATCGCCGCAAGATTGTCGCCCAGGTGTTCGCAATGGTCGAGGCTGACCGGGGTGATCAGACTGAGCATCGGCCGCACAAGATTGGTCGCATCGAGGCGGCCGCCGAGGCCGGTTTCAATCACTGCGACATCGACTTTGCGCTCATAAAAAGCCATCAGAGCAATGGCCGTTGTCGCTTCAAAAAATGTGACGGGAACCCCATCTGCGGCGTTGCGTAAAGTTTTGGTCAGGGTGACAAGGTGTTCCCGTTCGAGTGGTTCGCCATCAATGCGAATCCGCTCGGAGAAACAGTGCAGGTGTGGAGAGGTGTACAGCCCGACACGCAACCCCGAGTGGCGTAAAATCTCCGCCAGAAAGACACTGACCGAACCTTTGCCATTCGTCCCCGCGACATGGACACAGGGAACGTGGTAGCGCAGGCCCGGCAAACGCGACTCAAGGGTGTGCATGTTCTGCAGGCCAAGCTTGACACCGAAGAGTTGCAATCCGAAGAGGTAATCGAGGCTTTCCTGGAAATTCACCGGCTCAGTTAACAGGGGCTTGCCTGGTGAATATGCGTAACGCCTGAGTCAATCTGTCCTTCATCTCCCGCCGGGCAACGATCATATCGACCATACCGTGTTCAAGGAGATATTCTGAGCGTTGGAAGCCTTCCGGTAATTTCTGGCGAATAGTCTGTTCGATAACCCGCGGGCCGGCAAAACCGATAAGCGCCTTCGGTTCGGCAACATTCAAGTCACCCAGCATGGAAAAACTGGCCGTCACACCGCCGGTCGTCGGATCGGTCAGAACCGAGATAAACGGTATTCCGGCTTTCTTCAGTTTGGCCAGAGCCGCACTGCTCTTGGCCATTTGCATGAGAGACATGATGCTTTCCTGCATGCGGGCACCGCCTGATGAGGAGAACACCATAACCGGGGCTTTTTTCTCCAGCCCAAGCTCGATCGCCCGCGTTATCTTCTCGCCAACCACAGACCCCATACTTCCGCCGAGGAAGTTGAAATCGAAAACGGCAACAACCACCTCCATACCGTTCATCAAGCCGGAACCTGTAATAATGGCTTCCCCGCCACCATTCTTCTTGGCAGCAGCCTTGAGTCGATCACTGTATTTCTTGGTGTCTTTGAATTTAAGAAAATCTACCGACTGCATTTTGGCATCGGTTTCGACAAAGGTCCCGTCGTCAATAACCAGGGCAATCCGCTCCTGTGCACTGATACGGAAATGGTAGTCGCATTTCGGGCAGACGTTGCAGTTACGCTCTATTTCCTTAGAGTAGATAATCTCTTCGCAATTCTTGCATTTCGTCCAAAGCCCTTCCGGCATCTGGACCGTCTTTTTTTCTACCTGCGCAATGGGCGCTTTAGACTTATTGAACCAAGCCATGATCCACCTCTCTCTTCTGGCAGCTCAAACGTTCATCCATCGAGACGTTTACCACCATTCAACAGCTGGCAGCCCCCAGAAAGAACACCCTGACATTAGAGTTTCTGTCTGGTCACCGTCGTTGCATGTGAAATGTTTTGACCGAAGCTTCGAGTTTAACCATTAAAGCAAAGAGCGAAAGCCTTAAATCGCCGCCTTGAGCTGTAAAACATATCTTCGCACTTCGTCGAGCAGTCCCGAGGAGCCACTGTGCTCGGCGATCAGGCGAACCAGAGCGCTGCCGACAACAACAGCGTCAGCAATCTCTGCCACAGCATGTGCCTCCTCTGGAGTCGATACGCCGAAGCCGACCGCGACAGGGACCGGACTGGACGCCTTAAGCTCCTTAACCGCTACGGCAATGGCCCCGACATCGACCTGCTGACTGCCAGTCACACCGGTCATTGACACATAATACAGGAAACCCTCACCACTCGCAGCGAGGCGGGCAGCACGAGCCCCCTCAGTGGTCGGCGCCAGCAGGGTGATCAAGTCAATCCCCACAGCTCGCAGCAAAGGATGAAGCTCGTCAGCCTCCTCAGGCGGCAGGTCGACCAACAAGAGGCCATCAACCCCGGCGGTAGCAGCGTCACGGGAAAAAGCTTCGAGTCCATAGCTGAAAACCGGGTTGTAATAACCCATCAGCACAATCGGCACGTTGCTCTTCTGCCGGATGTTTGCAACCAGCGACAGCACACCACGAAGGGTAGTCCCTGCCTTCAAGGCGCGCTCGGAAGCCAGCTGAATTGTCGGGCCGTCAGCCATCGGATCAGAAAACGGCACACCAAGTTCAATCAGGTCGACACCCGCTTCAATCAGCGTGTGGACAATCTGCTCGCTGGTCGCAAGATCCGGATCCCCTGCGGTCACGAAGGTGACCAGGGCTTTTTGTCCACGTTGTCTGAGGGCGTCCAGTGTCTGAAAAATACGTGACATCAGCGATATATCTTTCCGTAAAGATTTGGATTTTATCGGATAGCCCAGGGAGATATCAACCGTTTTTTCCCTGGATTAATGACTTGGCCTGTTTAAGCAGCTCGCTGAACAGTGCCTGGTTAATCCGTCCGGTCTGCACATTGTAGCGACTGGTGTGGTAACTACCGAGCAACCAGAGGCCGTTCGGCAGCAAGGAAGCGACTCCATGACCAAAAGGATGGTCCGCCAGGCGAGTGACCAAACCCTGCTCACGAAACATCCGCAGTAAACTGGTATGAGCGCCGTGCCCTAAGGCAATCACTACGCGCAGGTTCTGCAGCGCGCGCAGTTCCTGCGCCAGATACGGCCGACAAGCTGCGTACTCGTCGCTGTTTGGGCGGTTATCAGGCGGCAGGCACTTGACAGCATTGGTGATGTAGAGGTCCCGAAGCTGCAGACCATCGTCGCACGACGTCGCCTCAGCCTGATTCGACAGCCCGGCCTTGTGCAAAAGCGGGTACATGAAGACACCTGCACCGTCGCCGGTAAAAGGGCGACCGGTACGGTTGGCGCCATGCGCCCCTGGCGCCAGGCCCACCAGACAGAGGCGTGCCGTTAAATCGCCGAAGCCATTGACCGGAGCATTCCAGTAGTCGTCACGCTGTCGTCCCTTGGCCGGCTTAAGGTCAGCCATGAACAGATTCAGGCGTTGACATTGCACGCAGCCAGCCAAACCTTCGAGGGAGAGTCTGGACACTCTGTCAGCTTCCCGAATGACCCGACTGAGGTTTCCCGCCCGGACGTCTGCGACGCGGGCGGGGGCCCTTGCCACTGGCAACCCGCTTCTCCGGGACAGGTGATTTCTTGTGCAGGGTTCCCCGCTTGTAATCATGGCAGAGGTCTTCTTCCTGCGGCACGGTACTCGGGATCTTCTGGCCGATGTACTCCTCGATGTCGGGGAGGAAAAATGCCAGGTCTTCATCGGCGAAGCTGATCGACTTGCCTCCCGCCCCCGCTCGCGCCGTGCGTCCGATGCGGTGTACGTAATCCTCGGCGTCCTGAGGCAGATCGTAGTTGATCACGTGGGTCACCGCTTCGATGTGCAGACCGCGAGAAGCGACATCCGTGGCGACCAGAAAGTTCAGTTTGCCTGCCTTGAAATCTTCAAGAATGCGCAGACGCTTCTTCTGTTCGATGTCTCCGGAAAGCACCGCGACCCTGAACTCGTTAAGCCGCAAACGTCCGGAAAGATGCTCCCCCTCCTTCTTGGTGTTGATGAAGATCAGCACACGGACTTCTTCGAGCTCTTTCTTCAGCAGACCAAGCAGCAGTGGAAATTTTTCCCGCCGGGAAACGTGGTAGACAATCTGCTCGACGCGCTCGGCGGTTACCTGCTCGGGTTCGATGCGAACCTTCTCGGCCAGATTCATGAACTCGTAGGCAAGCTCCATAACCCGCGGTGACAAGGTCGCTGAGAAGAGCATCGTCTGGCGTTTTTCGAAAGGCGGCAAGCGTCGCAGGATATATCGCAGGTCCTTGATAAAACCCATGTCAAACATCCGGTCGGCTTCGTCAATCACCAGCGACTCAACATCTTTCAAGGTAAAGACGTTTTGTTTGGAGTAATCGATCAGACGACCCGGGGTAGCAACGATCACATCGACACCTGCCTGCAAGGCCTGGCGCTGTTTCTCGTAATCAACCCCACCGAAGATTGCTTGCACCTTGAATGGGCAGAACTCGCCCAGAGCGGCGGCATCGGCACATATCTGCACCACCAGTTCGCGGGTCGGTGCCAGGATCAGGGCACGAGGGCCTTTTTTTGAGGCTGACGGCGTTCGGCTCAAACGGGTAAACAGCGCGAGCAGGAAAGCGGCGGTCTTTCCGGTCCCGGTCTGCGCCTGGGCGGCAACATCGCGCCCGTTCAGGGCGAGGGGAATTGACTCCTCCTGCACCGGAGTCAGGTCAACAAAGCCGACCTTTTCAATACCGCGCATAAGCTCCGCGGGGAGATCAAGTTCAGTAAATTTCATGCAACATGACGGCGAGATGAACGCGCAGACAGGGAGAGCAAATTCTCGTCCTGTCCCTGGTTCCTTACCCCGCGTCCCTTTCTAGAGTTCAATCCCCATCGCTTCTGCGACGGTGTGGATATCCTTGTCGCCGCGACCGGAGAGACAGACCAGCACAACAGCATCGGCCGGCAATTGAGGCACAAGTTTGACAAGGTGGGCGATGGCGTGAGCACTCTCAAGAGCCGGGATGATCCCCTCCATTTCCGTCAGCAGACGGAAAGCGGCAAGAGCCTCATCGTCAGTGACCGAAACGTACTCGGCCCGGCCGATATCCTTGAGGTAAGCATGCTCCGGGCCGACCCCTGGATAATCGAGCCCGGCTGAGATCGAATGGGCATGCTGAATCTGGCCATCATCGTCCTGCAGCAGATAGGTCTTGTTGCCATGCAGCACCCCGACACGACCGGCCGAGATGCTTGCCGCATGCTTGCCGGTCGCAACACCAAGGCCGGCAGCCTCAACACCGATCAGGCGCACGTCAGTATCTTCGACAAACGGGTAGAACAGCCCCATGGCATTGGAGCCGCCACCGATACAGGCAACGGCCGCATCCGGCAAGCGCCCTTCGACCTCGAGCATCTGCTGTTTCGCTTCGATACCGATAACCGACTGAAAATCTCGCACCATCTGCGGGTAAGGATGCGGGCCTGCCACGGTACCGATCACGTAGAAAGTATCACGCACGTTGGTGACCCAGTAGCGCAGAGCCTCATTCATAGCATCCTTGAGGGTGGCTGTGCCGCTCGTCACCTCATGTACTCGTGCACCGAGGAGTTTCATGCGAAAGACGTTGAGCGACTGGCGACGGATATCTTCGGTTCCCATGAAAACGTCGCATTCAAGACCGAAGAGAGCAGCGACCGTGGCGGTTGCGACACCGTGCTGGCCGGCGCCAGTTTCGGCGATTACCTTGCGCTTGCCCATGCGCCGTGCCAGGAGTATCTGCCCCACCGTATTATTGACCTTGTGGGCCCCTGTGTGATTCAGGTCTTCGCGTTTGAGATAGATCTTCGCTCCACCAAAATGAGTGGTGATACGTTCAGCGAAGTAAAGCGGGCTTGGTCGACCGACATAATGTTTCAGGTAACTTTCGAACTCGGCGTGAAAAGTCGGATCGGCCTGGCACTGCCGGTAGCTCTCTTCGAGCTCCAGCAGCGCCGGCATCAGGGTTTCGGCGACATAACGCCCACCGAACTGACCAAAATGTCCACGCGGATCAGGTTGTTGATACATGATTAGCCGGCCTCCTTGGCCAGACGGATAAAGCGTGCCACTTTTTCCGGGTCTTTTTGTCCAGGTTGACGTTCAACCCCGCTCGAGACATCCACGCCATAGGGCCTGACCTGAGACACAGCCTGGGTCACGTTGTCCGGGCTCAGTCCGCCAGCCAGAATCACGCGATGCTTTTCGGCTATCCGCGCAGCCATTCCCCAGTCACAGCGCTGACCGGTTCCACCGAACTGCCCCGGGACGCAGGCATCCAGCAGCAGGGCTGAGACCGGATAAGCCGCAAGAGAAGCCAAGTCCACCCCCGACTCCAGACGCAAAGCCTTGATCGCCCTGGCAGGCGGGAAGCTGCATTCGGCAGGGAGTTCATCGCCATGCAACTGGACAACATTCAAGCCGCAGAGTGCGATAATTGCGCGAATCCTGTCAGGGTCTTCATTGACAAACAGGCCGACCGTGGTCAACAGCGGTGGCAGCCTGGCAATAATCTGCCGTGCATGATCAGGCTCAACACAGCGTGGGCTCCCCGCGTAAAAGACAAAACCCAGCGCATCAGCGCCGCAAGCTGCCGCGTGAAGAGCATCTTCAAGGTTGGTGATACCGCAGATTTTCACCCGCGGCACGCCATGACCTGACACGTTTCAACCGACCTTTGGCAGAAATGACAGCGACTCCTTGATAGCCGCCTCCGGGTATTCGTAATCCTGCAGTTCACCGCTGAAATAAGCATCATAAGCCGCCATATCGACATGCCCGTGACCAGACAGGTTGAAGAGGATAACCCTCTCCTTCCCTTCTTCCTTGGCCTGCAACGCCTCGTCAATCGCCCCGCGGATCGCGTGGGATGATTCGGGGGCAGGGATAATCGATTCGGTCCGTGCGAACAGGACCGCCGCCTCAAAACAGGCGACCTGATGAACAGCTTTGGTCTCGACGATCCCGGCATGAACCAGTTGCGAAACCAGGGGGGAAGCTCCATGGTAACGCAGACCACCGGCGTGAATCCCCGGCGGCATGAAATCATGACCAAGGGTATACATCTTTGAAATCGGTGCCATCTTCGCTGTGTCGCCATAGTCAAAGGCGTAAACGCCTTTGGTCAAAGTCGGACAACTGGCCGGCTCGACCGCAAGAATCCGCACGTTCTTGCCATTCGCCTTGTCCGAGACGAAGGGGAAGGCGATGCCGGCGAAGTTGGAACCACCACCATGACAGCCGATAACCACGTCGGGGTAGTCTCCGGCGATCTCAAGCTGCTCTTTGGCCTCCAGACCAATAATTGTCTGGTGCAGACAAACGTGATTGAGAACGCTGCCGAGGGCGTAACGGGTGTCCTCATGGGTAGCAGCATCTTCCACCGCCTCGCTGATAGCAATACCGAGGGAGCCCTGGTTATCGGCATCCTTGGCAAGGATTGCCCGACCGGCGTTGGTCTGGTCGGAAGGCGACGGCAGAACATTGGCACCCCACAGCTGCATCATGCTCTTGCGGTAGGGTTTCTGACCGTAGGAAACCCTGACCATGTACACCGTGCATTCCAGCCCGAAATGCTGACAGGCCATGGCGATGGACGACCCCCATTGCCCGGCACCGGTTTCAGATGCGATGCGCTTGGTCCCCGCCAATTTGTTGTAATAGGCTTGCGGCACAGCGGTATTCGGCTTGTGGGAGCCAGCCGGGGAGACACCTTCATACTTGTAATAAATTCTGGCCGGAGTGCCCAGGGCTTTTTCCAATCGGTGCGCCCGGAAAAGCGGTGATGGCCGCCAGAGTTTGTAAATCTCGCGCACCTCTTCCGGGATATCGATCCAGCGTTGCTGGGAAACTTCCTGTTCAATCAACGCCATCGGAAAGAGCGGTAGCAGATCGTCAGGGCTCACCGGCTGCATGGTTACCGGGTGAATCACCGGAGCCATCGGGCCAGGCATGTCCGGGATAATATTGTACCACTGCTTGGGTAGCCGGTCTTCGCTGAGAAGGATTTTGCTCTGCATAATTTTCTCCTTAAAATTTGGATGTTATACGCAATAAGAATATTTGTGTCAGTACAGATTCTGGCTTAGCGACCTTGAAGCTCACGCAATCTGGCACCGATATCGGCTTGACGCATCAGTGCTTCACCGACCAGAAACCCCTGGGCACCAGCTCGTTGCAGGCGCAAGACGTCAGCCCGGTCAACGATACCGCTTTCCGTAACAACGAAATGCCCGGCGGGGATGCGCGGCAGCAAGCGTTCTGTCGTTGCCAGGTCCGTCTCAAAGGTCTGCAGGTTGCGGTTGTTAATGCCGATCAACTGGCAATCAGTAGCAAGCGCCATCTCCAGTTCCCGCTCATCATGCACTTCGAGCAGAACATCAAGCTGAAGATCGGTTGCCAAGGCATTGTACTCCGCCAGTTGCCTCACATCAAGCATGGCGGCAATCAGCAGCACCGCGTCGGCACCAGCCACCCGTGCTTCGTATATCTGATAAGGATCACAGATAAAATCCTTGCGCAGCAACGGTAGGCTGACAATCTCGCGAATCTGTCCGAGATATTGCAGATGCCCCATAAAAAAATGCTCGTCAGTCAACACCGACAGACAGGTAGCACCGTTCTCCTGGTAGATCTCTGCAATCGACAGAGGGTCGAAATCGGCACGAATCACCCCTTTGCTCGGCGAACCTTTTTTGACCTCGGCAATAACAGCAGTCCAGCCTGACTCTGCAGCCGCGCGCAACGCACGAAGAAACCCCCGGGGGGCGTCCTCAAGCTCGGCAATCCGCCTCTGCAGTTCAGCAAGAGGGCGACGGCTTTTGGCCAAGGCAACTTCCTGGTGTTTGTGTGCGGCTATCCGGTCAAGAATCATCATCAGCCTTCGTGCGTTAGTTTTTGCAGCTGCAGGTGACGGCAATCAGCTTTTCAAGTTTGTGCAGCGCCTGGCCGTCATCGATCGCCTGACGCGCCTTCTCCAGGCCACTGTCAATCGTGCGGGCAAAGCCGGCGGCAACCAGACCATAGGCCGAGTTAAGCAGGACCACATCGCGCTTCGGTCCGGGTGCCCCGCCGAGAATCGTCCTGACAATCGCGGCATTAACGGTGGCATCCCCCCCCTGAAGATCAGCAAGAGCGCACCGCTGCAGGCCAAAATCTTCCGGCTCGACGGTTGAGAGAGTGATCGCGCCATCGGCAATCTCAGCGACCCTGGTAGGCCCGGTCAGGGTCACCTCATCCATACCGTCCAGCCCGTGCACAACAAAACCACGGCGGCAACCCAACTGGACCAGCACCCTGGCGAGAACTTCTACCAGGCTTTCCTGGTAGACACCAAGCACCTGGCGATCAGCTCTGGCAGGATTGGTCAGTGGCCCAAGAACATTAAAAATAGTGCGGATACCAATTTCGCGTCGCGGCCCGATAGCGTGCTTCATAGCCCCGTGCAGAGCCGGTGCGAAGAGGAAGCCGATACCGATTTCGTTGATGCAGGCCTCGACCTGCTGCGCGGTCACATTGAGATTGACTCCCAGGCTTTCAAGCACATCGGCACTGCCACAGGTTGACGAGATGCTGCGGTTGCCGTGTTTAGCGACCTTGACACCACAAGACGCAACAACCAGAGCGACTGTCGTTGAAATATTAAAACTGCGGGTGCCACTACCACCGGTACCGCAGGTGTCGAGAATCGTTTCCCGATCAAGATTGATATCGTCCCGGTCGATATCCAGCGCCCTTCCGACCCGGATCGGCGTGGCCCGGTCGCGCATCACGCGCGCGGCGCCGGTAAATTCAGCGATCGTTTCCCCTTTCATGCGCAAGGCCGTGATAAAGGCACCGACCTGGGCCGGCGTGGCTTCACCACCCATAATCTGGCTCATCACTTCGATCATCTCGGCTTCAGAAAGGTCCTGATTCTGCACCACCTTGCCGATCGCTTCCTTGATCATCTTGCCCTCCACGCCTCATCTGACGTTCCTGCGTCAGATGTCATGGATAAAAAATTCCGCAGGAGCTCCATGCCGTTGACCGTCAAAATCGATTCCGGGTGAAATTGTACCCCCCAGAGTGGCAACTGGCGATGCCGCATGCCCATGATCTCGCCCTCAGCGGTCCAGGCGGTAATTTCAAGTGAGTCCGGCAGGCTCTCACGCTCGACAAGCAAGGAATGATAACGAGTCGCCGCGAAGGGGTCAGGTAATCCGGAGAAAAGCTCACGACCGTCATGAAAAACCGGGCTCGTCTTGCCATGCATCAGGCGTTCAGCCCTGACGATTCGGCCACCGAAGGCCTGCCCGATCGACTGGTGACCAAGACAGACGCCCAGGATCGGCAATTTACCGGCAAAATGCCTGATAGCTGCCACCGAGATACCAGCCTCATTGGGCGTACAGGGTCCAGGAGAAATTACCAGCCGTTGCGGATTAAGTCGGGCTATCTCATCAAGAGTGATCTTGTCGTTGCGGTAAACAACAACTTCCTCGCCCAATTCACGCAGGTATTGCACGAGGTTATAGGTAAACGAATCATAATTATCGATCATCAGCAGCATGTCAGTCCAACCCTTTACGCGCCATCTCTACCGCCAGTTTGACCCCCATCGCCTTGTTGATGGTTTCGTCATATTCGGCTGCAGGGTCCGAGTCGGCAACAATCCCCGCACCGGCCTGCAGATGAATATGCGCACCTTGGGCAACCAGGGTACGAATGGCGATAGCCAGGTCCATGTTGCCGTCGAAGGAGATATAACCGACAGCCCCACCGTATATCTCCCGGCGAACCGGCTCAAGTTCCTCGATAATTTCCATAGCACGTATTTTCGGCGCGCCGCTCAATGTTCCGGCAGGAAATGTGGCGGCAAACACATCCAGCGCGTCCTGCCCCGGAAGCAGCTGACCGCTGACATTTGAGACAATATGCATCACATGAGAGTAGCGCTCGACCACCATCAGCTCGTCGACGCGGACAGAACCGGTAGCACAGACACGGCCCAGGTCATTTCGGCCGAGATCAACCAGCATAATATGTTCAGCCCGTTCTTTGGGATCAGCCAGAAGTTCGGCTTCAAGACGCAAGTCCTCCTCGGGTGTCGCCCCTCTCGGCCGGGTACCGGCGATTGGACGAACCTCGACATGTTCACCCTCTTTGCGCACCAAAACTTCAGGAGAAGCTCCGATGACTCGCGTATCATCAAACTGCAAATAGAACATATAGGGAGACGGGTTGATCGTGCGCAGCGCCCGGTAGACATCAAACGGATCAGCAGCCAACTGGCCCGAGAAGCGCTGGGACAAAACAACCTGAATAACATCTCCGGCCCGGATGTAATTCTTGCAGTTCTCGACGGCGGACTCAAAATCGCGACGGTTGAAATTGGAGACAAGATCGACAGCTCCCGTACAAGGCTTAACTGGCGGACGTTCCGGCAGTGGCTTGCGGAGACGTGCTACCATGCTGTCTATCCGTGCTAGCGCCGCATCATAAGCCAGCCCCGGGTCGTCCCTATCGAGCAGGTGTATATTGCTGACGACCTTTATTTTCTGCTGCATGTTATCGAAGATCAGCAAGGTTTCTGTAATCAGGAACCAACTGTCCCAAGCGCCAATCTCTGCCTGGTTCAACTCAGGGAGGCCTTCGATGTGCCGAACCATATCGTAGCCGAGATAGCCGACAGCACCGCCATAAAATCGTGGCAGTCCAGGCACAACCACTGGCTTGTAAGGTGACAGAAATTTTTTCAATTCAAGGAGCGGAGCTGAAGAGCAGCCCGAATCAACGACTTTACCGTTCTCCAGAACCTCGAATTCCTTACCGCGACAGCGGAAAGCTCGACCCGAGCCAACCCCCAGAAATGAATAGCGGGCCCATTTCTCTCCACCAGCGATACTCTCCAGCAGGAAGGCACTTCTGTGGTCGTCTATCTTACAGAAGGCCGACACAGGGGTTTCCATATCCGCGAGGATCTCCCGGTAGACAGGAATCAGGCTTCCTTTTCGGCTGAGTTTAAAAAAGTCGTCGCGTGTGGGTAAGTACATAGATATTCCCTGTGAATTGAATCGGGCAAAAGTAGCATGAACCCTCGAAAACGGTCAAGAAATGCAAGGATCAGTCTAAGGAAATAATTAACGAGGGGAAGTTTCCACCATGACACACGAGAAAACAGAGACCATGCATCAACATATTCAAGCTGAGACACCTTTTCTCCACAGCTAAACGCAAGGAAGGGGCGGGAGAAATCTCCCGCCCCTTCAAATAATACATGTAAACAGCAAGTTACTTTTGCTCTACGGCGTCCACAGAAGCGTCAGCCTCAGGAGCTGTATCTACTGCAGCATCGGCCTCAACGGCAACCTCTTCTGCCACAACGGCTTCCTCTACTGGCTCAACAACCTTGACTTTAGGCTTTGCGACAGGCTTGGCCTTCTTCTTTGGTTTTGCAGTAAATTCTGTTTCTACCAATTCGATAATCGAAAGCGCCGCATTGTCACCAGCGCGATGACCAACCTTGATAATACGGGTATACCCGCCTGGACGGTCAGCATAACGTGGTGCAATATTGTCGAGCAATTTTGCAACGGTCTTCTTGTCACGAACAACTTCAGCAACAAGGCGACGTGAATGCAAATCGCCTTTCTTTGCCTGGGTGATCAGTTTTTCTGCAATTTTACGCAGTTCCTTGGCGCGAGCATCAGTGGTGGTTATCTTCTCGCTGTCAAACAACGAGGTCACCATGTTGCGCATCATGGCCTTGCGATGACTGGTGTTACGGCCCAGCCGCTTACCGGATTTTCTATGACGCATTGCTATTAAACCCTTTCTCTAGATAACATTCCGGCAGGGGCTTACCCTAGAGTTCTTCATCACTCTTCTCAATCATCTTCAGATACTCCGGATCAGGAAAACCATCCAGATTTATCCCGAGGGTCAGACCCATTTCAGAAAGGATATCTTTGATTTCATTGAGAGATTTGCGGCCGAAATTCTGTGTTTTCAGCATTTCCGCCTCGGACTTCTGCACGAGTTCACCGATCAGGCGGATATTGGCATTCTTCAGACAGTTGGCACTCCGCACCGACAGTTCAAGCTCGTCAACGCGACGGTAGAGGTTCTCATTGATCGGCGCCTTGGTGCCATCACTTTCACCAGTATCGACCGGCTCAAGAGCCTCATCGAAATTAATGAAGAGCTGTACCTGCTCTTTAACAATTTTCGCTGCATAGGCAAGAGCATCATCAGGCTTAACGCTACCGTCAGTGTGAATCTCAAGCACGAGTTTGTCATAGTCTGTCACTTGCCCGACGCGGGCGTTACTGACAATGAAATTCACCTTCTTGATCGGCGAAAAAAGGGCATCAATGGCAACAGTTCCAACGGGAGCTTTTTCATCGCGATTGCGATCAGCCGGGCCATAACCCTTGCCCATGGCAACCACCATATCCATCTCGACATCAGCTTCCTTGCCACAGGTCGCGATGTGATGCTCCGGGT
>Ga0209231_1000816_pt1 | contig 14543 bp, 12 predicted proteins | sample Deesub45470m_DNA_FD_188086 | JGI IMG/M metagenome (GOLD analysis project Ga0209231, IMG submission 188086) | Deep subsurface microbial communities from North Pacific Ocean - 450_OLKR46/470m Metagenome (SPAdes) (version 2) | ecosystem: Environmental > Terrestrial > Deep subsurface > Unclassified ... | reverse complement strand
CGGGTAAAAAATTCATTTCAATAACACGAACACCACCTCCTTGGCAAGTTTCACATCTTCCGCTTTTAACATTAAAAGAGAATCTACCAGGTTTATAACCTCGTATAGATGCTTCATTTGTTTTTGCATATAAACTTCTAATTTCACTAAAAACACCCGTATAAGTTGCTGGGTTTGAACGTGGAGTTCTGCCAATTGGCGATTGATCTATGGCAATAACTTTATCTATATGTTCTAAACCTTCAATAGTTTTGTAAGGCATTGGTTTTTTTACGCCATTGTAAATGTGTTTATTTAAAATTGGGTAGAGCGTTTCATTAATTAAAGTAGATTTTCCACTTCCAGAGACACCCGTTACACAAATTAATTTTCCCAAAGGAAATTCAACTGTAAGGTTTTTTAAATTGTTTCCTGAAGCACCCGTAAACTTAATTTTATGACCATTTCCTTTTCGCCTTTTTTTAGGAACTTCAATTATCTTTGTTCCGTTTAAATAGTCAGCTGTTAAAGTTTTGTGTTGTTTCAATTCTAAAAAAGTTCCTTCACTTACAATTTCTCCACCAAAATGTCCAGCTCCCGGGCCAATATCTAACACAAAATCAGCGTGTTCTATCATTTCTTTATCGTGTTCTACAACAATAACAGAATTACCAATATCTCTTAAATTTAATAATGAATTTATCAATTTTAAATTATCGCGTTGGTGTAGTCCAATACTTGGTTCGTCTAAAATATAAAGTACGCCAACCAACTGAGAGCCAATTTGTGTTGCTAAGCGAATGCGTTGCGCTTCACCACCTGACAACGATTTTGAGCTTCTATCTAACGATAAATAATCTAAACCGACATTCATTAAAAATTGAATTCTCGTTTTTATTTCTTTAAGTATTTCTGAAGCTATTTGAAGCTGTTTAGCCGTTAATTTTTCTTCAAGGGTATCAAAATATTTCGCAAGTTCTGAAATATCAAGTTGGGCTATTTCTGAAATATTTCTTTCATTAATTTTGAAGTACAGCGCTTCCTTTTTTAATCTGTTTCCATTACAAGTTTCGCAAATAACTTCATCCATAAAATCTTTTGCCCAACGTTTTATTGAAGTTGAATCACTTGAATTGTACTGACTTTCAATAAAGTTGATAATTCCTTCAAAATCAATTTCATAAGTTCTGGTAACGCCCATTGTTTTTGAAGCAATCTCAAACTTTTCATGGCCGCCATTTAATATAATTTCAATGGCTTCTTTTGGTATTTTTGAAATAGGATCCGTTAACAGAAAATTAAACTTATCTGCAATTAATTGTAATTGTTTAAAAATCCAGCTATTTTTTTGTTCACCAATAGGTGAAATTCCACCACTTTTTATTGAAATAGTGTTATTTGGAATAATCTTTTGAATATTTACTTTTTGAAGTTTCCCTAAACCATTACATGTTTCACAAGCACCTTTTGGCGAATTAAATGAAAAAGTATTTGGTTCAGGATTTGGGTAAGAAATTCCTGTTTCTGGGCACATTAAATCACGACTAAAATAACGTGGTATTTTAGATTCGTTTTCTAAAACCATTAATACATTTTCACCCGAATATAAAGCGGTTGTAATTGTTTCCTCTAACCTTTTTTCAGAAGATTTATTTACTAGCAATCTGTCAATTACTATCTCAATATCGTGCATTTTGTAGCGATCAAGTCGCATCCCTTTTTCAATTTCTTTTAACTCTCCATCAACACGGACGCGTACAAAACCTTGTTTTGAAATTTGCTCAAACAATTCTCTGTAATGCCCTTTTCTTGATTTTACAATAGGTGCAAGTACAATTATTTTTTTTTGATCAAAATCATTTAAAATAAGCTCTTTAATTTTCTCATCAGTATAGCTAACCATTTGTTTGTTAGTGTTGTACGAATAAGCATCTGCAGCGCGAGCATACAGCAAACGTAAAAAATCGTAAATTTCTGTAATGGTACCAACTGTTGAACGGGGACTTTTATTTGTCGTTTTTTGTTCAATTGAAATAACGGGTGATAAGCCTTCAATTTTATCAACATCTGGCCGTTCCAATCCACCTAAAAACTGACGAGCATATGCTGAAAATGTTTCAATATATCTTCTTTGACCTTCAGCATAAATAGTGTCAAAGGCTAATGACGATTTTCCACTACCACTTAAACCAGTGATAACTACTAATTTTTCTCTCGGAATTCGAACATCAATATTTTTTAAATTATGAACGCGCGCTCCAAGTATTTCAATATATTCTTCGTGTTTTGTCATTAGAAATTTCGGAAAGTTGCAAAGTTAAAAAAAGAACTTATAAATTTAGGGTATCACTCTATCTTATTTTGAAATTTAGTATATTGCACTAAAATAATAAGCCTTGAACTGGATAGATTCTTTACGTCATTTTTTTGAAAAACATGGGTTTGCAGTATCTTCAAGATTTGCTGACAGACTTGGTATGAATGTGTCAAACGTGCGTTTATTTTTTATTTATATTTCTTTTTTCACTTTGGGTTTTTCCTTCGGAATTTATTTAACGCTCGCTTTTTTATTGCGTTTAAAAGACATGATTTATACGAAAAGAAATTCGGTTTTTGATTTGTAATATATGTTAGTAAAAACAAAATTATATATTTCATTATTTCTGTTAACAATTGTACTAATTATTGGAATAGTTGGCTTTTCAATTATTTCAAATGAAACATTTGTAGATTCATTATATATGACAGTAATTACCATGTCTACAGTTGGGTTTGGTACACTTCATGAACTAAATCAAACAGAAAAATTATTTACCATTGTTTTAATAATATTAAGTATTGGTGTTTATGGTTATTCAGTTACATCCTTAACTGAATATTTTACAAATGACAATTTTTTTCAACTTCTAAAATATAAAAAGATGCAACAAAAAATTCAAAAGTTAGAGAATCATACTGTTGTGTGTGGTTATGGCCGTAATGGTAGGCAGGCTGTTGTTAAGCTTAAAAAGTTTAATATGCCCTGTGTAGTAATTGAAAAAGATAAAGCGATATTAGAAGAATTGGATTTGAACAAAATCATGTATGTTGAGGGAGATGGAACAGATGATAAAACGCTTCAAGAAGCAGGAATTAAGAACGCAAAAAGTTTAATTACAGCGCTGCCTTCAGATGCTGATAATTTGTTTGTGGTACTTTCTGCAAGGCAAATAAATAAAACATTTACAATAATAAGTAGAGCTTCAGCGGAATCTTCTTTTAAAAAATTACTCATTGCAGGTGCTAATAATATTATTATGCCCGATAAAATTGGCGGAGAACATATGGCTTCTCTTGTTGTAACACCCGATTTGGTTGAATTTGTAGATAAATTAAAGATTAATGATGAAAGTTCAACAAATTTAGTGGAAATTTCAATCAATGATTTGCCTTCAGAATTTTTGAATAAAACTATTTTAGATTTGGATATAAGAAAACAAACAGGTTGTAACGTAATTGGTTTTAAAACGCCAGAAAATGAATACATTATTAATCCAGAAGCTAACATAAAATTAATACCTAATTCTCATTTAATTTTGCTTGGAAGACCGAAACAAATTCAAACTCTGCGTCAAATATTTCTTTAATTAATTTAGTATTAACAGACAATAATTCAAGTTTAAGTAAAAAAATTTGTAGCAATATCTTTTTTTTGCCATATTGCGGCTACTTTAATAAATCTAACCTAAAATTATGTATAAAAAACTTCTTTCACTATTATTTATAATAGTGCCATTTATTTCAAATGCTCAAGAAAAAGGTCTTGATGAAAAAATTAATGATTGGTTTGAGCCTATTACAGCAAAATGGGAGGGAATAGTTTTTTGGATAATTCCAGGAACTGGTGTTCCTCTTGTAGTTGTATTATTGGTTCTTGGAGCTGTATTTTTCACCATTTATTTTAAGTTTATTAATGTAAGAAGATTTACACTTGCCATAAATGTGGTAAGAGGAAAATATGATGAAGTAGAAGGTCACGGAGTTGAAAAAGCTGAAATTTTTGTTGTTGACGGAGATATCCCAGATACCATCAGGGATGAAAGTAAAGAAGGAGAAGTTAGTCATTTTCAGGCATTGGCTACAGCTGTTTCTGGAACTGTAGGTTTGGGAAATATTGCAGGTGTTGCTTTGGCAATTTCAATTGGTGGTCCAGGTGCTACTTTTTGGATGGTTGTTGCGGGTTTGTTAAGTATGTCAACTAAATTTGTGGAGTGTACTTTAGGTGTGAAATATCGTGATGTTGGTCCCGACGGAACTGTTTATGGTGGTCCAATGTATTATTTATCAAAAGGTTTGGCTGAAAAAGGGTTTAAAAATTTCGGTAAAATTTTGGCAGTTCTTTTTGCAATTTTATGCGTAGGAGCTTCATTTGGAGGTGGTAACGCAGTACAATCTAATCAAGCAGCAGAACAATTAGCTGCAATGCTAGGTATGCAAGGTGGTTATACTGGTACTATTATAGGTGTTGGTATCGCAATAATTGTTGGTTTTGTAATTATTGGGGGAATAAAAAGAATAGCCTCTGTTACAGAAAAAGTTGTGCCATTTATGGCAGTAATTTATATAATCGCTTGTTTAATTGTAATGTTTGCACATTGGAGTTATATTGATGATGCCATTGCATTAATTTTTAGAGAAGCATTCAGTCCAAGTGCTGGTTTAGGTGGTTTCTTTGGAGTTTTAATAACAGGGTTTAGACGTGCAGTTTTTTCTAATGAAGCAGGAGCAGGTTCAGCCGCAATCGCGCATTCAGCAGTAAAAACTAAATATCCGGCATCTGAAGGGATTGTTTCTCTATTAGAACCATTTATTGATACCGTTGTTATTTGTACAATGACAGCCTTAGTCATTATTTTTTATAATAGTGATGGATTGTTTGTTTACGGAGGTGATGGCGCAGGATCAGTTATAATTGATGGTGTTGCAGTTGGTGGTGTTAATTTAACATCAATGGCGTTTGGGGCAGTTATTCCTTGGTTTCCATACGTATTAACTATAGCTGTAGTTCTTTTTGCTATTTCCACTATGATTTCCTGGTCTTATTATGGATTACAATCTTGGAAATATTTGTTTGGAAGAAGTAAGTTGGCAGATTTAACCTATAAGGTATTATTTATAATATTTATTGTTATTGGTGCAGCAGCTTCTATGAAAGCTGTATTTGATTTCTCTGATGCCATGATTTTAGCTTTAGTATTCCCTAATATGATAGGATTATTATTCTTATTCCCAGTTGTTAGAGATGAATTGGTAAAATACTTAAAAGCAATTAAAGTAAAACTTACTTTTTTTAAATAAAAGGTTTTTATGAAAATATTTAAATCCCATTTCAGGTATCATAAACGCCAAAGAAATGGGATTTTCTTTTTGCTTTTAATTATAGTAGGTCTTCAATTGGTTTTCTTTTTTGCTGATTTTTCTTCTTCAAAAAAAATTAAAATTACAGAAAATAAAATGGCTGCTTTTCAAAATGAAATGGATTCATTAAATGCCTTAGCATTAGAAAATAACAAACCAAAAATGTATGCTTTCAATCCAAATTATATAACAGATTATAGAGGTTATCAGCTTGGAATGAATATTTCAGAGATTGATAAGTTGCTTGAATTTCGTGAAAATGGAAATTTTATAAACTCTGCAAAACAGTTTCAAGAGGTTACTAAAGTGAGTGATAGCTTGCTGAATGAAATTAGCCCATTTTTTAAATTTCCAAATTGGGTAACTTCAGAAAAAAATAATTCCAAAAGTAAAAACAATAGTGGAAATGTGCTTATTAAGAAAAATATTAATACTGCCAATATTGATGATTTTAAAGCTATAAGTGGAGTTGGAGAAAAAATTGCTAAAAGAATCATTGATTATAGAACTAAATTGCAAGGGTTTTCATTAAATGATCAACTATTTGAAGTTTGGAATTTAGATAAGGAGTTGGCCAAAAAAGTTTTACAGGAATTTGAAGTCTCTGAGAAGCCTTCAATAAAAAAAATGAATATCAATAAGATAATATTTAAAGAATTATTAGCAATTGTTTATGTTGATTTTGAACTAACTAAAAAGATTCTTAATTATAGAGATGAAGTTGCTGAAATTCAATCACTTGAAGAGCTCAAAAAAATTGATGGTTTTCCGTTAGAAAAATATGACAGAATAGCCTTATATTTGGTGGCTGAATAATAATACTATTAAGATTATAGCCAATATGAATAGCATGTATTTTACTGAGGAGCACGAGGCATTTAGACAAAGTTTTAAGAATTTTTTACAAAAAGAAGTCGTTCCTTTTATTGATAAATGGGAAAAAAACGGAACGATAGAACCTTTCATTTGGAAGAAATTTGGTGAAATGGGCTACTTCGGATTAAATTCACCTGTTGAATATGGTGGTTTGGGGTTAGATATTTTTTACACCGTGATTTTTTTAGAAGAATTACAAAAGGTAAATTCAGGTGGCTTTGCCGCAGCAATGTGGGCACATACCTATTTAGCAATGACACATGTTGCCGCAGAAGGAGATGATAAAATTAAAGTAACCTATTTAACACCAAGTATTCATGGAGAAAAAATAGGATGTTTATGTATTACTGAACCTTTTGGAGGATCGGATGTTGCAGGAATGAGAACAACTGCTATTAAAAAAGGAAATACTTATGTAATTAATGGCTCAAAAACATTTATTACAAACGGTGTTTATTCAGATTATTTAGTAGTAACGGCAAAAACAGATGTTACATCTAAAAATAAAGGAATCAGTATTTTTATAATTGATCGGGAAGCAAAAGGGATTTCATCAACTAAATTAGATAAATTAGGTTGGAGAGCATCAGATACTGCTGAAATAGCTTTTGACAATGTAGTAATTCCTTCAAAAAATTTAATGGGTGAAGAAGGTAAAGGTTTTTCTTATATTATGAGTCATTTTGCCTTGGAGCGTTTAGTGATGGGAATTAATGCGCATGCAAGAGCAGAATATGCTTTAGATTATGCGATACAATATATGTCTGAAAGACAAGCTTTTGGAAAAACATTAAATAAATTTCAAGCTTTACGACATAAAGTTGCAGATATGGCAAGTGAAATTGAAATGTGTAAAGAGTTTAACTATTCTGTTGCAAAAAGATTAAATGATGGGCAATATGTGGTAAAAGAAGCAAGTATGTCTAAACTTCTTTCAACGAAAATGGCAGATAAAGTGATTTATGAATGTTTGCAACTTCTAGGTGGATATGGTTATATGGAGGACTACCCAATGGCGCGTCTTTTAAGAGATAGCAGATTGGGACCTATTGGAGGAGGAACTTCAGAGATTTTAAGAGAAATTATTGCCAAAATGGTTATTGATAAAAAAGAATATAAGCCAGCAACAAAAATTTAGGCTACTAAATAATAATAATATTAAAAAAAGAGGCTGTCTAAAAAATATTCAAAACCGTCATCTGAATTTATTTCAGAATCTCATCATGCTGATAATCAATCACTATGAGAAGCTGAATCAAGCCTGCCTGCGGTAGGCGGGTTCATGTTGACGAAAATTTTATTTTTTAGACAGCCTCTTTTTTTTGTTCAATTATTTATAAAAAGAATATTATCTGTAAAAAATAAATAGTTCTTAACACTACATGGTTTTCGTAAAAATAGTTTTGTAATTTCAAGGTAAAAATGTATTAATTTAATCAAAATTTTAAAAATAATAAATTATGAAGCCCATTAAAATTTATTTTCAATTAATATTTTTAGGTATCTTCTTTTTGGTTGGATGCTCTAATGATAATTTAATAGATTCGACTCAATTAGAAGGTAATATAGAATCAACAAATCAGACTTCGGGAAGAGCAGGTTTAAAACCTATTGGATCTGGTGTTATGATGCAAGCTTTTTATTGGGATGTTCCAGCAGGGGGCAACTGGTGGAATATAGTAAAAGGAAAAATTCCTGCCTGGAGTAGTGTAGGGATAGATGCAATTTGGTTACCACCTGCTTCAAAAGCTCAAAATGGTGCATTTTCTATGGGATATGACCCTTATGATTATTTTGATTTTGGTCAATACAATCAGATGGGAAGCATTGAAACTCGTTTTGGATCTTTAACAGAACTTCAAGCTTTAATAAATACAGCTCATACAGCACAGTTAAGTGTAATAGCAGACATTGTTATCAATCATAATAGTGGTGGTGCAAGTGAAGTTAATCCGATAACAGGCACAAGTACTTGGACAAATTTTACACCTTTATCTGGAAAATTTAATAGAACATTTACTGATTTTCACCCGAATACAATACATACTAACGATTCTGGTGCGTTTGGAGGTTTCCCTGATTTGTGCCACAATCAAATTAATGTACAAAATTGGTTATGGAAAGATGCAGGATCTGTAGCTAAATATTATAGAGATATTATAGGTTTTGATGGTTGGCGTTTTGATTATGTGAAAGGGTTTGAACCTTGGGTGGTTCAAAATTGGAATGCTGAAGTTGGTGGGTTTTCGGTTGGTGAATATTGGGATTCAAACGTGAATACATTAGATTGGTGGACAACTCAGTCACAAGCTAGTGCTTTTGATTTTGCGTGTTACTATAGAATGAACGATGCGTTTGATGGGAATAACTTGAATAAATTAAATGATGATATGTTATGGAAGCGTAATGCAAGTAAAGCAGTAACCTTTGTAACAAATCATGATACCGATGAAATTTTTACAGGAAAAATGTTAGCATATGCTTATATTTTAACACATGAAGGGTATCCTACAATTTTTTATAGAGATTATGAAGAATGGTTAAATAAAGAAAGATTGAATAATTTAATATGGATTCATAATAACTTAGCAGGTGGTACAACTAATATTTTATATACTGATTCAGATGAGTATATAGCGAAAAGAAATGGGTATAATAATGCTGGATTAGTAGTTTATATAAATAATTCTAATAGTTGGTTAGAAAGATGGATTCAGACTAATTGGGCAAATACAATTGTTAAAGACTATACAGGGCATTCAAGTTGGCAACCAGTAACACAATCGGATAAATGGGTAAAAATTCAAGTTCCTCCTAAAAGTTACTCTGTTTGGGCGCCTAAATAAAAAATGAAATTTTTGCGGAAACAAATTAAATAGTTATATATTTGCAATCCAAAATTAAAAGGAGAACAATTTGAAAGGAGGTGCCATAATATGTTAATTATACCTATAAAAGACGGAGAAAATATTGATAGAGCGTTAAAACGTTACAAAAGAAAGTTTGACCGTACTAAAACAATGAAAAATTTACGTAACCGTAAACAATTCAACAAGCCTTCAGTAGTGAATCGCGCGCAAAATATAAAAGCCAAGTATGTTCAAAAACTAAGAACAAACGAAGAGCAAGGTTAATTTTTAGCCAAAACATATAAACCGTTAGTAATTGCAAATAACAATTCGTAAATTTGTGTACTAACGGTTTTTTTATGCCTATAAATTCTTTTTTAAGTTACTTATCATTCGAAAAAAAATATTCGCAGCATACAATAATAGCTTATCAAAATGATTTAAACTCTTTACAGCTATTTTGTAAAAAAGAATACAATAATCAAAATATTGCAGAAATTAATTATGCTCAAATTAGAAGTTGGATTGTTGGTTTAGTAAATTCAAATATTTCAAATCGTTCAATAAATAGAAAAGTATCTTCATTAAAATCATTCTATAAATTTCTTTTGAAAACGAAAGCAATTGAATTAAACCCTTTAGCCAAACATAAGGCTCTAAAAGTATCTAAACAAATTCAAGTGCCTTTTTCTGAAAAAGAAATCATAAATGTGTTCGATTTAGTTGATGAAGAAGTTAATTTTGAATCCGTAAGAAATAAACTGATCGTTGAGGTTTTTTATGCCACCGGGATTCGTAGAAGTGAGTTAATTAATATAAGAATTTCAGATATTGATCTTAGCAATGAAACAGTAAAAGTGCTAGGAAAAAGGAATAAAGAGCGTTACATTCCTCTAATTCAGCCTGTTCAAAACTCTTTAAAGAGTTATGTCACGTATCGTAGTGAAATTCAAACAATACAACCTTATTTATTTATTACTAAAAATGGAAAAAAAATATACGATACGCTTGTTTATCGAATAATAAATAATTATTTTAGTAAAGTGTCATCAAAAGTTAAAAAAAGCCCACATATTATTAGACATTCTTTTGCAACACATTTGCTGAATGAAGGCGCTGATTTAAACTCAGTAAAAGAATTACTTGGACATTCTAGTTTGGCGTCAACACAAGTTTATACCCACAGTAGTTTGGGTAAGTTAAAAGAAGTATATAACCAAGCTCACCCAAGGAGCCAAAAAACTAATTTATTATGAAAGTACATGTGCAATCTGTGAATTTTAATATTGATAAAAGTTTAATTGAATTTACTGAAAAAAAAGTAATTAGTTTAGATAAATATTATGATAAAATAGTTGATGTAGAAGTTTATTTAAAGGTGCAGCAAACAAGTGAGAAAGAAAATAAGATAGTAGATATAAAAGTGAATGTGCCAGGGAATGACTTTGTAGTTAAAAAACAAAGTAAAACATTTGAAGAAGGCATAATGTTAGCAGTAGATTCTTTAAAGAGACAGTTAGCTAAAAAGAAGGAAAAAGTGAGAGAGAAATAAATATTTAAAAAATAATTAGAAAAGTTTTGTTTAAAATTAAAACTTTAATACATTTGCAGTCCGTTAGAAATAGCGGGCTTCTTTTATGGAGTAAAATGCCGATGTAGCTCAGCTGGCTAGAGCAGCTGATTTGTAATCAGCAGGTCGTGGGTTCGAGTCCCTCTATCGGCTCAAAATTTAATAAAAGAAAAGTTTAGGTATTGTTTAGTGTTTTAAATAGTAAACAATAGGGATGAGAAGTTTATCCTGAGCGTAGTCGAAGGGAGTCCCTCTATCGGCTCAGATCTTTGAAAAAGAATGGTGAGATACTCAAGTGGCCAACGAGGGCAGACTGTAAATCTGCTGCGCAAGCTTCGAAGGTTCGAATCCTTCTCTCACCACAACCTAATTTATAGAAATATAAATTAATGAGAAATTGAAAAAAGAATGCGAGAGTAGCTCAGTTGGTAGAGCTTCAGCCTTCCAAGCTGACTGTCGCCGGTTCGAACCCGGTCTCTCGCTCATTTTTTGGCCGGTGTAGCTCAGGGGTAGAGCGTTTCCTTGGTAAGGAAGAGGTCATGGGTTCAATTCCCATCATTGGCTCAAATAGAATAGAATTGAATTTAACACTATATATAACTAAGATTTAAAAATTAAATAATCATGGCAAAAGCAAATTTTGATCGTTCCAAACCACACCTTAATATTGGTACAATTGGGCACGTTGACCACGGTAAAACTACCTTAACAGCTGCAATTACTGTTGTATTGCACGAAAAAGGATTTTGTGAAGTAAAAAACTTTGACCAAATTGATAATGCTCCTGAAGAAAAAGAAAGAGGTATTACAATTAATACGGCTCACGTAGAATATGCAACAGCAAATCGTCATTACGCTCACGTTGACTGTCCAGGTCACGCGGATTACGTAAAAAACATGGTAACTGGTGCTGCTCAAATGGACGGTGCAATTATCGTTGTTGCTGCTACAGATGGTCCAATGCCTCAAACAAGAGAGCATATTTTATTAGGCCGTCAGGTAGGTATTCCTAGATTGGTTGTATTCATGAATAAAGTGGATATGGTTGATGATGAAGAACTATTAGAATTAGTAGAAATGGAAATCAGAGATTTATTATCATTCTATGATTATGATGGTGATAATACTCCTGTAATTCAAGGATCTGCTTTAGGTGGTTTAAATATGGAACCTAAATGGGTTGAAAAAATATTAGAATTGATGGAAGCTGTTGATAATTGGATTGAATTACCTCCACGTGACGTTGATAAACCATTCTTAATGCCTGTTGAAGATGTATTCTCAATTACAGGTCGTGGTACAGTTGCTACTGGTCGTATTGAAACAGGTGTAGCTAATACAGGTGATGCAGTGGAAATTATTGGTATGGGTGCTGAAAAATTAACTTCTACAGTTACAGGAGTTGAAATGTTCCGTAAAATATTAGATAGAGGTGAAGCAGGTGATAACGTTGGTATCTTATTAAGAGGTATAGCAAAAGAAGATATCTCTAGAGGTATGGTAATTTGTAAGCCAAAATCAGTGAAACCACACGGTAAATTTAAAGCTGAGGTTTATGTACTTAAAAAAGAAGAAGGTGGTCGTCACACACCATTCCATAACAACTATCGTCCACAGTTTTACGTACGTACAACTGACGTAACAGGTACTATTAATTTACCTGATGGAGTTGAAATGGTAATGCCAGGTGATAACTTAACTATTACTGTAGATTTACACCAACCAATTGCATTAAATGTAGGTTTACGTTTTGCAATTCGTGAAGGAGGTAGAACTGTAGGTGCTGGTCAAGTAACAGAATTATTAGATTAATAAAATACACCTTATAATATAGTATTCATAGGTGCTTCTTTTAGAGGAGCACCTTATGTTTAACTACGGGTGTAGCTCAGTTGGTAGAGCACTGGTCTCCAAAACCAGGTGTCGGGAGTTCGAGTCTCTCCACCCGTGCAAATAAAATAGCGTGGTACGAGAAGTTTATCCTGAGCGCAGTCGAAGGAAGTCTCTCCACCCGTGCAAAAATTAAAGAAATGAATTTAGTTAACTATATAAAAGACTCTTTTGAAGAGTTACGTAATAAATTATCTTGGATTTCTTGGGAAGAAGCCCAAAAATCAACTGTGGTTGTTGCGATATTTACAATATTATTTGCGTTAGCAGTATTTGCTGTAGATAAATTTTTTCAAGCAGGGTTAACAGAATATTTTAAGCTATTTTAATTATAAAAATACTATGACTGATTCTGTAAAAAAATGGTACGTTGTTAGAGCCATTGGTGGGCAAGAAAATAAAGTGAAAACTTATATTGAAAATGAAATTGCTCGCTTAGGTATGACAGATTATGTAGAAAGAGTTTTGGTGCCAACAGAAAAAGTAATTCAAATACGTAACGGAAAAAAAGTAAACAAAGAAAGAGTTTATTTTCCAGGTTATGTAATGATTGAGGCAAATTTAAGTGGAGAATTACCACATATTATTAAATCAATTCCAGGAGTTATCGGTTTTTTAGGTGAAATAAAGGGTGGAGACCCTGTGCCAATGCGTAAAGCAGAAATTAATCGTATGCTTGGGAAAGTTGATGAATTATCTGTTCAAAATGACAATGTGGCAATACCTTATGTTATTGGTGAAACAGTAAAAGTAATTGATGGTCCATTTAATGGTTTTGATGGTGTTATTGAAAAAATAAATGAAGAAAAACGTAAGCTTGAGGTAATGGTTAAAATCTTTGGAAGAAAAACTCCATTAGAACTAAGTTACATGCAAGTAGATAAAATTTCATAATTGTTACATATAATTTGTAGTATTATACATTAGCTTCCAATCAATGTGTAGTATTTAATTTAAGATTTAAAAATGGCAAAAGAAGTAAGTAAGGTTGTAAAATTACAAGTTAAAGGAGGTGCTGCTAACCCATCACCACCAGTTGGACCTGCTTTAGGAGCTGCCGGAGTTAATATTATGGAGTTCTGTAAGCAATTTAATGCTAGAACTCAAGATAAACAAGGAAAAGTTTTACCAGTAGCAATTACTGTTTATAAAGATAAATCTTTTGATTTTGTTGTAAAAACTCCACCAGCCGCTGTTCAAATTTTAGAAGCAGCTAAAGTGAAAAAGGGTTCTGCAGAACCAAACCGAAATAAAGTAGCTACAGTTACTTGGGATCAATTGAGAAATATTGCTGAAGATAAAATTGTAGATCTAAATGCATTTACAATAGAATCAGCTATGTTAATGATGGCAGGTACTGCACGCTCAATGGGTATTAAAGTAAGTGGAAAAGCTCCAATAAAACAATAAAACAGTTATTAAAATGGCAAAATTAACTAAAAAGCAAAAAGTAGCACATGCTAAGGTTGATAAAAATCAAACTTATTCATTGAAAGATGCTTCTGCTTTAGTAAAAGAAATTACTAGCGTAAATTTTGATGCATCTATTGAATTAGCTGTTAGGTTAGGAGTTGATCCTCGTAAAGCTAATCAAATGGTTAGAGGTGTGGTTACATTACCACACGGAACAGGTAAAGATGTTAAAGTATTAGCGTTAGTAACTCCAGATATGGAAGCGGCTGCAACTGAAGCAGGTGCTGATTATGTTGGATTAGATGACTATCTTCAAAAAATTAAAGATGGTTGGACAGATGTTGATGTTATTATTACAATGCCTAGTGTAATGGGTAAATTAGGTCCTTTAGGTCGTATTTTAGGACCAAGAGGTTTAATGCCTAACCCAAAGACTGGTACTGTAACAATGGATGTTGCAAAAGCGGTTACAGAAGTAAAAGCCGGTAAAATTGACTTTAAAGTTGATAAAACAGGGATTGTACATGCTGCGATTGGTAAAGTTTCATTTGAAGTGGAAAAAATTGAGC
>Ga0209231_1000815_pt1 | contig 14552 bp, 13 predicted proteins | sample Deesub45470m_DNA_FD_188086 | JGI IMG/M metagenome (GOLD analysis project Ga0209231, IMG submission 188086) | Deep subsurface microbial communities from North Pacific Ocean - 450_OLKR46/470m Metagenome (SPAdes) (version 2) | ecosystem: Environmental > Terrestrial > Deep subsurface > Unclassified ... | reverse complement strand
ATTTTGACAGGAAGTTTTATTGAAGGCGAGGTTGTTTGGTATAACAACAATGAAAATTTAGGAATAAGACTTTTTACAATCCCTGTTGAAGATATTTTTTATGCATTTAATATGTTGTATTTAAATTTGCTTTTAATAGAAAAGTTAAAATTGAAGTTTAAAAATGTATAAAAAAGAAATTGCTATTTTTTGGTTCAGAAGAGATTTAAGATTGGAAGATAATTGCGGATTATTTTATGCATTAAATTCAGGTTATCCAGTTTTACCATTATTTATTTTTGATGAAGAAATTCTAAATGAATTTACTGAAAATGATGCGAGAGTTACTTTTATACATCAATCTTTATATAAAATTAATAAGGAATTACTTAGAATTGGAAGTTCAATACATATTCAAAAAGGTACTGTTTTTGAAGTTTGGAAAAAGTTGCTGGAAGAATATACGATTAAAGAAGTGTATTTGAATAAAGATTACGAACCTTATGCTATTAAAAGAAAAGTGCAGATAAAAAAGCTATGTTTAGAAAAAAATGTACAATTCAAAACTTTTAAAGATCAGGTTATTTTTGAAGAAGACGAAATTGTAAAAAATGATGGTTTACCATATACAGTCTTCACACCTTATAAAAATAAATGGTTAAAAAAATATAGGGAAACTTCAATTAAATTTTTTCCTTCAGAAAAATTAAAAGACTACTTTTTAAAAGCTACTTTTTTATTTCCTAGCTTATCAAAAATTGGTTTTCAAGAAAGTGAAATAACCGTTAAATCTTTTAATGATTCTTGTATTTTAAATTATGCAAAAACCAGAGATATTCCTTCATTAGAAACTTCAAACCTGTCAGTTCACCTGCGTTTTGGGTTAATAAGTGTTAGAAAGTTAGTTGATTTTACAATCAAAAATGATGCAACATTTACAAGTGAATTAATTTGGCGGGAGTTTTTTATGCAAATTCTATTTCATTTTCCTAAAGTTATGCATGAAAATTTTAAATCGAAGTACAATTTTATTCAATGGAGAAATAATGAAGCTGAATTTAAATTATGGTGTGAAGGTAAAACTGGCTATCCGATTGTAGATGCAGGAATGCGACAATTAAATGAAAGTGGATATATGCACAACAGAGTTAGAATGATAGTTGCAAGTTTTTTATGCAAACATTTATTAATTGATTGGCGTTGGGGAGAAGCTTATTTTGCCAAAAAGTTATTGGATTTTGAGTTGTCGTCAAATAATGGAAATTGGCAATGGGTTGCAGGAACGGGTTGTGATGCTGCTCCTTATTTTAGAGTTTTTAATCCAACAACACAACAACAAAAATTTGATCCAGATTTTAAATATATTAAAAAGTGGAATCCTAATTATAATTCAATTCCTGAAATTGTTGACCATAAATTTGCAAGAGAGCGTTATTTAGAAACTTTAAAAGTTGCGTTACATTAATATTTTACACCAATTTTGAAATCATACCATTAAAAACAAACCAGTGAAATGGTAAAACAGCGTACCAATACAATCTTCCAACTACTCCACGAGGTCTAAATGTTGCGGTTTGATAAAGTGTATCATTTTCAATTTTAAATTCAAGCCAAGCTTCACCTGGAAGTTTCATTTCGGCGTAAAGCAACAGTTTTTTCTTGCTTTTATCGGCATAAATAACACGCCAAAAATCAAGTGAATCACCAACATTAAGTTCTGTTGGATTTGTTCTGCCTCTTCTTAATCCAATACCTCCAACAACCTGATCAAAAAAACCTCTTAGTTTCCATAAAAAATTTCCATAATACCAGCCATTTTCACCTCCAATAGCCCAAATTTTATCAATGGTTTGTTGCGTATCTTTTATAGGGCGTTTTTTTAAATCTCTAAAACAACCATAAATAGGGATATTAATATATTCGTGAGCTTTATGTTGCAATCGCCCACTAATAAATGAATCTTTCCAGCTTGAAATAATACTGTTTTGTTCAATAGCTACAAAAGCCATTTTAACAGCTTCATGATATGTTATAGGTTTAATATCCAGCATATTATTAATGTTGCTAGAATTGCCTATAATTTCAATTCCCATACTGTTTACAAGTGAAGATGCCAATTTATAGGAAGTAGAAGTTACAAAATAGAGCCAATAGGATGATAATTTTGGAGTCATTATTGGAACTGTAATAATGTATCTTTTTAGGTTTCTTATTTTAGCAAATTCTAATAGCATTTGCTTGTAGGTGAGTATTTCTGGCCCAAAAATATCAAACGATTGGTTGTATAATTTTTGGTTTCCTAATCCTTTCAGTAAAAAAGAGAGTACATCTCTAATGGCAATGGGTTGCGTTTTAGTATTCAACCATTTTGGAGCAATCATTACAGGTAATTTTTCTACTAAATCTCTAATGATTTCAAATGAAGAACTTCCTGAGCCAACAATAATTCCCGCTTTAAATGTTGTTAATGCATATTTGCTCGATTTTAAATTTTCTTCAACATTTTTACGTGATAATAAATGTTTAGAAAGTTTGGTGTCGTTTGTAATACCACTTAAATAGATAATTTGTTTGGCATTTGTTGTTTCTATATGCGATTTAAAATTTTGTGCACATTGAGCTTCTAAAATATGAAATTCTTCAGCAGAGTTAGACATAGAATGAATTAAATAATAGGCAGCATCAATATCTTTTGGGATATTTTCTAATGTTTTAGGATTTAAAAAATCAACTTCCGCAATACTTAAATGTTCTTCTTCTTTAAAATTTTTAATAACTCTCGATTTATCTCTAACAGCACAAACAACAGTATGTCCGTTATTCAATAATAAAGGAATTAAACGTTTCCCAATATATCCAGTTGCACCCGTTACAAGAATTTTCATTTTATAATTTTTTATGATGTATGTATGTTTTCAATAGTTACTTGAAAAGTAAACAAAATATAATTCATTATAGAAATTGTAGTATTTATAAACTCTATATAGTTATCAATAATTAAAATAGTATATGCTATTCTGTTTCCTTATAATGTTTATCTTTATTATATAAAAGTTAAACAAGTAAATAACCTAAAAAAAATATTGAATTACACAATTATTTAAATTTATAAATATGGATTTAGTAAAAAAAGCATTAGAATTTGAGCAACGTAAAATTTCGTTAAAAACAACGAATGATCGTATTATAGCTTCAAAAGAAGTGAAATCATTAATTTTAGGAATTAATGAAATATACAAAAAGAATAAAAATCAGGAGTTAATGGATTTAATGAAAAGGCTTACTGTTATTAAAAAAAATGTGGAGAAAAGATTAAATTTTAAAGTAACAGTATAAAAATAATTAAATAAATATCTGTATATGAAATCAATAGGATTAATAACAACTATATTTAGTTTGTTTTTTTCAACATTATTAACAACAAGTAATTCAATTTTTATGAAACCAAAAACATCAATTTATGATATTTCTATAAAAAGTTTATCGGGTGAGAAAATAGATTTAGCAAAGTTTAAAGGAAAGAAAATATTAATTGTTAACACAGCATCTGAATGTGGATTTACAAAACAATATGCCGATTTGCAAAAATTACACGAACAGTATAAAGATAAATTAGTGGTTATTGGTGTGCCTTGCAATCAGTTTGGTGGTCAGGAACCAGGAAATGCTATGCAAATTCAATCTTTTTGTCAGGTTAATTATGGTGTTACATTTTTAATGACTGAAAAGGTTGATGTTAAAGGGGATAAACAACATCCTTTATATAAATGGCTAACTCAAAAAGAATTAAATGGAATAAAAAGTAGTTCTGTAAAATGGAATTTTCAAAAATATTTAATCGATGAAAATGGTAATTTTATTGATTATTACTATTCAATTACAGGTCCGCTGAGTAGTAAAATAACAAAGCAACTGTAATGAAACAATTTATGTGGTTAGGATTGTTTTTACTGATCAATTTTTTAGCTCTTGGTATTGGTAGTTGGTTAATGAATAACGGCTCAACATCTAATTGGTATTTAACATTAAACAAAGCTCCTTGGACACCACCAGGTTGGGTTTTTGGTGTTGCTTGGACAACCATAATGATCTGTTTTTCAATCTATTTATCGTATTTGGTAAACATTAAAACTACCAATATGTTTTGGTTACTTTTTATAATTCAATTTATTTTAAATGTATCATGGAACTTTGTGTTTTTTAATCAGCACGCTATTGGTTTTGGGTTGATTGTAATTTTTCTGCTTACAATACTTGTAGGGTATTATCTGTTCCGTTTTCTCTCTGAAATGGGATTTAAATCCTTGTTAATTGCACCTTATTTTGTATGGTTACTAATTGCAACAAGTTTAAATGCCTATTCTTATTTAAAAAATTAAGGTTATGGAGTTTTCTTCAAAAGGAATTGTTTATCGTTTGTCTTCAAAACAAAAATTGCCAATTTCAGTAGATCAGGCTTGGAATTTCTTATCCAATCCAAAAAACCTAAAAACCATTACGCCTAATTATATGAGTTTTGATATTATTTCTGGTGATGATAAACCAATGTTTGCAGGGCAAATTATTCAATATATAGTTACGCCAGTTTTTGGGATTAAAACTAATTGGGTTACAGAAATAACTCAAGTGGTTGATAAAAAATATTTTGTAGATGAACAACGTTTTGGGCCTTATACTTTGTGGCATCATAAACATTTTATAAATCCTATTGAAGGTGGAGTTGAAATGGAAGATATTATCGATTATAAAATTCCATTTGGTTTTATAGGAAGAGTGTTACATCCAATACTTGTAAAACCTAAGTTAACAGAAATATTTAACTATAGAACTCAAAAATTAATTGAGTTATTTGGTTCGTTTAAATAAAAAGAAATGTTTTTAAAATTTATAATAATGTCGTTAGTAATAAGTAATAGTATGCAAATTTTTGATTTTAATAAAACTTGTGTGATTTCTGATTGGAGGTTAGTGAATGATGTGGTTATGGGAGGTCGTTCAACCAGTGAATTCTATTTAAATGAAGAGGGACATGGTGTTTTTACAGGTGCCGTATCTTTAGAAAATAATGGAGGATTTTCTTTTTTAAGATATCGATTTGATGAAAAAAACATTGAGGGTTTTAAAAAAGTAAGTATAAGATTAAAGGGCGATGGTAAAGAATATCAGTTTAGATTAAAAGCTAATAAATACAATCAAGAATCTTATAAAAAAATATTCAAAACTACTGGTGAGTGGCAAACTATTGAAATTTCATTATCAGAACTTCAACCTACCTTCAGAGGCAAAAAACTTAATATTCCAAATTTTTCTTCTAATAAACTTGAAGAAATTGGTTTTTTAATTGCAAATAAAAAAAATGAAAACTTTAACCTTATGATAAATTTAATAGCATTAAAATAGGATTCATTGTTTTAAACAATTATTTTTTTATTTCATAAATTAGAAGATTTGTTCGTCTTTTATTTTGTGTATTTTGTTACACTCTTTTTTATTTTTTCAAAATTCAGATATTTAAATATCTGTGAATCAAAAAGATAAAATCATTATTCTTATTAATTCTAAATAATTTTAATGATTATTTTGCTGACATATATCATTATAACTCTTACTTAATTACCCTAATTTTACCATATTAAATGCAATAATAAAATAATATGATTTTTATAGACAATTGTATTTCAAAAATCATTAATCAAATATTTAAGTATTAATACTAGTTAAAATGAAACAAGAAAACAAAAAATTAATTTGTGATGCCAATGAAGCTGTTGCTATAATTGCTCATAAAACAAACGAAGTTTGTGCGATTTATCCAATAACACCAGCTTCACCTATGGGTGAGCATGTAGATGTTTATAGTTCTGAAGGTAGAAAAAACATTTGGGACAATGTTCCTAGAATAGTTGAAATGCAAAGTGAAGGTGGAGCTGCAGGAGCAGTTCATGGGGCTTTACAAGGAGGAGCACTTACTACTACATTTACAGCATCGCAAGGATTATTATTAATGATTCCTAATATGTATAAAATGGCAGGTGAATTATTACCATCTGTTATCCATGTTGCTGCAAGAACAGTAGCTACTCATGCACTATCAATTTTTGGAGATCACTCTGATGTAATGGCAACAAGAGCAACAGGTTTCTCTATGTTATTTGCTGGAAATGTTCAAGAAGCACATGATTTTGCGTTAATATCTCAAGTGGCTACATTAAAAAGTAGAGTGCCATTTTTAAATATATTTGATGGCTTTAGAACTTCTCATGAAATTTCTAAAATAGATGCTATTCCGGATGAAGTAATAAAAGCGATGATGCCAGAAGATGAGGTGATGAAACATAGAAAACGTTCTTTAGATCCTGATAATCCAGTAATAAGAGGAACAGCTCAAAACCCAGATGTATTCTTTCAAGCGCGTGAAGCTTGTAATACTTTCTATCAAAATGTTCCGGAAATTGTTCAAAACACTATGGATGAATTCTACAAACATACTGGTAGAAAATATAGTTTATTCTATTATGTTGGACATCCAGAAGCCGAGAAAGTTGTTATAATTATGGGGTCAGGTGAAGGCCCGGTTAATGAAACTATAGATACCCTAGTAGATCAAGGTGAAAAAGTAGGAGCATTGTTTGTACGCTTATATCGTCCTTTTTCTGTGAATGACTTTATAGAAGCAGTACCAAAATCTGTTAAAAAAATAGCTGTTTTAGATAGAACAAAAGAACCAGGAAGTATTGGTGAACCTTTATATTTAGATGTAGTAACAGCATTTGTTGAAATGGGCGAATCTATGCCGACAATTGTTGGTGGTCGTTATGGTCTTTCTTCAAAAGAATTTACACCAGCAATGGTAAAAGGTGTTTTTGATGAATTAGAAAATAACTCACCAAAAAACCATTTCACAGTTGGTATTAATGACGATGTTACAAATTTGAGTTTACCAATCAACCCATATTTTCAAACAAGAAAAACAACATTTAACTGTATGTTTTATGGTTTAGGATCTGATGGTACAGTTGGTGCTAATAAAAACTCAATAAAAATTATTGGTGAAACTACCGATAATTATGTACAAGGATATTTTGTATATGACTCCAAAAAAGCAGGTGCTCAAACAGTATCACATTTACGTTTTGGACCTGAGCCAATTTATTCTACTTACTTAATAAACAAAGCTAATTTTATAGCTTGTCACCAACCTAATTTTATCAATGAGTATGACATTTTAAAAAATATAAAACCAGGAGGAACATTCTTATTAAACACACCTCATTCAAAATATAAAATTTGGGCAGAATTACCAAGTGTTGTTCAAAAAAGAATTATTGATAATGATGTTGAATTTTATGTAGTTGACGCTACTAAAGTAGCACAAGACGCTAACTTAGGAAAACGTACAAATACAATATTACAAACTTGTTTCTTCGCAATATCAGGTGTTTTACCAAAAGACGAAGCAATTAAGAAAATTAAAGATGCCATTGTAAAATCGTATTCTCATAAAGGAGATAAAGTTGTTGAAATGAACTTTAATGCGGTAGACAAATCATTAGAAAATCTTCAAAAGGTTGAATATCCTCGTCATACGACTAACGAAATTGGTTTAGCACCTATGATGACAGGAAATGCAGATGATTTTGTAAAAGAAATTTTAGGAACAATTTTAGCAGGTAATGGAGATTCTTTACCGGTAAGTGCTTTCCCTATTGATGGAACTTTCCCAACAGGAACTACACAATACGAAAAACGCGGTATTGCGGATTTTGTACCAACTTGGGATGATGCTGATCTTTGTACACAATGTAATAAGTGTGTTGCAATTTGCCCGCATGCAGCAATTAGAGCAAAAGTTGTTTCAAACGATTTATTAGCTGACGCTCCTGATTCATTAAAACGTGTTCCAGCAAAAGGAAGACCATTTAACAGTGAAACAGAAAGTTATATATTACAAGTTTCTCCTGAAGATTGTACTGGTTGTGATCTTTGTGTGGCTGTTTGTCCGGCTGAAAGTAAAGAAGTCGCAAATATTTTCGCCATAAACTTGGCAGATAAACGTGAAGTAGAAAAAGTTGAAAATGTACATTGGGATTACTTTATTGATTTACCAGATTATGACAGAAAAGAATTGGTAATTTCTACAGTAAAAGGATCACAATTCTTACAACCGTTGTTTGAATTCTCAGGAGCTTGTTCTGGTTGTGGTGAAACACCATATATTAAGTTAATTACACAATTGTATGGAGATAGTATGTTAATTGCAAATGCAACGGGTTGTTCTTCAATTTATGGAGCAAATTTACCAACTACACCATATACTACGAATAAAGCAGGTCGTGGACCAGCTTGGGCGAATTCATTATTTGAAGACAATGCTGAGTTTGGTTTAGGTATGAAATTAGCTTTATCTAAAAAACAAGAAATAGCAATTGATCTATTAAAATCTTTAGAAAGTAAAATTGGAAGTACCTTAGTTAACGATATGCTTAACAATGCAGAAACTGATGAAACTTTAAAAGAACTAAAATTAAATCAAATTGATGAGCTGAACGGTATTTTAGCTACAATTGATACCTATGAAGCTAAAAAACTAAGAAACCTTTCCGAATACTTACGTAAAAAAGACGTTTGGATTTTTGGTGGAGACGGTTGGGCTTATGATATTGGATATGGTGGTTTAGATCATTTATTCTCTTCAGGTGAAAACATCAATATTTTGGTAATGGATACTGAAGTGTATTCAAATACTGGTGGACAAGCCTCTAAAGCAACTCCAATGGGTGCAAGTGCTAAATTTGCAATCAATGGTAAAACAACTTCTAAGAAAAGTTTAGCATTACAAGCAGTTTCTTATGGAAATGTATATGTTGCTCAAATTGCAATTGGAGCAAAAGATAACCAAACGTTAAAAGCAATTGAAGAAGCCGCAGCTTATCCGGGGCCTTCATTAATAATTGCTTATGCACATTGTGGTGAACATGGTTACGATTTAAAAGATGGTGCATTACATCAAGAAAAAGCTGTAGAAACAGGTTACTGGCCATTATTTAGATTTAATCCTTTGGCTGATAAAGGAAAGAAATTTAGATTAGATTCTAAAGCACCTTCAGCACCACTGGAAGAGTTTATGTATACTGAAACTCGTTTTACAAGAGTTGTAAATGAAAATCCGGAATTAGCAGCAGTGCTATTAGGAAAAGCCCAAGAGCAAGTTGATGTTCAATGGGAACGTTTAGAACTTTATAAAAATTTATAATTATATTGAATTAAAAAGTGCCAGATAATTTTATCTGGCACTTTTTTTATAGATAAAAAGTGATAACAAAATAATTTTTTAAATATTTTTTTTTAATTTCATCAAAATAAAATTCCTAAAAAATGAAATCAAGATCAGAAGCTTTTTTAAAGGAAGCATCAAAAAAACTTCAAATTGCAAAAGAAGAATTGTTTAAACCTGCTGAAGATATGGTTTGTTATTCAGTATGTAAAAATTCCCAATATGCTATTGAAAATTTTTTAAAAGGTTATTTAACAACTCATGGAATTGCACTTGAAGCAAATGAAACCATAGCTACTTTATATGATAAATGTGTTGCAGTTGATTCTAATTTTAAAACCATTGAAATGAGTGCTATTAATTGTAAAAGTAGTGCTATAGATTCACGTTATTGTTCGGAAATTAGTACAGTTAGTGCTTGTTTTGATACTGCAGACAATATAGATACCTATCTTAGAAAAAAGTGCATCGTTTAAAATCACTCTATTTTTTCTTTTGAGAAAGATAAAAAGTTCGTGTACATTTGTTTAAAATAATTTCAGAATGAATTACATTTTATTTGATGGTACTGTAAGAACGGCACTTTTACCTTTAACATATACAAAGCCTGTTGCAGATTTACGTATTGGAATATTTACCATTCGTGAAAAATGGGAAAAGCACCTTGAATTTATCACATCCACTTTAACAGAAGAGTATTTAGAAGAAAAATACCCAATGGTTGAAATGGAACAAAATATAATGATTAACGCTTCCTTTTTACCAACAAAATCGTTGGTAGAATCTATAAAAAAACTTCAAGAAAATCAGGCTATATTTAAAAATGAAGAAGTTATTGCTTTTTATACTACTGAAACTCAAGAAGAAGTAAATTTTGAAAAGTACCAACAGATAGAACATGGATTTGACGTTCTTCAAATTAAAAATACTTGGGATCTTTTTTCGTTAAACGATCAAGCTATTAGTGATGATTATGAGCTTATTACAAAAGGTAGGAAATCGCAGCCAATTCCTGAGGGAACAAATTTTTTAAATAAAAAAAATATTTTTATTGAAGAAGGAGCTCAAATACTTTTTTCAAGCCTTAATGCAACTGAAGGTCCAATTTATATTGGAAAAAATTCACTCATTATGGAAGGTAGTTTAATTAGAGGTCCTTTTAGTTTGGGGGATAATTCTGTAGTTAAAATGGGCGCTAAGATTTATGGAGCTACTACTGTTGGTCCTAACTGTAAAGTTGGTGGCGAAGTTAATAATTCTATACTTATGGCAAATTCAAATAAAGGTCATGAGGGATTTTTAGGAAATTCAGTCCTAGGTGAATGGTGTAATATTGGTGCGGACACTAATAATTCTAACTTAAAAAATAATTACGCAGATGTAAAATTATGGAACTATGAAACAGAAAATTTTGCAAAAACTGGGTTGCAATTTTGTGGATTAATTATGGGAGATCATTCAAAAAGTGCCATAAATACAATGTTTAATACGGGGACTGTGATTGGTATTTGTTCAAATATTTATGGAAGTAATTTTCCTAGAAATTTTATACCTTCATTTAGTTGGGGAGGTGCAGCAGGTTTTACGACTCATCAAATAGGGAAAGCAATAGAAACTGCAAATTTAGTTATGAATAGAAGAAATTTAGAATGTAATGAAGTTGAACAACGAATTTTAGAGCATATATTTGAATACACAAAAAAATATAGAAATTTTTAAATTAAAGGTTATCTGAAATAGTTGTATTAACCCGTTGATGCAATTAATTTTTGACGATAATTTTTCGTCAGTTCGAGAATAGAAAAATTATTGTTAAAAACATTTCTCGACCTGCACGCCGGCAGGAGGGTACATTTTTTGTTCCGTTTTACTACACAAAAAACACTCGAACAAACGTTTTTAATAATTCCACCCAATGGGTTTTATTAATATCCTTACAATATATTTTCTTTTTAGGATTTCATACATTCCATAATTTCTGAAACGCTTCCTTAAATCAGGTTCTATACCCGAAAGAATTACAAGAATACCACTTTCATTGAATGTTTTAACAATTTTCTTCAAACTTTGATTATCTGTCTCATCAATTATTGGGCATAACGCATCCTTACATAAATACTTTTTATTTACAATTGATTCTTGAAATTGGCGTGTGTCATCAAAAAAAGTGGATCATTTATTTCATAAACATAAAATTTAAGAATGTTAATCGTCAACTAAAAGTCCAGTTTTGTTTGAAGACTTACAAAATATCTTAATTCTCACACAAATTATGTTGAAGGGAGTTTGCTATCTTTTTACAAACTAAATTTTATGCTTGTAACAAAATTTCTTCCAATATTTTCAATATCATCAACTTTTAAACGTGATAAATGCGAGATATACGATTTATTAAATGCATTGTTGAGGTTTATATTTATATCAAATTTAATAGATGAAAGTTTAACCGTAGTTCCAACACCAAAGTTAACAATGGTATATCCCGGGGTATTAGTTTCAAATTCACTTATTTTAGTTTGATTAAAAGTATTTTCTATTGAAACTAACACAAAACTGTTTTTAAAGTTGTTATTTATATCAAATTCAGTTCTTAACGTATTTGTAAGTTTATTTGCAGGGATTAATGGTAAGTAACTACCATTATTTTGTTTGCCAATTACAAACTCATAATTACTATTAAAATGTAGCCAATCTAGCGGGTGAGGGTGTAAGTGTATTCCAAATTCTCCTCCATATAAATTGGCGTTTTCTTGTATATATTCATATACAAAGTTATTACCTTCAAGTTCACCAGTTGGTGAAATAAAAATATAGTTGTTGATGGAATTGTAAAAACCATTTGCAAATATTTCAAAATGTTCGGTAGTATATTCTAAAGAGATATCCGATTGAAAATTTTGTTCACTATTTAAATTAGGATTACCAATTTCGTATCTGTTTGTGCCGTTGTGAATTCCGTTTGAAGTTAACTCTGCTAAATTAGGTGCTCTAAAACCAGAGGCAATATTAAATCTTGAAATAATATTTTTAAATAGCTGTGTTTTTAATCCCAGAGATGCCGTTATGTTTTTATAGGTTTTGGCAACACCTTCAACAGTGTGGGTTTCCAAATTATCCGATACTGTAAATTGTTCAGATTGAATTGTTCTTGTATCAAATCTAATACCGCCTTGCAAAGTGTTGTTTTTCCAACTATTATTTGCTGTTATAAAAACACCAAAATCGTTGGTATTAGCGCTTGGAATTAAAAGTTCTTCTCCTAAATTTTTATTTTGCTGAGTTAATCCCTGAACTCCAATAATAGTTTCAAACTTATTGATTGAAGGTAAATACCATTTTGCATCGTAACTAAACGTTTTTAATTTAAGGTTTAATGCTGGTTCAGTGATTAATGCATTTATTTCTTCGTTATCTTCTTCAAACTCTTTTCGGTCATTTAGTGTATAACCAAATACAGTAACCAATTTAGAATTTTTTAAAAAGAAGGAATTTTTTAAACTTAGCATTTTATTTGAAAGTTTCTGATAAGGTAACAACATGCTTTTATTGGTGTTTTGCACTCCTATTTCTTCAGGAATTCCAACATTTGTTGCATTAAAATTAAAGCGTAAAGTACTAGTAACAAATTTATTATTAAAACCAATAGCGGTATTAAAAATGGTTTCATTAAACCTAGAGTTTGTAACCCTATTTTTGTTGGGTAATTTATAATCACTTTGAGAATTATAAGTTCCATTTACTAAAAATTTAAATAAATTGTACGATTGTTTCGCGCCAAAAGAAGTACTTGTGCCTAAAGTATTTGAAAAATATTTTTGATTAACATTTAATTTAAAACTATTGGTTTCCGCAAATTTTGTTGGTGTAAAATATAAAACTCCACCTAATGCATCAGAGCCGTACAACAATGAAGCAGGTCCTTTTATAACTTCAATACTTTCAATGCTAGATTCATCTACACCCAAGCCGTGTTCATCCCCAAATTGTTGATTCTCTAAGCGAATATTTTGGGCGTACACCAACACTCTGTTACCACGCAAACCACGTATTACAGGTTTTCCAATACCTGTTCCTGTTGATACTTGTGATACCCCAGCAATTGTATTAATACCATCAATTAAAGTAATTGCTCCTTTATTTTGAAGTTGTTGAACAGAAATTTTATCAACTTTAATTACGTTTTCCGATTGTAATTTATTAAATGGTGTGGAAATGATAATTTCATCCATTTTAAAAATAGCTTCTTTTAAAGTAAAGTTAATTTCTGTTTCTTGTTGTTGAAGATTTAAGGCTGTTATTTGTGTTTCATACCCTATAAATGCTACCGTTAGCTTAAAGAAGTTGCTTGGCAAATTTGTTAATACATAGGTGCCTTCCTCATTTGTGGAAGTTCCTTTTTGAAGTTCCTCTAGATAAACTTCAACACCAAATAATGGCTCATTTTGTGTGTTTGTAATTTTCCCTGAAAGTTTATTTTGAGCTTGAGCGAATAGTGATAATCCTATAAATAGGATTGAGATATATAATTTCATAAATTAAGATATTTATTTATAATGATTTGTAAACCAGTATTAAATAAATAAATAGGGTGGCGCTCTAGAGGAAGTGAGTTTAAGTTTAGTTGAAGAAATTTGATTTTCTACAGAAATTATTTTTTCAACAGATTTAAAAATTTGAGTTTTTAAATCTGTTGAAAAAAAAGCAATTGAATTATGATTTATTTTAAAATGAAAAACAGCACAATCAAATTCATGAGTATCAAAATGAGTTTTATTTTGAGTGTGGCAAATTGATTGTTCATGTTTTTCAAATGAGTGAATAAACTGTACTGCAAATGGAAGCAATAAAGTTATTGTCAATACTAAAGAAATGATATGTTTTATAAGTAATTTAATGTTCTATTAATTTAAAAACACAATATTACAAAATGATTTTAATCTTTAATCCCAAATTTTTCTAAAATAACTTCTAACAAACACCATTTTGTTATTGCTGATTGAAATAAATTAGCACCTACAAATGCTGTAAACCACAACCAATTAATATTTACTTTTATAGCTAGCAATAGACTTATTAATATAAATGCACCTGCGAAAGCCCTTACAATTCTTTGTTTCATTTTTTTTGTTTTTAATTAATTATTATACTGAATTTATAGTATTAGGTATTAGGTATTAGGAATCAGGTATCAGGTATCAGGTATCAGGTATCAGGTATCAGGAATCAGGTATCAAGTATTTTTTAAATAAATAATTTTTACCTTTTATCTATATTTTCTTTATTGCCTATTGCCTATTGC
>Ga0209231_1000814_pt1 | contig 14562 bp, 15 predicted proteins | sample Deesub45470m_DNA_FD_188086 | JGI IMG/M metagenome (GOLD analysis project Ga0209231, IMG submission 188086) | Deep subsurface microbial communities from North Pacific Ocean - 450_OLKR46/470m Metagenome (SPAdes) (version 2) | ecosystem: Environmental > Terrestrial > Deep subsurface > Unclassified ... | reverse complement strand
GCGGGATCTCGTGCGATGCTCGGCGAGCAGACCGCCGACGCCACCGACCGGATCGAGGATCTCGACGGTTACCATGGCCGATTCCGGCCCCTGCGGCTGGCCGCGGTCGCCACGCCGCTGATGGTGGCTGCGGCCGCTGCTCTGGCGAGCTGGGTTGCGGCGACGATCCTGCTGGTGACGCTCGTTCCCTTTGCGATCGGCATGGCGCTGGCAGGCACCGCCGCCGCAGGCGCGGCTGCGCGCCAGCTCGATGCGTTGAGCAGGCTATCGGGTCTGTTCATCGATCGGGTGCGCGCACTTCCGATCGTCCTGGGATTCGGTGCCCAGGACCGCATCGTCCGGCAATTGTCCGGAGCGACCCACGAGGTGGCGCGGCGTACGATCGCGGTCCTGCGCGTCGCCTTCCTGTCGAGCGCGGTCATGGAGTTCTTCGCTGCGCTGTCGGTCGCGCTGGTCGCGGTCTATTGCGGGTTCAGCTTGCTGCGGCTGCTGCCCTTTCCCGCGCCCGAGAATCTGACGCTCGGCCGGGCGCTGTTCGTCCTGGTCCTTGCACCCGAATTCTACCTGCCGATGCGACGCCTGGCGGCGGCCTATCACGACAAGCAGATCGGCGAGGCCGCGATGGAGCGGCTGTCCCGCCTCGCGCCTTCAACCGAGACCAATATTGCTGAGGCGACAAAACTGGATCATCCGCCACGCTTGCAGTTCAGCGCGGTCGAGATCGATTATGGCGATCGTCGGATCGGTCCTTTCACGCTCGACGTAGCTGCGGGCAAGCTGACCGTGCTCTCTGGCCCGTCCGGAGTGGGTAAGTCGAGCTTGCTCAATGCATTGCTCGGACTGGCCCCGGTCAGCGCGGGCGACCTCCTGATCGATGGCGCGCCGTTGGTCCCGACGCGGTTGCAGGGCCAGGTCAGTTGGGCGGGTCAGGCCACGACGTTGCTGCCGGGCACCCTCCGCGACAACATCCGCCTGGCCCGACCGGATGCGTCCGATGCCGCCGTGGCAAGCGCTGCGGCCCAAGTCGGACTCGCTGCTCTGGTCTCGGAGCGATCCGCCGGGATGGAGACTCCCATCGATCCGCGCGGGTCGGGCCTGTCGGGCGGCGAACGCCGCCGGGTCGGCGTCGCCCGCGCGGTGTTGCGCGATGCACCGCTGTGGCTGCTCGACGAGCCAACGGCCGATCTCGACACCGCGTCGGCGGCCGAGCTGATCGCGCTTATCCGCACGGCGGCAATGGGACGGACAGTCCTGCTGGTCACCCACGATCCCGCTGTCGCCGCTCTGGCCGATCATCATGTGGTGCTCCGATGAGCGACGATAATCTCCACGCCCTGCTCGAACACGCCGCCCGACCCTATCGCCCGGCAACGCGGTTCGCGATGCTGTGTGCGGCTGTTGCCGCGATTGCGGGCATTCTGCTGCTGGGATTGGCCGGCTGGTTCATCACCGGCGCTGCGCTCGCAGGCGCATCCGGGATCGCCGCGATCCACGCGTTCAACTATCTGCTGCCAAGCGCGGCGATCCGCCTGCTCGCGATCGGCCGCACCATTACCCGCTACGGCGAACGCTTCTATGGCCACAAGGCCGCGCTGTCCGCACTTGCGCTCCTCCGCGTTCGGCTGTTCGAGACGTTGATTGACAAGCCGCTCGCCGATGGCGCGCGCGGCGCCGGCGACTTCGCTGCGCTGCTGTTGCAGGATGTCGATGCGATCGAGGACAGGTTCGTGCGCGCGCCCGGCAATGTTGCCGCGTGGGTCGGCGCTGCCACTGCGCTGGCGCTGGCGATTGCTGCCGGGTGGATGGCGACGGCCGCGCTCGGCGCGATCATTGTCGCTGTGTTTGTATCGGCGCGGGTTCTTGCGCGCCGTTGGCTTCCGGCGCGGGCGCTGCGCATTCAAAACGACATCGCCGCGCTCAAGCAGCTATTCGTCGAATATGCCGCCGCTTCGGCCGAGATCGCGGCCTACGCGCTCGGGCGCTCGGTGGAGGTGCAACTGCAGGAACAGGCCGCCCGCCTTGATGCCAACCGGACAGCCTTCGCGCGCGCCGAAGCCGCGCTGGCCGCGATCGTTACGGGCGCGGGCGGGTTGGCCATGGCGGCGATGCTCGCTCTTTCGACTGCGACGCTGCCGATGACCCTGTTGGCGGCGCTGGCTGCGGCGGGCGCGGTCGAAGCGCTGGGCGCGAGCGTCCGCTCAATCGGTCGCGAGGCCGTGATCGCCGCAGGGCTTGATCGGCTCGCAGCCTGGCTCGGTACGCCGGGCAGCCCCGTCGATTCACACAGGCTGACGGGCGATCGGATCGAGATCAGCGATCATGATCAGGCATATATTCTGGGCCGCGGTGACCGCCTCGCCATCACCGGTCGTTCAGGATCGGGCAAGACCAGCCTGCTCGAATATCTCGCGGGCCAGCGACCCAGCGGCGACGAGGTCGAGATCGATGGCGTCTCGCTCGCGCAATCGGCACCCGAGGCACGCAGGGCCTTGTTCGCGCTCTCACCGCAGAACGCGCAGATGCTTGCCGGCACGATCGAAGACAATCTGCGGCTCGCCCGTCCCGGCCTCACAGAAGAGGCGTTGTGGGGGGCGCTGGACGTTGCCTGCCTTGCGGACGAGGTGCGGGCCATGCCAGACGGCCTCGCCACCTGGATCGGCGACGGCGGCGCCCGCCTCTCGGGTGGCCAGCGCAAGCGGCTATCGTTGGCACGGGCGTTGCTGGCCGGCCGCCCCTGGCTGCTGCTGGACGAACCGAGCGAGGGACTGGATGCAAAGACTGAGGCGCGGTTACGGGCAAGGCTGGAGACGTGGCTGACACAGACCGGAACCGGCCTGATCCTTGTCACCCACAGATTTGCAATGATGGCCTTGGCCAGTCGGCATATGGAAATGCGGGGTTAAAGAATCTTCGCGAACATGGCTGAGGACCCGCGCGCTGGAGAACGGGTTTTTTGCTCGGCCTGCACTGACCTTTCGTCCGCGCTGTTGCGTGCGAGCGCAGCGAGGAAACCGGCTGCTGTTGCGAAAGCGCTCGCAGTGACTCTGTAATAGATCTGCTTCGCAGCGCGCCGGGTCTGCACCAGCTCCGCCTTGCGCAGCACGCCCAGCTGTTGCGACAGCCCCGGTTGCCCGATGCCGGTCAGACCCTCGATCTCACCAACCGATTTCTCGCCTTCGGTAAGCAGGGTCGCGATAATCCTGAGCCGGGTATCATGCCCCAATGTGCGCATTACCTCCGCGAGGGCTTCCAGATGGTCGTCGGGAATCATCTCTGCCATCGCGCTATGCCTTCTCCGGCTGCGGTTTGGTGCGGTGGAACCACATCGGGTCATCCGCCTCGGCCAGTAACGAGGCTTGGTCCTGGTGCGGCGGCAGCAGCACCGCGTCGCCGGGATGCCAGCCTTCCGGAGTCACGACCTGATCGGCATCGACGATCTGCAACGCGGCAAGTACGCGCAGCATCTCTTCAACCGAGCGTCCGATCGTCGCCGGGTAGCAGTTCATCGCGCGGATGATGCCATCGGGATCAATGAAGTAGGTGGAGCGCATCGTCGCAGCATCGGGCGAACCGTCGGAGATCATGCCGTAAGCCCGGCCGATGATCAGCGAGGGATCTTCGACGATCGGGAAGCTTACCGTGACACCGAAACCGTCGCGGATCGCGCGGACCCAGCCGAGATGCGAATAAAGGCTGTCAACCGAGACGGCGAGCAGGGCGCAATCGAGCGCCTTAAAGCGATCGCTCGCCTTTGACAGCGCTACGAACTCGCTGGTGCACACAGGCGTGAAATCGGCCGGATGGGAGAACAGGATCAGCCAACGCCCCTGAAAGTCGGACAGGTTGACCATGCCCATCGTGGTTCGCGCCTGGAAATTGGGGGCAGGATCGCCGATCTGCAGGAACCGCGGGCTATGGCAAGCGCCGGGCAACATCTCATCCATTGTCCGGAAATTCCGTCTCACGCATCTTGGCATTGTTTCCTACACGATTACATTACCGATGTAAGCGACAAATCGGGATGCTGAACGCCAAACTATGTCGGCTCGCCTTCTTCGGGTTGCGAAGCGCCGATCGGGATCGGGCATACCCCAAAGTTCGGCCAATCTCCGTCAATGACAAGGGATACCGGGATGAATGGAACAATGTCTGATCCTGCCGTCATAATCTGCCCGGCTTGCGCAACGGCCAATCGGGTTCCTGCCGCGCGCATTCTGGAACATCCGAAATGTGGACGCTGCGGCCAGTTCTTGTTTCAAGGTGCCCCGGTTCCTGTAAGTGGCCAGACGTTCGATCGTCATGTTAAGACCGGCTCGCTCCCGGTTCTTGTCGATTTCTGGGCAAGCTGGTGCGGTCCGTGCAAGGCAATGGCCCCCGCCTTTGCCGCCGCCGCGAATGCTCTCGAGCCGAAAATCCGATTCCTGAAACTCGACACCGAGGCAGAACAGGCGCTTGCCACCCGGTTCGCGATCCGATCGATCCCCACGCTCATTCTGTTTTCAGGCGGTCGGGAAATTGCGCGCAGCGCGGGCGCGTTGGACCAGCGATCCATCGTCGCATGGGCGAACAAGCACCTGCCGTGAAGCTCCGCCCGATTGCTACGGCACGGGCCCCCCGCCCCGACGGTCTTGTCGAACCCGCCTAATCTTCGCCATACAGGTCGCGCTGCGACCGATCGATCTCGTCCGCGTAACGCTTGCGGACGCATTTTTCGGTCAGCATCCCTAATATGCGTCCATCGAAATCGACCATGCCAAGATCATCTGCGCCGCTCCCGTCGAATCTGTCCATGATGGCGCCGATCGATACGAAGTCATGGATGGTGCCATTGTACCGGGTGACCGCGACGGGCACGCCCGCTTCGAGCAAGCGGCGGCCATAGGCTTCGCCCTCGTCGCGCAGCAGGTCGTTTTCGGCGACGATCACGGTGGCGGCTGGCAGGCCGGCAAGCTGGTCGAGCGAGGCGCGCAGCGGGAAGGCCAGCACATCCTTGCGCCGGTCGGCGGGGTAGTTCGCCTCCAGGGAATAGTCCATCGCGCGACGGGTCAGGAATGCGCGGTAGGATGCATTGGGAAGCTCCATCTGGAGTCGAACACCCTCACCCCGCTGATCAAGCGTCTGGAAGCCGCCGGCCTGGTGACCAGAACGCGCGACAAGCAGGATGAGCGGGTCGTCCGGCTTGCGCTGACCGATGCCGGCCGCAGCCTGATCGATGAAGCGCTCGGTTGCATTCCCGCCGCGATTCTGGAGGCGACGGGAATGCGTCTTGCAGGCGCTGAACCACAAGCTGGCCGCCCTGGGTGCAGCACTCAGAAGCGACACCGCCTCCCCGGCGGGAACCGTCGGCTGATCGGTTCCAACCCGGTTCTGACCGGACGCTCACTATCCGCCGTCACAGGCAATAGGTGTCGCGGATGATCTGCGCGGCGCGTTCGCCGACAATGGCGCAGGGTGCCTGGATGTTGCCGGTCGGGACGGTGGGGAAGATCGATCCGTCGGCGACCCGCAGGCCGTCCACGCCCCGCACCTTCAACGTCGCGTCGACCACCGCCAGATCGTCGCGCCCCATGCGTGCGGTGCCGCTCTGGTGCCAATAGGTCGCGGCGGCATCGCGCAGAAAACGGTAATCGGTCGGATTGCCCGCGCCGGGGATCACCTCGCGCGAGACCAACGGCGCGAACGACGCTGCGGCACCCAGCTCGCGGCACAGGTTTACGCATGCCCGCGCCGCTTCGATATCGGCCGGATCGGACAGCATATTGGCGTCGACGATCGGCGTCCCATGGGGGGCGCTCGACGCCAGCCATACTGCGCCCCGGCTTTGCGGATGGGCAAGACCCCCGAACATCGTCCAGCCATGCTCGGGTACGCCCAGCGCTGCGGTGCGCTCGCTCGGCACCGGGAATTCCACCTGGCACAGCAGCAGGTCGGGCGCGGTCAGTTCGGGCCGCGATTTCCAGTAGAGCTTGGCCTCGCTCCCGCTGTTGCGCGGGGCCAGCGGCTGGCGATATTCCCAGGTGCAGCAAAAGGCGACGTGATCCTGCAAATTCTGGCCGACGCCGGGAATGTGTTCGACCATAGGGATGCCGAGCCGCGCAAGTTCAGCGCGCGGGCCGAGGCCTGACAGCATCAGCAGCTTTGGCGTGTTGATCGCGCCGGCCGAGACAATGACCTCGCTACCGACCCCGATCGACCGGATCTCGCCGCCCCGCTCGATTTCGACGCCCGACGCACGGCGCCCGGTGAACAGAATGCGTCGGACCAGCGTGTTGGTGAGGATGGTCAGATTCGGGCGGTCTGCAAATGGACGCAGATAGGCGCGATAGAGCGAGTGGCGGCGACCATCCCGCACCAGCATGTCGGAAATTGCCGCGCCGCCGTCGCCCTCCATCATGCGGCCATTGGGGCTGTCGAAGCGGGGGATGCCGAGCTCCTGCGCCGCATCCAGTAGCGCGCCGGCAATCGGGCTGGGATTCGCCGCTGGCTGAACCCAGACGGGGCCATCGGTGCCGCGATAATGCGGGTCAGGCGCCCCCTGCCAATTCTCGATCCGGCGATAGATCGCCTGAACCGCATCGGCGCCCCATCCGGCGTCGCCGGTTTCAGCCGCATAATGATCCCAGTCGCTGCGATGGCCATGCGCCCAGACCATGACGTTGACGCTTGAGCCGCCGCCAAGCCCCTTGCCCATCGACATCGGCAGCGCGCGGCCGTCGAGATGCGGATTGGGCTGCGCCAGAAAGCCCCAGTCGCGATCGCTGCCCAGATTGGTCGGCCACAGCGCCGGATCGAGCACGCTTTCGGCCGCGTCATCGCCGCCGGCTTCGATCAGCAGCACCTGGCAATCGGCATTTTCGGCAAGGCGCCGGGCGATGACCGAGCCGGAAGATCCCCCGCCGCAGACGATGAAATCATAAACCGGCTTCAGATCGGCGTTGAGCCGTTGCTGGTTTTCACGCGCGCGGCGTTCGAAGTCGGTTGTGTCGGCTTGTTGGGTCATGACGATCTCCTGTGACCGGACAAGGCTCCGCCATCGCGCGGCGGGCGGAAAAGCCCGCCGACGCCCTTTGGAAATCCGGATATTGGTTGGGGAAAAGAGGGATTAGTGGGCTGAAGCCGAGACCTCATGGGCGGCCTCGTCGATCACGTCGGCAACGACCTTGGGCTGGGTCATGAACACCGCATGGCTTGCGGCCACTTTGGTTACCCTGGCACCGATGCGGTCGGCCATGTCGCGCAGCATGCGTTGGTCGAATGCGCGATCGTCGGTGGCGATCACCGCCCAGCTCGGCTTTGAGCGCCAGGCAGCATGCTTCAGCACGGTGGAAAATGCCGCCAAATTGATGGGAACCTGCGAATCCCGCAGAAAATCGGCGTCGGCCGGGGTCGCGTCGGCGGCGAAGCCGGCACGGAATGCCTCGGCCTTGATGAAGCCGAATCCGTCGGCGTGGCTGTCGATGACGAATTCGGGCGGCGTGGTGTAGCCGGCATAGAGCTGCGCCGTAGTCTGCCCGGCATCGGGCGACAGGGCGGAGACATAGACGAGCGCTCGGACTTTCGGGTGCACGCCCGCTTCGGTGATCACCGTTCCGCCCCAGCTATGGCCGACCAGCACGACCGGGCCGTCCTGCCGATCAAGCGCCCTTCGGGTGGCAGCGACGTCGTCGGCGAGCGAGGTGAGTGGGTTCTGGACGATCGTTGCCCGGTAGCCGCGCGCAGTCAGGTCGTCATAGACGCGGCGCCAGCCCGATCCATCGGCGAATGCGCCGTGCACAAGCACGACGTTCCGCGGCTGACGATGGTCCTTGCCGGGAGCGGTCGGCTCGCTCGACTGCGCGGCCGCGGATATGGACAGCGCGAGCACGGCCGCGACGATTGCTTTGGTATTCATCGATACGATCCCTCGTGGTTGCGACCACGAGAGACAAGGAAGCCGCGCATTTATTCCCGCGACCCAGATTTATTTTCGTCGAAGCGCCGATCGAAAGAAAATCCACGACCGCTGGAATAATCCGCTTCCTCATCTGTCCATTGCAGCATGACGGAACGCGGAGTGACGATGACATGAAGTTCGGAAAATGTGCGTGCGCCCTGATCGCTGTCTGCGGTGCGCTGGTGGCAACCGTCCCCGCCCTGGCGCAGCATGGCGGGCATCCCCACGGCACGCCGGACCGGCCGAGCGGGGCATTCTCACCGGACGCCGCCACCTTTCTCGCGGAGAATGACGCGGCGATGGCGCGGATGATGGAGGCGATGCATGTCACGCCGACCGGGGATATCGACAAGGACTTCGTCACGATGATGATCCCGCATCATCAGGGCGCAATCGACATGGCCCGCGCCGTGCTGCGATCGAGCCGCAATGATGCGGTCAGGCGCCTCGCACAGGAGATCATCGTTACGCAGGAGGATGAGATCCGGGCGATGCGCCTGGCGATCGGACTCCATGCAATGGCGGCGGCGTCGCCCGAGCAAGGCGCTACCGGACAGGAGCGCTGATGATGAACCGATCTGTTCTCACCCTGCTGCTCGTTGCTGGCTCCGTACTTGCGCCCTGTGCAATGGCGGCGGACCGTGTATCGTCCCCTCATGCCGCTACCGCGGATACGCCGATCAGCGCGCAGGATCGCATCTATGCCGCCGACCAGTTTTCGAACACCGTCTCTGTCATCGATCCCGCCACGAACCGCTCGCTCGGCGTGATCCGGCTCGGTGATCCTCAGCTCGCCAGTCTCAGCCCGCTCTATCGCGGCCAGCTTCTCGTCCATGGGCTCGGCTTCGCACCGGACGGAAAGACGCTCGCGGTCGTGTCGATTGGCTCCAATTCCGTGACCTTCATCGACACCGCCACCAACACCGTGAAGGCCACCACCTATGTCGGGCGGTCTCCGCATGAGGCATTCTTCACACCCGATGGCCGCGAGCTGTGGGTCACGATCCGGGGTGAAGACTATATCGCGGTCCTCGACACCACGACCTTTGCGGAAAGGAAACGCATTCGCGTGCCCGCCGGCCCTGGAATGCAGATTTTCTCTCCGGATGGCCAATATGGTTATGTCTGTTCGTCCTTCACCGCCGAGACAGTCGCGATCCGCCTTGCCGACCATCAGATCGTTGGCCGGATCAGGCAGGACTCGCCCTTCTGTCCCAATATCGCGGCGAGCCCGGACGGAAAGCAGGTGTGGCTGACGCTGAAAGACATTGGGCGCGTCATGATCTTCGATGCACGCCCCCCCTTTGACGTGATCCGCACGATCGACACCGGCCCGCTCACCAACCATGTCAATTTCGCGCGGACCTCGACCGGCCTATTCGCTTACGTGACCGTAGGGGGGCTCAATGTCGTCAAGGTCTTCCGCACCGACAGCTTCGCGCAGATAGCGACGATCCCCGTCGGCAAGCTGCCGCATGGCCTGTGGCCTTCAGGCGATGGCAGTCGCATCTATGTGGGCCTCGAGAATGCGGACATGGTTGCCGCGATCGACACGGCGAGCCACCGCGTGATCGCGGAAATCCCGGTGGGTCAGGCCCCTCAGGCGATCGTCTACGTGCCCAACGCCGTGACTGCAGGCGACGGAACGACCGGGCTGACCCCGCTCGGCCTCGCGGCGCAGGCGGTGCATCTGACGCTCGACCCTGTCGGCCCGGCATCGGGTGCTCCATCGACAAGTGTGTCGTTGTTCGACCAGGGGTTGACGCAGGTGCTGCAGGCTGCGGTCGCAGGGCTGGAGCCGCGCAAGCCCTATCTCCTGGGACTGGCAGAGCGCTCCGATGGCAGCGGCGCGATCGAACCGCTCGCGAACTTCACGACCAACCCGACTGGCTCAGCGGTCGTCAATGCGGTAGGTCCGATCCGACAGGTGGTGCGCGATGCGTCGGGGGATCGTTCGCGCTTCCTTGTCATCGTGCCGGGCACGACGACCGCTTATGGCACACCGGTTCAGGTGCAGTCGCGTGCACGGTGACGGCGCCGTGGTCGGGAGAAGATCGTGCAGGACATGATGACCCTGGTCGAACCGTTGATCCCCTCCCTTCGGCGCTATGCGCGCAGCCTGCTGCGCGATCAGAGTGCCGCCGACGATCTCGTTCAGGATTGCCTGGAGCGCGTGGTCAGCCGTTGGCACCAGCGCCGGGCTGACGGCAATGCGCGGACATGGGTCTTCACCATCCTGCACAATCTGGCGGTCAACCGAATGAGGCAGACGGCCCGTCGCGGGGTGCATGTCGCCGCGGACGACATGGACGAAGCCGCATTGGCCACTGCGCCGGCACAAGAGAACCGGCTTCACCATCGGGCAGTCGTCGATGCACTGTCCGGGCTGACCGAAGACCAGCGCAGCGTGTTGCTCCTCGTGTCGGTGGAGGATCTTTCCTATGCGGAGACGGCGTCGATTCTCGACATTCCAATTGGCACCGTCATGTCCCGGCTTTCGCGTGCCCGGCATCGGCTGGCGCAAATCCTTGAAGACGGACCAGATCGGTTGGCGTCGACGGGAACTGTGCTTAGGAGGGTAAAATGAGCCGTCCGATCTCAGAAGACGACCTTCACGCCTTTGTGGACGGCGCGCTGTCCGACGGTCGCCGCGCGGAAGTGGAAGCCTATCTCGAGAAAAATCCCGAGGTGGCAGATCGCTTTGCGCGGTTCGGTACCCACCGCGCGGCGCTTCAGGCGGCGCTCGGCCCCATCGCCGACGAGCCGGTGCCACCCGCCCTCAATTTGCGCAACCTGATCGTGTCGCGCCGCCAATCCAGCTGGACCGGTTGGCGGGGGGCGGCGGCTGCCTGCCTCCTCCTCATTGCCGGCGGCGGTGGCGGCTGGATGTTGCGCGGGCTGGACGTGGGCCGCCCCGGCGGCATCGATGCGCTCGCCCAGGAGGCGTCCTATGCCTATGCGGTCTTCAGTCCCGATGGCGGACGCCCGGTCGAAATTCCCGCAGCGGACAGCGACGCGCTGGTGCGCTGGGTCGAGCAGCGTCTCGCGCAGCCCGTGTCGTTGCCAGACCTGTCCGGCGCCGGCTACCGGCTGATGGGTGGGCGCGTAGTCGCCACTCAGAACGGGCCGGCGGGCCTGTTCATGTATGACGATGCAAAGGGCACGCGCATCGTCATTCTGATGCGGCCGATGGTACGACGCGACGAAAATGCACCGATGGCCCAACATCGCGAAGGTGACGTCGTGGGATATGCCTGGGCGGACAATGGGATGGGCTATAGTCTTGTCGGCGGCATGGCCGCCGCCGACCTCCTGCATCCGATCGCTGATGAGGCGCGCCGGCAAATACGGGCAAGAACATGATGGTGGGCCGGAGCGCGTAGCACCATGCCAGCGGCCGGGGCTCTTGCTCGTACTTTCGCTTGGCGCTGTATCTCTGCTCAGTGTGCTGATCCGGCGCGGCGCCGCGTCTCAGGTCGCAAGCCTCTTCTTCCTCGTCCCGCCCTGTACGGCAGTGATCGGCTGGCCGCTGTTCGGCGAAACCCTCGCGCTATGGGCCTTTGGAGGAATGGCACTTACGGCACTTGGAGTCGCTTCGGCGAACCATTCTGGCGCACAAGCGCTGACGTAATTGCGTCAGGTGGTAACGTCCGCTTCGCCGTTCTGAGACTCCGAAGGCAGACAGTCTCCTGCCGGCCCAATTTCGGACATGCCGCACAGAGCCCAGCCGCCCTAAAAGCTGCCGTAGGTTAGATTTGCAGTGATCGTCCGTGACGGGTGGTCGGCGGTCAGGCAGCCTTTTGAAGGCGCCAACGGTCCGACGTAAACGCCACCGACCGGCTCTAACGGACAGCCATTCGGCGCATCGTCAATCGGGCATCGGGATAGCCCCGGCGTCGGATGCGGCCTTCGAACAGGTCGGACGTGATGGCATGCGCGATGCATTCGGCGTGATAGACATCCTCGCCGATGCCGAAGATGCTCGTCGTCATGTCGTCCCGGCTGTGCCGGGCGACGTCGAGCGTGGCGCGCAATTCGATGCCGGCGAGGCTCCATCGGCCCAGATAGGCGAAGCTGCTGTCGCCGCCGCCAAGCAGCCCCTCTCCGAAATGAACCACGCCGCCCCGCGTTTCGCCATCTGGGCAACCGAACATGCCGAATCGCAATGACCACAAGCCCGCCATCGCCTCGGCCGTGATATCGACCGGCACACCACCGGCGACAGACGCGCGGCCGGTCGGACAGCCGAAGGCATCCAGCGGAAACCGGCTCTCGTCATTCGATGCTTCGACATGTTCAAACGCGCTTATCTGATCCACTTTCATCTCCACTCAGGGCGTAAGAGGCAGGCTGGCATTCCGCTTAGTCGACCGCCCGGTGCTCCAGGCGCGCCTCGGCGAGGCTGGCGGGCTCGCCGTCAGCCGTTATCAGTTTCGCGAGCGCCGGCTGATCGCGCACGACCATATCGACCATCGCCACGATCGCAGGTGTGAAGCGCAACCCGTAGTTGAAGCACAGATGAGGATCGTATCGCGGCCGGACCTGATCGCAGACCGCGCCCAGATGCACCCCGATCGCGGCGTGCAGCCGCTCGTCATAATACATGCCGCCCGATGATCCGGGGCTCGAGTCGGCCGATGTCGAAAAGAGCCTCCGCGCGTCCGTGATGCGCATGGCTGTCCTGTCGTCGCGCAGCTGACTACCGGGGAAATCGCGCAATCGGCCCCTGGTGATCCAGGCGCGCTGCATCTCACCGACGCCCAAATGAAAGGCGACAAGGTCCACCAGGGCCTTCTCGCGGCCCTTGAATGCTATCGCCACCGGAATGCTGTCGATCTTCACCGGCCGATCGAGCTTCAAGATCGCGACGTCGTGGGAACTATCATTACGGATGCTGATGTCCGCCCAGGGCGACACCGCATATCGAATGCGGGCTGTCTGCCAGATCTGCTGGTTCCGATCATATAGAGTGAAGGCGCAGTTGGCCGGGTTTACCGCCCGTGCCGTCCTCATCGTTGATGCGCCACGGAAAAGGACATGAGCGGCTGTCACCACGGTGTCGGTGCTGCCGAGCACCCAGCCGGTGGCGACATGCGCCACGCCGGATATCCGGGGGTCGCGGCATTCAACCCGGCCGACGCCCGCGAACCGCCCCCTGTCGACAGCCGACATCATGGCAGAGCCGTCGGTCGGGCTGCTTCCACTCAGGATGATTGCATCGGCGGTCGTCCCGCTCGATAACAGCATCGCGACCGCCGAGACGAGCAGGGGGCGCCGGGCCAGAGCGAACGGCGCCCCGCCCTTCGATAGCAATCGAAAAGCCATGATGATGTCCGATGCAGGATGTCACGTCACCGAGGGTCAGATCCGCGTGGCGACGTCACCCATTGAAATGAGGAAAGGGCTGGCGCGTGTACCGCTCAACCGCTACCGCCGCGCCTGCGGGGATGGTTGCGCCGCTGTGTTATATCATTGCGCGCGCGGCACGTTCGAAGCGGTGGGCAGCACGGCCCGGTTGGAAAGAGTCGCATGATATGGCCTCCGGAGGCCATGATGCGGCAGCGCCCCTGCACTCACAACTTCAGCGAGGCGACAGTTCAGGACAAAGCGGCGTCGCTTTGGTCATCGCGCATGCTTTCCCCAGTGGCCTGAAAGCGAAGGCGATAGTGCATCGGCGTAACGCCGATCCGCCGCACGAAGGCGCGCCGGAGCGTCGCAGTCGATCCGAAGCCCGCGACATGGGCGATCCGCTTGATCGGTGACGCGCTGTCTTCCAGCAGGCCTCGGGCGATTTCGATGCGGGTCAGCTCGACATAATCGGCCAGGCTGATGCCCAGCTCGGCGTGGAACAGCCGTGACAGGTGACGCGGGCTGACCCCGGCCGCTTTGGCGACCGCCGAGAGGCTCAGTTCGGCCCGAGGGTTTTCGAGGATCTGCAGCCGGACTCTGTCGATCGGACTGGTCGTCGCGATCTGCGCGGTCAGGGTCGCGCTAAACTGCGATTGCCCGCCCGGCCGCTTCAGGAAGACGACGAGTCGGCGCGCCACCCACAGCGCTAGCGCGCTCCCATGATCCTCCTCGATCAGCGAAAAGGCCAGGTCGATCGCCGCGCTTACCCCGGCCGAACTGAACAACGGTCCGTCGCGCACAAAGATCTGGTCGGGCTCGACGCGGATATCGGGATATTCGGCGGCAAGGCGTTCGGCATATTGCCAATGGGTGGTGACGCGGTGCCCCGACAACAGCCCCGCCTGCGCCAGCAGGAAGGCGCCCGTACAGGCGGAGCCATAGCGCCGCGACTGCCCGGCCTGTTCGCGCAGCCAGCGCGTAACATCGTTGCTTGAACGCGCCGGCACCCCATTGGGCCCGACGACGATCAGGGTATCCGATCGCTCGGTCGCGTCGCGCATCCCCGCATCGGGCATGAACTTGACGCCGGACGCACTCTCGGTGAGCATTCCGTGCTCGGTGATCAATTGCATGCGATACGGCTTCCCGGTCCGCATCTTGCAGTTCGCTTCGAAAAACGCATCGCGCAGGCCGGCGATTTCCAGCAAATGCACATTAGTAGGGGCAAAGATCGTGATGAGCACAGCTAGCCTCGCTCAGCGGCGGCGTAACGCCCCAAC
>Ga0209231_1000813_pt1 | contig 14591 bp, 15 predicted proteins | sample Deesub45470m_DNA_FD_188086 | JGI IMG/M metagenome (GOLD analysis project Ga0209231, IMG submission 188086) | Deep subsurface microbial communities from North Pacific Ocean - 450_OLKR46/470m Metagenome (SPAdes) (version 2) | ecosystem: Environmental > Terrestrial > Deep subsurface > Unclassified ... | reverse complement strand
CGCCCGAGTGGTATCGGTCCACATCGTTGATCTCCGGAAGTTTGTTGCAAAACCCCTGAATCAACGACTGCGGCAAGCGTCAAGCTAACCCGCTGATACCACTCAACTTAATTTCGGATCGGGCTCTTAGATTCACCCTACTTTGAACGCTAACATGCGGCGTCCAGCGCGACGACCGCGGAGAGAACCCTGGAGCCCAGCGCGCGTGACGAACCGCAAAGAGGTCAGCTGTTGACAGTGGCGATTAGAGAACTAATGAGAAACTGGGGTCAGCGACGGGACTGGGCCTAAGCATTCAGGAGACGCCCCAGTCCGTCACGGTGATGACGGCGCAGCGTATGGAGGATCAGGCGATCCGAACGCTGAGCGATGTGATGAACAATGCGGCGGGCGTTTCGGTCAAGGCGCTGGACAGTTCGCGCAACGGCTTTTCGGCGCGCGGCTTCGACATCAATATCTATCAGATTGACGGCATTCCTGTGCAATGGGACCAGGGCTTCAGCGCGGGCGAATCCAATCTGGATGTCATCATCTATGAGCAGGTCGAAATCGTGCGCGGGGCCACGGGGCTGCTCACCGGCGTCGGCAATCCCTCGGCTTCGGTCAACCTGGTGCGCAAACATGCCGACAGCGACCATCTGACCGGAACGTTGACCGCTTCGGCAAGCCGCTGGGACAATATTTTCGTCATGGGCGACATCAGTGCGCCCATCACCGCCGATGGCGCCGTGCGCGGGCGGGTCGTGGCCAAATATGAGGAAGGCGACAGTTTCATTGACCGCCTCCACAACAAGAAACTCGTCCTATACGGCGTGATCGACGCCGATGTCACGGTGGACACGCATCTGCGCTTGGGGGCCAGCTATCAGGATCATGATGCCAGCGGCACCCAATGGGGCGGCTTGCCGACCTGGTTTTCCGATGGTTCGCGCACGGATTGGAGCCGGTCCCAAAGCATCGGTGCGGACTGGACGACATGGCCGGCCAAAAATGCCACCTATTTTGCCGATGCGACGCAGCAACTCGGCAAACGGTGGCAATTGCGCGTTTATGGCAATTATACGCAGAACAGCAGCGACATGCGATTGCTGTTCCTGTCGGGTCAGCCGGACAAGGATACGGGTCTTGGTATGTCGGCCTCGCCCAGTCGCTTTGATGCGCGGCGCAATCAGTTCGATGTCGGCATCCGGCTGAATGGCAGCTACACGCTGTTTGGGCGCGACCATGAACTGATGGTCGGGGCAAGCTATGCCAAGCAGGATATGGACTTTTTCGGCTATGCGCGCAGCAATGTCGCGACGCCCGGTAATTTCCTGACCTGGGATGGCAGCTATGCCGAACCGACCTGGGGAGCGCGCAGCCATCAGGTGGACCTCGCCACCAAGCAATGGGGCTATTTCGCGTCGACGCGGGTCAATCTCGCGGATTCGCTCAAGCTGATTCTGGGCGGACGGCTTAACAGCTGGGACCGCGCGGACAGCTATTATGGTGCGCCGATCGATTATGGCATCCGCAACAAGTTCACGCCCTATGCCGGGCTGCTCTACGATATCGCACCGGGCCATACGCTCTATGCCAGCTATACCGACATTTTCCAGCCGCAGCAGATACGGAACCGCAACGCCCAGTTCCTCGCACCGCTATCGGGCAGCACCTATGAGGCCGGGCTCAAGAGCAGCTTCTTTGGCGGGCGACTGAACACGGCGCTGTCGGTTTTCCGCATCGAGCAGGATAATTTCGGCGTGCTGGACGGCGACGTCCCCGTGCCGGGTACGGAAAATGAGCAAGCCTATCGCGCGATCAAGGGTGCCAGAAGCACCGGATTCGAAGTCGAGGCCAATGGCGAACTGCTGCCCGGCTGGTCGGTCAGCGGCAATTATACCCAGTTTCGCGCCAAGGATGCGAACGGCGCGCGCATCAATACGCTTTATGCGCAGAAGTTGTTGCGCCTATTCACCACCTATAAGCTGAACAGCCTCACAATAGGCGGCGGGGTCAATTGGGAAGGGTTGAGCTATACCGACGCGGTCAATCCGGTGACGGGCGCGGCGGAACGGTTGGAGGCCAAGCCCTATGCGCTGGTTAACCTGATGGGCCGATATGAGTTCAAGCCCGGACTGTCGGCTCAGGTCAATGTCGAAAATCTGTTCGACAAACATTATTATTCGCAGATTGGTTTCTACAACCAACATGCCTTCGGCGAGCCACGCAATGTCACGCTGACGCTGCAATATCGCTTTTGAGAAGGCGGAGGGCAGGCACGTCGCCTGCCCTCCGCCCCGGCGTCACAGGACGTCACGCGCCTTTTCGGGCGGCCGCGCAATGACCGCGCCCTTTTCCGTGATCACAACCGGGCGCTCGATCAGGATCGGGTGCGATGCCATCGCACGAAGTATGTCCGAATCGCTGTCCGTATTGAGGCCGATCTCCTTCACCACGGCCTCGCCCTTGCGCAGCGCCTGCGCGGGGGTGACGCCAGCCTTGGCGAACAGCGCTTCCAGTTCGGCGCGGCTCGGAGGGGTCTTGAGATAGTCGACGATCTCGACCTCCACGCCCGGCGTCGCTTGCAGGATCGCAAGCGCCTCGCGCGATTTCGAACAGCGGGGGTTATGCCAGATGCTGGCCTTCATGGCTGTCCGTCGCGGGCCAGCCATTCCTCCAGCCACTTGATCGTATAGTCGCCGTTGAGGAACTCAGGATCGCGCAGCAGCGCCTGATGCAGCGGAATGGTGGTCTTCATCCCCTCGATCACATATTCCTCCAGCGCACGCTTCAAACGCATGATCGCGCCCTCGCGGGTGCGGCCATAGACGATCAGCTTGCCGATCATGGAGTCATAATAAGGCGGCACCTTATAGCCTTGATACAGGCCGCTATCGACGCGGACGTGCATGCCGCCGGGGACGTGATAGCTGGTCACGGTGCCGGGCGAGGGGGCGAAGGTGCGCGGGTCTTCGGCGTTGATGCGGCATTCGATCGCATGGCCCGAAAAGACGATATCCTCCTGCGCGACCGACAGCGGCCTGCCCTCGGCTATGCGGATCTGTTCGCGCACCAGGTCGACGCCGGTGATCATCTCGGTGACGGGATGTTCGACCTGCAGCCGGGTGTTCATTTCGATGAAGTAGAATTCCCCATCTTCCCACAGAAATTCGATCGTGCCCGCGCCGCGATAGGCCATGTCGGCCATCGCCTTGGCACATATGCCGCCGATACGCTCGCGATCGGCTTGGCCCAGCACCGGGGAGGGGGCTTCTTCCAACACCTTCTGGTGGCGGCGCTGGAGCGAACAGTCGCGCTCGCCCAGATGGATGGCATTGCCCTTGCCGTCGCCGAACACCTGGATTTCGATGTGGCGGGGGTTGCCGAGATATTTTTCGAGATAAACGGTCGCGTCGCCGAACGCGGCCTTCGCTTCCGACCCGGCCTGCTGCATCAGCGTTTCCAGATCGTCGGGCGAGGTGCAGACCTTCATGCCGCGACCGCCGCCGCCGGACGCGGCCTTGATGATGACCGGATAGCCGGCCTTCTCTGCGATCGCTTTGGCTTCTTCCAGGTCGCTGATCGCGCCATCGGAACCGGGGACGAGCGGCAGGCCGAGCGCGCCAGCGGTGCGCTTGGCCTCGATCTTGTCGCCCATCGTGCGGATATGCTCGGGCTTCGGGCCGACGAAGGCGATGCCATGCGCTTCGACGATCTCGGCGAATTTGGCATTTTCGCTCAGGAAGCCATAGCCCGGATGGATCGCGTCCGCGCCGGAGATTTCGGCGGCGGAGATGATCGCCGCGACGTTCAGATAGCTGTCGCGCGCAGCGGGCGGCCCGATGCAGATCGCCTCGTCGGCGAGGCGCACATGCATGGCGTCGGCGTCGGCGGTGGAATGGACCGCGACCGTCTTGATGCCCATTTCATGGCAGGCGCGATGGATGCGGAGCGCGATTTCGCCGCGATTGGCGATGAGCAGCTTTTCAATGGCCATGGGGTATCGCGGCCTTATTCGATCACGATGAGCGGCTGGTCGAACTCGACCGGCTGGCCATTGTCGACGAATACCGCCTTGACCGTGCCCGATACCGGAGCGGGAATCGCGTTCATGACCTTCATGGCTTCGACGATCAGCACGGTTTCACCCGCAGCAACCTGCGACCCGATGCGGGCGAAGGGCGCGGCGCCGGGTTCGGCCGACAGATAGGCGGTGCCGACGATCGGCGAGCGGACCAGCGTGCCGGCGGGCATGGCGGGTTCAGCCGCTGCGATGGGCGCGGCAACCGGTGCCGCTGCGACGGGGGCTGCGCGCGGCGCGGCATAGACGGGGGCCATGGCCCCGGCCTTACGCGCGACGCGGATCTTGCGATCGCCGTCTTCAACCTCGATTTCGGTCAGGTTGGTGTCGTCCAGCAGCGCGGCCAGTTCGCGCACCAGGGTAACGTCCACCTGCATCGCGCCATTGTCTTGCTTGTCGTTCATGGTTGACCCTTGTTTGCCATTCTAACGTATCTCTAGCGGCCAGCGCCTATGCCGGTTTGCGGCAAAGCGCAACTTTGTAACGTCCGGCCGATCGAGCGCAACGCCGTATCCGCCGATGCTATAGTTCCAGCGCCGCTTCGAGCGCGAGCATATAGGAGAGGGGGCCAAAGCCCGCGATCGTCCCCTTTGCCGCCATGCCGACATAGCTTTTATGGCGGAAAGGCTCGCGGGCATGGGGGTTGGACAGGTGAATTTCGATCACCGGCACGCTGATCGCCTTGATCGCGTCATGCAGGGCGACCGAGGTGTGGGTCAGGCCGCCGGGATTGATGATGACCGCATGCGCCCCTTCGCCATGGGCTTCCTGCAACCAGTCGATAAGATGGCCTTCATGATTGGATTGGCGAAAATCGAGGACGACATGGGCGCGGGTGGCGGCATCCTCCATTCGTTCGGCGATGTCGTCGAGCGTGTCATAGCCATAGATTTCCGGCTCGCGCGTGCCCAGCAGATTGAGATTGGGGCCGTTGAGAACATAGATTTTGCGACTATCCGCCATGGCGATCCCCCTTGCATGTTGCGGCTGGGGCGATGCCGCCCCTATATGCGGCACAATCCTTAGCCTTTCGTGCCGCGCCAAGTCGAGGCACGTTTCCTTTTTGCAAGAACGGGACCGCATATCGTGAGCGTCGACGGCACCATATCCATCCATATCAATGGCGAGCATCGTCGCGTGCGCGAAGGGCTGACGCTGGCGGCGCTGGCAAGCGAACTGGGCTTCGTGCCGGAAAAGGTGGCGGTGGAGCGCAATCTGGCGGTCGTGCCGCGCTCGACCTTGCAGGACGTGATGGTCGAGGATGGCGATGAGCTGGAAATCGTGCATTTCGTCGGCGGTGGCGACATCGCTCCAGCGGGCGACGATAGCTGGAGCGTCGCGGGCAAGACCTTCCGATCGCGGCTGATCGTCGGCACCGGCAAATATAAGAGTTTCGAGCAGAATGCGGCGGCGGTCGCGGCGTCGGGGGCAGAAATCGTCACGGTCGCCGTGCGCCGCGTCAATGTGTCTGATCCCAAGGCGCCGATGCTGACCGACTATATCGACCCGAAGGTCATCACTTATCTCCCCAATACGGCGGGCTGTTTCACGGGCGAGGATGCCATCCGCACGCTACGCCTGGCGCGGGAAGCGGGCGGCTGGGAATTGGTGAAGCTCGAAGTGCTGGGCGAAGCGCGGACGCTCTATCCCGACATGGTCGAGACGCTGCGCGCGACCGAGATATTGGCGAAGGAAGGCTTCAAGCCGATGGTCTATTGCGTCGATGATCCGATCGCGGCCAAGCGGCTGGAGGATGTCGGGGCGGTCGCGATCATGCCGTTGGGCGCGCCGATCGGGTCGGGGCTGGGCATCCAGAACCGGGTGACGATCCGGCTGATCGTGGAGGGCACCAAGCTGCCGGTCCTGGTCGATGCAGGGGTCGGCACCGCGTCGGAAGCGGCGCAGGCGATGGAACTGGGCTGTACCGGGGTGCTGATGAACACGGCAATCGCGGAGGCCAAAGACCCGGTGCTGATGGCCGCCGCGATGAAGGCAGGCGTCGAGGCAGGCCGTATGGCCTATCGCGCGGGGCGCATGGGCAAGCGTATGTATGCCGACCCGTCCAGTCCTTTGGCGGGACTGATCTGACGCGCTTTCGCGACCGCAGTAAATTGACCGGCGGCCCGCTTGTCCCCTATGGGCAGGATCACGTTGAGGAGGAGAATAAGCGATGGTGAACAAGCTCTACCCTGATGCGGCATCGGCTCTGGAAGGCCTCCTCTTCGACGGGATGCAGCTCTGCGCGGGCGGATTTGGCCTGTGCGGCATTCCCGAACGGCTAATCGATGCGATCCGCGATTCGGGCGTCAAGGATTTGACCATCGCGTCCAACAATGCCGGTATCGACGGCGAGGGGCTGGGCAAGCTGCTCCGCACGCGGCAGGTCAAGAAAATGATCTCCTCCTATGTCGGCGAAAACAAAGAGTTCGAGCGGCAATATCTGGCGGGCGAGCTGGAGGTGGAGTTCTGCCCGCAGGGGACGCTGGCCGAACGTTGCCGCGCAGGGGGCGCGGGCATTCCGGGTTTCTATACCAAGACGGGCGTAGGGACGGCCGTGGCCGAGGGCAAGGAAGTCAAGAATTTCGACGGGCAGGATTATATCCTGGAGCGCGGCATCTTCGCCGATTTGGCGATCATCAAGGGATGGAAAGCCGATGAGAGCGGCAACCTGATTTTCCGCAAGACTGCGCGCAACTTCAATCAGCCGATGGCGACGGCCGCAAAGATCTGCATTGCCGAAGTCGAGGAAGTGGTGCCGGTCGGCTCACTCGATCCCGATATGATCCATCTGCCCGGCATTTATGTGAAGCGCATGATCGTCGGCGCGCCCTATGACAAGAAGATCGAATTTCGCACCGTAAGGCAGCGGGAAGCGGCGTGAGCTTTTTGGCTCCCCTCCCCTTCAGGGGAGGGGCCGGGGGTGGGGGCGCGCAGCCCGTGCCTTCGATGGCCCCCACCCCAACCCCTCCCCTGAAGGGGAGGGGCTTTAGCTTGTGCATGGTGTTAGCCTTGCTCTCCGCCTGCGCGCCCAGCCCGCAGACAGTCACCCCGCCGCCCGCCAATCCGCCTGCCGGGATGCAATATCTCTACGGGTCGGGCGAGGCGGCTGCGCTGTCGGTGCAGGCATTTGCCATGCTGGCGTCCCATGCCACCGCGACGGCCAAGGCACGACCGGCGCAATCCGTCGTGCTGGCGTCGGGCGCGTCGCTCGACCAGCCGCGCTTCGTGCCGTGCGGGGACAAGCCTTTGGCCGCCGTGTTCGATGTCGATGAAACCGTGCTGCTCAATATCGGCTATGAATATCATGATGCGCGGTCGGGCAAAAGCTATGACGAAGCGGCCTGGGATGCGTGGGAGCGCACCGGCGCAGGTGCAGTCAGTCCGGTGCCTGGCGCGGTCGCGGCGCTGGCGCAATTGCGGGCGGCGGGCGTGACCGTGGTGTTCAACACCAATCGTTCTGCCGCCAACGCAGCGGCAACGGCGCAGGCGATCAGTGCGGCGGGCCTTGGGCAGGCGGTGCATGGCCAGACATTGTTCCTCAAAGGCGATGATGCGATGGGGTCAGGCAAGGATGGCCGCCGCGCGACGATTGCGGGGCGCTATTGCGTGATTGCGCTGGGTGGCGACCAGCTTGGCGATTTTTCCGACCTGTTCAACGCCGGCCAACCGGTCGCTGCCCGACGTGCGGCGACGACAACGCCTTCGATTGCGGCCTTGTGGGGAAGGGGTTGGTTCGTCCTGCCGAACCCTGTCTATGGCAGCGGCCTCAAAGGCGGATTTGACGATGTTTTTCCAATGGATAGAAGGTGGGCCTTGCCCACCGATGGGGAGAAGAACTGATGCCCTGGACTCGTGACGAAATGGCCGCACGCGCGGCGAAGGAACTCAAGGACGGTTTTTACGTCAATCTTGGCATCGGCATTCCGACGCTGGTGGCCAATCATATTCCCGATGGCGTGGAAGTGACGCTCCAGTCCGAAAATGGCATGTTGGGCATTGGTCCCTTCCCGTTCGAGGGCGAAGAGGATGCCGACCTGATCAACGCGGGCAAGCAGACCATCAGCGAATTGCCGCAGACCGCCTATTTCTCCTCTGCTGACAGTTTCGCGATGATCCGTGGCGGGCATATCGACCTGACCGTGCTGGGCGCGATGGAAGTCGCGGAAAATGGCGACATCGCCAACTGGATGATCCCCGGCAAGATGATCAAGGGCATGGGCGGTGCCATGGATCTGGTCGCTGGCGTCAAGAAGATCATCGTGGTGATGGAGCATACGTCCAAAAATGGCGATCCCAAATTCATTCCTGCATGCACCCTGCCGCTGACTGGCCGCAATGTCGTGGACATGATCATCACTGACCTGTGCGTCTTCCAGCGGCCCGATCATGACAGCCCGTTCAAGCTGGTCGAACTGGCCCCCGGCGTCACGGCCGAGGATATAGCCGCCAAGACCACCGCGCATTTCGTGCAATAAGGGACGGCTGATGAGCCTCGATGGTAGCTATGATGCGGGCAATCCGTTTGCCCTGATCATCGCAGGGAAAATCCCGGCGACCAAGCTGTATGAGGATGACGATACGCTCGCTTTTCTCGACATACAGCCTCAGTCGAAGGGGCATGCGCTGGTCATTTCCAAATGGTCGAAGGCGCGCAACATCCTGGAGATTGAGCCTGAGGCGCTGGCGCAGGTGATGGCGACGGTGCAGAAGATCGCGCGTGCCATCCGTTCCGCACTGAAGCCGGATGGCTTGCATATCGCGCAGTTCAATGGCGCACCGGCCGGGCAGACGGTGTTCCATCTGCACGTCCATATCGTGCCCCGCTGGGACGGGCAGGCCGTCGGCTTCGCCGCGCATGGGCAGGGTCAGATGGCCGATGCGGACGCGCTCAGCGCGCTTGCCGACGAGATTCGCGCGCAGCTTTGATGGCTTGGCTCCCGATCATCGGCGCGCGCTGACATGGTGCTGCGTCCTTTCAATGCCCCCGGCGCGCGGCTCGCGCTGCGGTCCAAGCGTGCCAGCCCGAACCTGACAGGCGGCGCAGGCGATAGCGAGATCATCCTCGACCTGTCGCGGCTGCTCTCGCGTTCCTTTCATGCAGCACCCACCGGCATCGACCGCGTCGAATATGTCTATGCGCGCGAGTTGCTGGAGCGCATGCCCGATCGCCTGTCCTTTGCGGCGGTTCATCCGGCGGGCGGCTATTATGGGCGGCTGAACAGCGCCGCAGTCCGGCAATTCCTGGCCTCGACAGCGGCTAAATGGCGCAATCCGGGCTTATATGATGCGGCCGAAGGCAAAGCGGCGGCGATCCGCCATATGTTCGCCACCCGGCCGCGCCCGGTGCCGCGCGCTACCCGACCACGCATCTATCTACAGGTTTCCCCACACCATCTGGACGATCCGAAGCAGGTCGGCGCGATCCTACGGGCGGAAGGCGCGAAGTTCGTGACCTTGGTGCATGACGTGATCCCGCTCAGCCATCCAGAGTTCGCCCGACCGCAGGGGGCGGAGGAGCATTTGCGGCGCGTGCGGTCCATCGATGCCTTTGCCCATGGGATCATCGGCAACAGCCAGGCGACGATTGACGCGCTTGCCCCGCATATGCGGCGCGGGCTGGAGGGACGAGCGATCCGCGTCGCCCATTTCGGCGCAGACGCGCCCGACATATTCGGCGCCCCGCGCGAGGACGTCCCCGACCGCCCCTATTTCGTCTACATCTCCACCATAGAGCCACGCAAAAATCACCTGCTGCTGCTCAATATCTGGCGGCGCTTGATCGAGACGATGGGCGATGACGCACCCATGCTGGTGCTGATCGGTCGGCGCGGCTGGGAAAACGAAAATGTCATCGACATGCTGGAGCGCGGCGAAGTGCTGCGTGGCCATGTGATCGAAGCGGGCGAGGTTTCCGACAACCGAATGCAGGCCTTGCTCGCCCATGCCCGCGCGATGCTGATGCCGTCCTTCATCGAAGGGTTCGGGATGCCCGTCGTCGAAGCGCTGGCGGCGGGTGTGCCGGTCATTTGCAGCGACATTATCGCCCATCGCGAAGTGGGCGGTGATGCGCCCGATTATCTCGATCCACTCGATGGATTAGGCTGGATGCGCATGATCTGTGCCTATGTCGCTGAGGATTCGCCGGAACGGGCGGCACAGCGCGCGCGTATTGCACAGTGGCGTGCCCCGACCTGGCGCGACTATTTCGACATTATCACGGGTCTTCTGGAAGAAGTGACAGAGTCTGTTTCTTGACGTGCAACCGGCCGCCGCGCATGGATGAACAGTGACGCTATCGCCTTCGGATATGACAGCAGGGGCGGCGCGCCAGCCCCTAACTTTCCCGCCCTTTCTGCGGTCGCCCCCGTTTCCCGGCATTGCGCCTTCGGTCGCTACGATCAGCGAGGCGGCCATCGAGTGTGATGGCGAGGTTGCTGACGACTTGCTCGACCTGATCCGAGATGCGCGCGTCGGTGGGGCATTCTGGGCCGGAGCGAACGACCCCTGGACACAGGTCGCGCAAGTGCAAAGCATAAAGGCAAGCGCCGACGATGACGTGGCGCTGGTTGCCGGACTGCTGGATGTGCCAGTGATTGGCCAGGATGGCGTGCGGATCGATCCTGCCATGCTCCACGCGACGCTGAAACGGCGCATTGCCGCTGCCCGCTACCGTGACTGTTTCAGTGGCGCGCCTGTCGATGCGGCGCAGGCGGTAGCGCAGTTGGCGGACTGGCGTCGGCATCTGGACGGCAATCGAGGGATCGCAGCCGCCTGTGGCATGGCCTTCTGGAAGCGGGAGGCAATGCGCCACTTTCTTTGGGATGGACAGCGTTCGCCGCCGTTTCTGTTTGCACCGCAGGGGGTGCGTCGTGCCCGTTATGAGCGCGGCGCGCTAGCCATCTGGCCTTCGCGGGTGCCACCGACGCTGGTGGCGGACGCGCAGGCGCAGGGCGTGCAACTTGTGCGGGTGGAGGATGGCTTCCTGCGCTCACGCGGGCTGGGTGCGGCGCTGCATCCGCCGGGATCGATCGTCGTGGACCGCAGCGGCATCTATTATAATGCGCTGGCTGCCAACGATCTGGAAACCTTGCTGGCGACGCAGGATTTCTCCCCCGCTCTTGTGGAACGTGCCGCCCGCCTGCGCGCGCGTATTTGCGCCAGCGGGGTCACCAAATATGGGCAGGATACGGGGCGGTTGCCTGATTTACCCACCGGACGTCGCACGGTGCTGGCGATCGGGCAGGTCGATGATGATTTGTCGGTGCAACTTGGCGGGGCAGGGGTCGTCGGCAATCTCGATTTTCTTGGCCAGGTCCGACGCGCCGAGCCTGATGCCTGGATCATCTATCGTCCCCATCCCGATGTGGAGGCGGGGCATCGCAAAGGGCATCTGGCCGATGCGACCGTGCTGACATATGCCGATGCCATCGACCGCGGCTCGCCGCTCATGGCTCTGGTGCAGGCGGTCGATGAAGTCCATGTCCTGTCTTCGCTGACCGGGTTCGAGGCTCTGATGCGGGGATGCCGCGTGACGGTCCATGGCATGCCTTTCTACGCAGGCTGGGGCCTGACGCGCGATCTTGCCTCACCGGTTGCGCGGCGCGGGCGGCAATTGTTGCTGGACGAACTTGTCGCCGCCGCCCTCATTCTCTATCCACGGTATCTGGACCCGGTAACCCGGTTGCCCTGCGGCCCTGAAGTGATGACGGATCGCTTGGCAAATGGCGCTGTGCCACCGACGACATGGCTGATCCGGTTGCGGTCCATGCAGGGAAAGTTACGACGGTTTATGACTTTGACGGCTGAGTATCTTCATGGCTGACGTGCCAACCAAGACCTTTCTCTTTCTGCAAGGGCCGCACGGCCCCTATTTCGCAATGCTGGCGGATGCCCTTCGGACGCGTGGGCATATAGCCCTGCGGATCAATATCAATGGCGGCGACAAGATCGACTGGCCGGGGGACGCCACGGACTATCGCGGCACGTTCCGCAACTGGCCGTTATTCTTCGATGATTTCGTCGTCAATCATGGCGTCACCGACCTGATCCTCTATGGTGATTGCCGTCCCTATCATGCGTCCGCGCATGGCATGGCGCGGCTGCGGGGCTTGCGTGTCCATGTCATGGAGGAGGGCTATATTCGTCCCGATTTCCTGACTTTGCAGGATGATGGAGTGAACGGCAACTCTACCCTGCCGCTCGATCCGCAATGGTATCTTGATCAGGCCGAACAACTGTCACCATATGATGGCGACTTGCCGCCGGTGCCATCGACTTTTCGAGCGCGCGCGCGCAACACCATGCGGAACGGCATGGCATCGGCCTGGATGCGGCCCTATTTTCCCTATTATCAGACCCATCGTCCGCACAGTTTCCTGCTCGAATCCGTTGCCTGGTGCTACAAGCTACTGACGCGGCAGAGCGAAATTCAGCGTTCGGCGGCCGTTTGGGAAGCGGTCAAAGACAAGCCCTATTTCACGCTGCCGCTCCAGCTCAATTCCGACTATCAGATCCGGGTTCATTCGCCCTTTGGTAACATGCGCGCCGCGTTGCGTTTCGTGATAAAGAGCTTCGCACAGCATGCGCCTCAGGGGGTGTTCCTGCTGGTCAAACGTCATCCGCTGGATGCTGGTCTTGTCGCCTGGCGCAGGCTGACGAACCGGATTGCTAAACATTATGGTGTGGCCGATCGCGTATCCTACCTACCTGACTGGGACATTGCCGAGGTAGTGAGCAAATCTCTGGGCGTGGTGACCGTCAACAGCACTGTGGGCACGCTGGCCCTGAACAGCGGCAAGCCAGTCGTGGTGCTGGGACATGCAGTCTACAAAGTGCCAGGCGTCGTACACCAGGGCAATTTGGATGATTTTTGGGCGGCACCTCGTCAGCCGGACCTGAAACTCTATTCAGCGTTTCGTCGCGTTTTGGTGGATCGGTGTCTCATCCGTGGCGGTTTGCTGAGCGAAGAAGGGCTTGAACTGCTTGTAGCCAATGCGGTTGAGCGCCTTGAGAAGGACCCGTCGGAAGTCTTGGCTCTTCCACGCCAAGGCCGCCGACGCCAGCGCCAAATAGCTATTGTACGGGGCGATGCAGCTTGATGGACGATGCGTCCTCGCCGAACTTCTATTGGATGAATGGAAGTAGTTTGCGGTATTAGGTAGCAAACGCACCAAGAGCTTCCGGTCACGGATCATTAGCTCATTCCAGCTAAGTGGTCCCAAAGGAGGGCGACATGGCCGGAATTGAAGCGATACGCATTTGTCCTGAGTGCAAATATCACGAAACCGCCAGCAGCAGCGGTTCAGGCAAGCTGCTATGGACTGGAAGCCTCGTGGATGTAGTGGACCTCAGCAGGTGTAATGTGATGCCGGGAGATTGTCCACACTTTAACCGGGCAGAAATTCGTTGGGCTCCATCGGAATAACCCAGCTTCGTTCCCCCACGATCTTCCCATCGCTGTCCTGTTGGGTAACCCGGTAGACTTTACCCGGATCAGTGCCCCATCCTTTGTATGGGATGCCATCAACCTGTAGCTCGCGCCCATCGGGCAGCGTGATTGTTGTCTCGTGCGGAACAAACCATTCCGCACGCGAGCGTGGGAGGTCCGCGCGCATATTATTTCCATTGCTGTGGGAGGTGATGGTCACAAATCGGCCATCAATATATTGTGATATTATCAGATATATCTTGAAAAGTCAAGATATATCAAGATGCTATTATTGGCATTCCCGCAGTAATTGTAGCAACGTCGCACTTCATTGCCCGACAAAGCCTCACCAGCGATACGAATGTCAAATTGTGTTCGCCACGTTCGATGCGGCCCACATAACTCCGATCCAACCCGGCCTCATGCGCCAGTCCCTCTTGCGACATTCCCAACGTGCGGCGTCGAGCGCGAATGCGCTGGCCGAGGATGTCGAGATAGGGATCGCTCACATCTCCAATTCGGCGAAGAGGTGATTATAGGTCCACGGAGTAAGAATCCCGCTGTTAACCTTTGGCTATTATTGCAGCCTTATCAGCAAGGGAGATAGCGCGTGGTAATGAGTGGAAAGACAATCGGAATCATGTCGGGTGTGGTGTTCGTCGCTGCCATCATGGGCAACAGCATTCTTTCTACGAACGAGGACAACAATCTCAGCGCCAGCAAAGCAGTGACGGCTGTTAGTCCTGCGAAGCCTGTTGAGGCTGTAAAGTCCCCACCGCAAATTATCGCGCTTCCTCCATCAAAGACTGTGGCGGTCACACCCAAAAGCGCCGGTGCCATTAAGATCGCCGATCTGGATGAAGGCGAACGCCTTATCAGGCTGATTATCAACGCCAATGGCTACCTCTGCGCCAAGCCCATTGAGGTTCGTCCGACAGGTTCCGAAGGGCTGTATGGCGTTCAGTGCATCACGCTGTCAACGGCGGAGCAAAAGTCGGCCATTCGGCGGCGTAAAACCAGGCCATCGTGTTACATGCCGGGGGGAGTGGCGTGAGGGCGTAGCCCGAGGGCCACTCCCCCCGGCATTGGTGTAATTTTCAG
>Ga0209231_1000812_pt1 | contig 14650 bp, 11 predicted proteins | sample Deesub45470m_DNA_FD_188086 | JGI IMG/M metagenome (GOLD analysis project Ga0209231, IMG submission 188086) | Deep subsurface microbial communities from North Pacific Ocean - 450_OLKR46/470m Metagenome (SPAdes) (version 2) | ecosystem: Environmental > Terrestrial > Deep subsurface > Unclassified ... | reverse complement strand
GCAATTTCTTCTTCAAAAGACAAAGCGTACGAAGCAATAAAAAATGGCTTTTTTGATTTTATGTTAAATCCGTTATCAGAGTTGGAGATTAGAAAGTCCATTTTAAAATTTCAAAAAAAATCCCCTGCCATTATCAACAAGAATATTTGTTTGAAATCGAATAAAGATTACCAATACCTAAATACAGATGAAATCCTTTTTTTAAAAGCAGATAACAACACTACAGATTTTTATACAAGTGACGGCAATATCATAAGCGCATTTAAAACGTTAAAAACTTTTGAAGATGTACTTCCCGAAAATTTTCTGAGAATTCACAAAAGTTATATCATCAATAAAAACTTTGTTTCCAGAATTCAATATGGCAAATTATTATGCACCATTAAAAAAAACAGCTACGACATTCCGTTTACCAAAACCTATATTGACAATATTGAAATTATGAAAAAGACATTATCTCACAATTCCTGCCAATCGTTAAATTAAGTTTTCCTTTCAATACATACCCTTTTACTCTTATAAACAGTGCTTTCACTAAAAGTGAATTTATTTGTTGTTTTAGCGTTTAATGTAATGATACCTTCGCATTAATAAAAGTTTTTAATCTAGTATTGGGAGATTAACATTTAGATTCCCTCTCACTTTTACCGAACAAAATTAATAAAGCCAATATTTGGCGTTTAAAACCATTATAAATCTTATAAACCCTTTTTTATGAAAACCTTCAAATATTTTATCGCACTTTTTGTATTGCTTAATGCATTCACATTCACTTCTTGCACAACAAACGATACAGAAGAAGATCAATTAACAATTACAACCCAAGATACTTTTGCTGGCGGGGAGGATTCAATACCTCCTGCAGGGAAAAATTAAAAATAAATGTGCTCAGTTTATAATAAAATCAGTGTCCTTTAAGATAATTATAAACAGTTAAAAAATATATTTTAGTCAATCTCAGCTTTTTTATAAAACAGGTTGAGATTGATGATTTTCAAAACTTTTTTGGACAACCTTTTTTTAGTAGATTTGTTTTTAGAAACTTAACCGCGTTGAAAACTAGACCAACTCCAAACAAACTCCTATTTCAATTATTTTTTTTAGCACTATTTACATTTTCAATAATAGGATGTCACACTCCCAATCAAGATATTGTCGCCAAAATAGCTGAAATTGACAGTATTTCCATTTGGATTCAAAACGCGAAAAATGTATCCCTTGATTTTAGAAACAGAAAACAATCTCTATATAAAGCATACCAACAGAATAATTTTCAAAAGAATGATTCCGTAAAAAATAGCAATTTAGCCAAAATAGCTTATGAAGGGTATGAGTTAAAGGATTCTGTTTTTTTTCTGAAAGTAAACCTTGAAGCCCAAAAATTATCAATAAAATTACGGGATACTTTTGGGATTGCAGATACGCATTGGAGTTATGGAATGTATTATCTGGAAAATGAACTTTATGACAGCGCTTATTACCACTATTATGAAGCCTATAAGAACTTCCAAGGCATAAACCATGAATATTTTGCCGGAAAAATGCTGTACAATATGGCGATAATACAACAAGATGTAAAGGATTATGCAGGGAGCGAGATATTAATATTTCAGGCCATTTCAATATTTAAAAAATTACTTAAAAACGATGACCTTTACCGTTGTTACAATCTTTTAGGGACTGTTTTTAAGCATATGCAAGAATATGATAAAGCCATCATGTATCATACTAAAGCGTTGGAAAACTTAGAAAACGTTAAACAAAAGGGAACATACAAAGAATCCAGTTTAAACAATTTAGGCTTGGTATATCAAAATAAAAGGGATTATAAAAAAGCAATTACCAATTTTAATAAAGCTTTAGGAAAAAGAGATCTAAAAGTTCAAGACATCAATCTATATAGTAAGTTGATTGACAACCTTGCCTACACTAAATTTTTAAGTGGCGATACGGTCAATGTTCTTCAAGATTACAATAAATCCCTTCTCATCAGAGATAGCCTTGGTTATATTTCGGGCGTTATTACAAGTAAATTACATCTGGCAGAATTTTATGCAAAATATGAAGTTCTGGATAAAGCTATTTTAAATGCTGATGAAGCCCATAAATTGGCTGAAGATGTTAATAATAACAGAGATGTTTTGGCATCGTTGTTATTGCTCTCAAAACTAGATACAAAAAATGCTCCCAGTTATTTTAAAAACTATGCTGACTTAAGTGACAGTCTCCAAATAGTAGAACGAAAAATAAGAGATAAATTTACAAGAATTCGTTTTGAAACAGATGAATATATTGAGAAAACTGAAATGCTATCAGCGCAAAAAATGATAATTTCTATCGGTAGTTTTGTCGCGTTATTAATACTTTCATTATTGTATTTTCTAAATGCCCAACGCACCAAAAATAAAGAATTAGTTTTTGAAAAAGAACAACAAAAATCAAACGAAGAAATTTATTCATTAATGTTAAAGCAGCAGTCTTCTTTGGAAGAAGGGAGATTAAAAGAACGTCAAAGAATATCGGAAGATTTGCATGATGGTGTTTTGGGCAAAATTTTTGGAACTAGACTGGCGTTGGGATTTTTAAACATTAATGGTGATGATGAGACTATTGCAAAGCACAAACTATATGTGGATGAATTGCAAAATATTGAGAAAGAAATAAGAACAATTTCCCATGAATTAAAGAATGAAATACTGTCGTCACAAACTGATTTCATAAAAATTGTGGAAAACTTACTGGAAGCGCAAAGTAAAATAAGCAACTTTAAATATAAAATCATTAACAATAATGCTGCTTGGGACAGCATCGGCAACAAAATAAAAATCAATTTTTACAGAATAATTCAAGAAGCTATTCAAAATATCAACAAATATTCAAAAGCCAAAAATGTTAAAATAGCATTTGATTTAATTGAAAACAGTGTTTGCCTCACTATTGAAGATGACGGTGTTGGTTTTGAAGCCGGCAGTAAAAATAACGGAATTGGCTTAAAAAATATGAGATCCAGAGTTTCTAAACTTAACGGTAATTTTAATATTGAATCTGTAACGGATAAGGGCACAACAATAAGTATATTTGTTCCTGTTGAACCTGATAATTATGAAAAAAGTTTATAAAGTTTTATTAATTGATGATCATCCAATAATATTGGAAGTCTATAAAATGGCTATAAAAAAAGCAAGTTTATCAATTGAAAACGCAGCTTTTAAAATTGAAACTGCAGAAAATTCTGACATAGCGCTTCAAAAAATAGCGATTGCTTCAAAATCGGATGGCTTTGATATTATTTTTTTAGACATCAAATTACCTCCTTCATCTGATGGAGAAATTTTATCGGGAGAAGATATTGGCGTAGAAATTAACCAACTGCTGCCCAATGCAAAAATAATTATTTCAACAACTTTTAATGATAATTACAGGGTTCAAAATATATTGAAAAATGTAAATCCTGATGGTTTTTTAATCAAAAACGATATCGATACCGACGAATTGGTTGAAGCGATTAAGACCGTAATTTTCGACCCGCCATATTACAGTAAATCGGTGATTAAATTACTGCGAAAGCAAATCTCAAGCGACTATTTACTGGATAAAATCGACAGACAGTTATTACATGAATTGTCTATTGGCACTAAAATGAAAGATCTTCCTGATGTTTTACCGATGTCAATTGCCGGAATTGAAAGAAGAAAAAGACAACTTAAAGAAATGTTTAACGTTGAGGATTGTGAAGATCGAGAATTGATTTTAAAAGCGAAGGAAATGGGCTTTATTTAATAAGGAAACCCTAAAATCAGCAGTAAAAATGAGTGGTATTTTATTCATGTTTTTTAACGAAAAAATTCACCCAAATAGCGCACAGCAATGCTAAAAGCGTAAGCACCAAGGTTAAAGTATCTACCAATGCCGTATCCGGAAGCCAACCGGTAAATTTTTCCGTTAAAAAGGAAATATAGCTGTTTGGCATATCCCTTTCACCTAATTTTCGCAATACCTGAAAGTGCCAATCAGTTAGAAAACAGTACCCGAAGCCTTTCCAAATACCCATAATTCCCCAAGAAAATAAAGTGATCAGTAAACTTATCAAATGCAATTTTTTAGTTTTTGGAAACAGCCAGCCAAGTAAATTGAAAAGTATCAATGCGGTATGAAACGCAAAGAATAAGTAATTCAATAGCTGAAGAAAAAAGGTTTCCATGTTACTCAATCGATTTTAAAAAGAGAAAAATATACGAATTTTTTTGATAACCCAATGTTCGTATTTGAATTTTTGATATTTAAAGACTCCATTCCTATTGAAAAAATATCGATGTATAGCAAAAAAATGAAGATTTCTATTGGAAGTTTTATTATAAATGCTATTTCAGGAATAACAAAAACCATCATTGCCTATAATATTAATAATTTCCTAGATGATTTTAAAATGCTATGGTAAAAGCGCCAAAATTCCCATGATGCGTAAGCGAAAAGGAATTTTCTAGCAACATTTCACCCCAAAAAAGTTGCGGAACGCCTTGATTATTTTTTTCAATTTTTAATTGCGCAACTGGAAATTTTAGCTGGTTGGCAAATGCCGTCAAAACTTTATGATAGGTTTGGCTTTGCTGATTTTTAAAATCCAAGTGCTCAAATCTAAAGCAATCGGTTAAAAATTTGTTCTCATGATTTTTAGTAAAGGCCACCGTATAAATAAATGCTTCACCAATTTCTGATTCCGTTACAAACAGCACATTGTTTATTAAAACGGTCCCTCTATTTTTTGAAATTAAATTGCACTCCAATTTTTTAGGCGCAAAAAAACGCTCGTTATGAGTTTGAAGATACGCTTTATAAGCGCTTTCTTTCATGCTCCACAACAGCCAAACGGTTTCAAACGGATTGTCTGAATTTAAAATATATCCTTGTTCATCGGGGGTAAAAAGCTTGTCCAAAAAACCTTTCCGCTGCCAATTGCTTTGTTTGGCAGCCAGTTTTAAATCGACAAGATCGTTTCCAATCATTTATTTTTCGCTTAATTTGGTTTCAATAATTTCCAGCGCCGCTTTTACCGTTAACATTTTTTCCATGGACTCATTGTCAACAATAATGTCAAATTCATCTTCAACATCCAAAATAACATCCACCAAATTGGCCGAATTGATTTTAAGGTCCTTGATGAAATCGGTGTTTTCAGATAAATTTTCAAATGCCTCCTCATCCTGAATATAAGGTTTCACTATTTTTTTTAATGCGGTAATTAAGACCTCTTTTTCCATATTTTTAGTTGTTGTTATATTTTTTAAAAATGACGCAGCCGTTTACATCGCCAAAACCAAAACTTGCTTTGGCGATTATGTTTAATTCGATGTTTAATAGTTGGTTCGGAATTTTTTCTTCATCAATAATAACCAAAATTGTTGGATCCACGTCTTCGCAATTGGTATTTGGAAATAGGAATCCTTCTTTTAACTGTAAAACTGCGGCAACGCTTTCTATAGATCCGGCGGCTGCCAAACAATGGCCAACCATCGATTTTAAGGAATTGACATACGGGAAATCTTTTCCTTTTCTACCTAAAGCCGCAGCCCAATTTTCTATTTCCAAAGAATCTTTTGATGTTGCCGTTAAATGTCCGTTTATGGCATCAATGTCCTCGGCTTTTATCCCCGCATTTTTAATGGCTGAAGTAATGCAATGTTGCACGGCAACTGGGTTTGGCGCCGTAAGCGTTCCGCCATTCCGTTGTCCGCCCGAATTTACTGCACCACCCAAAATTTCGGCGTAAATGGTGGCGCCTCTTTCCTCGGCGCTTTCCAGACTTTCCAAAACCAATGCACCTGAACCGCTTCCGGGAACAAAACCGGAGGCCGTTGCGCTCATAGGTCGCGACCCTTTTTCAGGCGAATCGTTGTGTTTGTAGGTCATCACGCGCATCGCGTCAAAACCGCCCCAAATATAAGGGCCGCCGTCACTGCAGCTGCCCACCAGCATGCGTTTTGCGTTTCCTGCTTTAATGCGATCGTAGCCCATTAAAATAGCTTCTGTTCCCGTGGTGCAGGCCGATGAATTTGTGGTCACCTGATTTCCCAAACCCAAAATGCCGCCAAGATAAGCGCTAATGCCGCTGGCCATGGTTTGCACCACCACGGTACTGCCCAGTCGTTTTACGTTTTTGGCATCCAATTGATAAATGGCTTCGCGAAATTTATCAACACCCGATGTTCCCGTCCCAAAAATGGTCCCGCTGTCAAAATCCAGCTCACTGTCAGCGTCAATGGCAAATCCGGCGTCTTTCCAGGCATCCATTCCGGCAATGCAGCCATATAAAATTCCCGAACTGTTGAAATTTCGCAATTGCAATGGCGTAAAATAGCGCGACTTCAGCTCTTCTGAAATAACCGGAATGCCGCCAATGCAGCAGGAAAAATTCAAATCCTGCAATTCCTGAAAAAACCGAATGCCCGATTTCCCGCTTTTGATGGCTTCCGTAAAATCGGAAATGCCCACGCCGTTCGGGGCAACCACGCCAAGACCTGTAATAACTATCCTTTTTTTCATCTGTTTATGATTTATTATTTTAAGTGCTGATTATCAGTATTTTAATTTTTATTATTTATTTTTAAGTCAATAAAAAGCTACCCCTAAAAATAAGGATTTTTGTAATTTTAATATTTTAGTTGCTCAACGCTAAGTGATAAAAAAATTTCATCTTCATGCTCTGCGGCAATACTCCTGAGTGCTTAGTGTTTGATGTCAGTTTCATCTTCGGGGTTTCTTGTTTTGCAAGATGTTTCAACCTCCAGTAAAAATCGACCTTTTAAGCAACTTCACCAACCTCTATCCCTAATTCTCTTAATCTCCTGAGGTGGTGTAAAATTTGTTTGTCTTTCTTCTTGTTTTCTAAAAACTCATTGCCTAATTCTTTATACGCCATTTGGTTTTTTAGGATGAAATAGGTGGCAATCAGGATCTTATGTCCTACGGCGATTAATGCTCTTTTTTTACCTCTTCGTCCTGCTAAACTATCGTATTTACTACGCAAATATGTTCCTTTGGTTCGTGTGGCAGCCCAGCCACACTGGACTAAAACTACTTTTAAATAATTATTGCCGTGGGTTATTCGTCCACTTTTTTTTTACCCGCACTTTCATTGTTGCCGGGACACATCCCTGCCCATGAGGCTAAATGTTGTTCGTTTGGAAACTGGCTCATATCGTTGCCTATCTCTGCTATAATTTCCGTAGCACCATCTTTGCCAACCCCTGGTATGCTTTGCAATAACTCTACACTGGCTTTTAATTTATTTCTCTCTAAATGTTGGTCTATTTCTTTTTCTAATTGTCCTATTAATGATTCTTTGGATTGGATAGAAATTCGAACCATTCGAAGAAAAAACCGATGATGGTCTGTCAAAAATCCTTTTAATGCCTCTCTCAAATCGTCTTTGCTGGCTTGCATTTTGCCATGATGATAAGCAATCAATTTTTCAATATCCTCTTCTCCAGCTATCATCTGCTCTATTATTTTACTGGATGTAGCACCGCTCATATTGCTGACAACGCTTGAGAGTTTTATGTTTGCATCCTCCAATATTTTATGTATTCTGTTTTTTTCAGAAGCAATTTGCCCCACTATCTTTCTACGATAACGGGTCAAATCTCGCAACTCTCTGATAGGTCTTGGAGGAATAAAACTCCCTTTCAATAATCCACTAATGAGTAATTTAGAAATCCATCTGCTGTCTTTTTTGTCTGTCTTATGACCTGGAACATTTTTGATATGCCGTGCATTTACCAAAATTATTTCAAAGTATTCTTCCAAAACATTAAAAACAGGTTTCCAATAAACCCCAGTACTTTCCATTGCAATATGGGTAATTTTGTTTTCCAAAAGCCAATCTCGCATCAATTCGATAGAACTTGTGAAACTATCAAAACTACGGGTTTCCTCTTTTATCCCAGAGCCTCTTATGGTAGCAACAAGTACTTTTTTATGTACATCAATGCCACAGCCTCGTTCAATAACTTGTTCAAATACTACTTCATTTTTTGTGTCCATTTTATTTAAGTTTAATTATCCAACAAAGATAATCATTCCCCTGTGTGTCTAAAATGTAGTCATGGATGTTTCATCTGTTTAAATTTTATTTTTTAGCGGTAACAGATGCAGTTCGCCATTGATCATTCTTTTGTGTATCAAAATTAGTGATGCTCGTTTCATCTATTGGGATTGTTATTAATAATTAAAGCGGCTATAACGCCAGGAATCCAACCTAAGCAAGTTAAAATAAAAACGATGATAAATGAGCCGCAACCTTTGTCCACAACAGCCAAAGGAGGAAAAATAATGCAGAGAATTACCCTAAAAATGCCCATTTTTTTTATTTTCTCAAAGGTCTAAAAAATAAATGTAGTTTACAAGGTTTAAAATTGGAGCTACAATATGAGCTCATCTTGACTTTTTTCAATTGGCTAAAAAATTGCTCTTTTGATTCTGCCTTTCATCTTTTTTTCCTTCCGTAGCGTTGCTATGCAATTAAAAAAAAACTTCTATCAGACTCAAAATAGCTAATTTTCGCTTCAATCAAAAAAAATCAAGATGAGTTCTATAATTAAAATGTATTTTTGTTAAAATTCCTGATAAATGTCTATTGCAGTTAATAATATAACCAAATTATACGGAGAACAGAAAGCGTTGAACAATGTCAGTTTTTCTATAAAGAAAGGAGAAATTGTTGGTTTTTTAGGGCCAAATGGCGCCGGAAAATCGACGATGATGAAAATAATCACCGGTTATATCAATGCTTCAGAAGGCGAAGTTTTTGTCAATAATTTTGATGTTTCCACCCATAAAATTGAAGCGCAAAAAAGCATCGGTTATTTGCCCGAAAACAATCCGCTATATTTGGAAATGTATGTACGAGAGTATTTGCAATTCAATGCATCAATCCATAAAATTTCGAAGGAGGAAATTGAAAAAGTAATCGTAAAAGTTGGATTGATGCCAGAAGGGCACAAAAAAATAAACCAGCTTTCAAAAGGGTATCGCCAGCGCGTTGGTTTGGCTGCCGCTTTGTTGCACAATCCGGATGTGTTGATTTTAGATGAGCCAACAACCGGTTTGGATCCCAATCAATTGGCAGAAATCAGAAGTTTGATCAAAGAAGTGGGAAAAGACAAAACCGTGCTTTTTTCAACCCATATTTTGCAGGAAGTTGAAGCAATTTGCGATCGGGTGATTTTAATTCATAACGGACAAATTATTGCCGATAAAAATTTAAAGGAATTGACAGGAAATCAGGAACAATTGATTGAAGTTGAATTCGATTACAAAGTTGAAAAACAGCTGATAGAGAATATTCCACATTTAAAATCTGCAAATAATGTGCACGACACCATTTGGGAACTAACTTTTGACACTTCAAAAGATATGCGTCCGGCTGTTTTTGATTTTGCCCACGACCACGGATTAAAAACGTTGAATTTGACTACAAAAAACAAAAATTTAGAGCGATTGTTTAGGGAATTAACTGTTTAAACTAGCAAAAAAACAACAACTAATTCAATTTAAAATGGATTTCTTCATTTTTCAATACTTTTAAAAACGTGTTGTCAACTTTCACTTTTACCGATTTGCTGTGTAAGTTTAATTTGACATTTTCTGCCAAATCGTACACGATAAAATCAACCGGAACAGTGCCTTCGTTTTCTTTCAGGATTTTATGAATTTCTGCAACGGATTGTTTGTCGATTTTATTGATATCTAAACTAATGGTGAGTTTTTTGGTTTGTTTTTCCAACACATCCTGTAAAATCTGAATGTCGGTAAAATTAACTCTGGGCTCAGAAAGTTTGCCGTCTTTATTTCGCCATCCGGCTGTTACTGAAACCCTGATTTGACGAAAAGCATCTTCAAATAAATAAGGCTTAAACTTTAAATAATCGTCCTTAAAAATCCTGAATTCGTGGCTGTCGCTGTAATCTACCACCGTAAATGAACCCCATTCATTTCCGTTTTGGGAAGTTTTATGCTGGACATCGGTCAAAATTCCCGAAAAAGTCATAGAAGATCCTATATATTTATTGAGGTCTTCTTTAAAAACAGACACAGTTGAATTGCAGAAATAATCGATTTCATTTTTAAATTCATCCAGCGGATGTCCGGAAATATAAATGCCGACCATTTCTTTTTCTCGGGATAATTTATACATCATTCCCCATTTTTCAGCAGATGGGATTTCAGGTTCCGGAAATTGAATTTCTGAAGCTTCCCCAAAAAGAGAAACCTGGGCGGAGTTTTTATTTTCCTGAAATTTGCTTCCGTAACGAATGGCGCGTTCTATAAAAGAGACGCCTTTTTCATCCGGTTGGTAATATTGTGCGCGGTGTACATTGGTGAAGGAATCAAATCCGCCGGCCATCGCCAATCCGTCAAAAGCTTTTTTGGTGGCAGCACGCAAATCGACCCGTTTGGTCAGGTCAAAAATAGAGGTGTAGTTGCCATTTTTCTTGCGTTCGTCAACAATGGCGGCAACTGCCGAAGCGCCAACGCCTTTTATGGCGCCCATTCCAAAACGAATGGCACCTTCTTTGTTTACGGCAAATTTGTAAAAAGATTCATTGATATCTGGCCCCAAAACTTTGATGCCCGCTCTTTTGCATTCTTCCATAAAAAAGGAAATCTGCTTAATGTCGCTCATATTGTTCGACAACACCGCCGCCATAAATTCGGCAGGGTAATTTGCCTTTAAATACGCAGTTTGATAGGCGATATAGGCGTAACAGGTAGAATGCGATTTGTTAAAGGCATATTCCGCAAAGGCTTCCCAATCCTTCCATATTTTTTCCAAGACTTCTTCTGGATGATTGTTTGCTTTTCCGCCTTTGATGAATTGCGGCTTCAGTTTTACCAACAATTCCAAAATCTTTTTCCCCATCGCTTTACGCAACATATCCGCTTCACCTCTTGTAAAACCTGCAATTTTTTGGGAAAGCAACATCACTTGCTCTTGATAAACGGTAACGCCGTATGTTTCCTTCAGAATTTCTTCCATCACCGGTAAGTCGTATTCAATGGCTTCTTCCCCGTGTTTACGCATAATAAACAAAGGAATGTATTCCATCGGACCCGGGCGGTACAAGGCGTTCATCGCAATTAAATCGGCAAATTGGGTTGGTTTCAACGCTTTTAAATGCTTTTGCATTCCAAAAGATTCATATTGAAATATCCCAATAGTTTCACCACGTTGAAAAAGTTCATAAGTTTTTGGATCATCCAAAGGAAAATCGTCTGGAACCAATTCAATACCGTGTTTTCCTTTAATAATTTTAAGCGTGTCTTTAATTAAGGACAAGGTTTTTAATCCTAAAAAGTCCATTTTTAATAAACCGGCACTTTCCACCACATTATTGTCGAATTGCGTCACATACATATCGGTATCTTTCGCGGTGGCAATGGGAATTAAATTGGTGATATTTTCGGGTGTAATGATCACACCGCATGCGTGGGTTCCTGTATTTCTTAAAGAACCTTCCAGCGCACGCGCCTGATTGATGGTTTGGGCAGCCAAGTCATCGCCGGCAGCAATTCTCCGAAGTTCGTTTACATTGTCTAAATCTTCCGACCTTAGACCTTTGATGATGGCTTTGCTTTTTTCATCTTCCCCAAAGATGTTTTTCAGTTTAACAAGCGGAATCAATTTTGCAATTCTGTCGGCATCAAACAAAGGCAAATCGAGCACACGAGCGGTATCTCTGATGGAAGATTTTGCAGCCATTGTGCCATAAGTGATAATTTGCGCCACCTGGCTGGCACCGTATTTTTGAATCACGAAATCAATCACTTTTTGTCGGCCTTCATCATCAAAATCAATATCGATATCGGGAAGTGACACACGATCCGGATTTAAGAAACGCTCAAAAAGCAAATCGTATTTTATAGGGTCAATATTGGTAATCCACAAGCAATAGGCAACAACAGAACCTGCCGCCGAACCCCTTCCCGGCCCAACCGCAACATTCATTTTTCGGGCTTCTAAAATGAAATCCCAAACAATTAAAAAGTACCCCGGATAGCCTGTTTTTTCAATAACCGATAGTTCAAAATCAAGTCGTTCCTTGAGATCATCCGTCAATATTTCACCATATCTTTTTTTGGCGCCTTCAAAAGTCAAATGCTTTAAATAGGCATTTTCGCCTCTTACGCCGCCATCTTTTTCGTCTTCCGGATTTACAAATTCCTGCGGAATGGCAAATTTTGGCAGCAATACATTCCGTGCCAAGGTATAAATTTCAACTTTGTCTACAATTTCCTGAATATTGGTGATGGCATCGGGCAAATCGGAGAACAAACTTTTCATTTGTTCCTGCGATTTAAAATAGTATTCGTTGTTGGGCAAACCGTATCTAAAACCGCGTCCTTTGCCAATTGGCGTTGCTATTTTTTCACCATCTTTTACGCACAATAAAATATCGTGCGCCGTTGATTCCTCCTGATTTGTGTAATAGGTATTGTTGGTGGCAACTAGTTTTACCTGATGTTTTTTTGAAAATTCAACAAGCACTTCGTTTACGTGATTTTCATTTTCCTGATCGTGGCGCATCACTTCCAAATAAAAATCTTCTCCAAATTGTTCTTTCCACCAAACCAAAGCTTCTTCGGCTTGTTTTTCGCCAACATTTAAAATTTTGCTCGGGATTTCGCCAAATAAATTTCCTGAAAGCACCATTAAACCTTCCTTATATTTTTCAATAATGTTTTTATCGATTCGCGGAATGTAATAAAAACCTTCGGTGTTGGAAATTGACGACATTTTGGCTAAATTATGATAGCCAATTTTGTTTTTTGCCAAAATAACAATGTGGAAGCCGTTGTCTTTTTGAGATTTATCTTTATGATCTTCACACACATAAAATTCGCAGCCTAAAATCGGTTTTATGGGAAGTTTTGCTTCCTGGCCTTCAGTTAATTTTGCATTGAAATTATCAACGGATTTGTTATAATCCAGCGCTTCTTTTATAAAATAGAAGGCACCCATCATATTGCCGGTATCGGTAAGTGCAACCGCCGGCATTTTTTCTTTAATGGCAGCTTGAAGCAGGTTGCTTACGCTGGAAGTGGACTGTAAAATGGAAAATTGTGAATGGCAATGCAAATGGGCGAAATTAGCATTGTCAAGTACTTTTATTGCAGCTTTTGTGGGTAATATTTCTTCAGAATTTTCTTCTGATGTAGTTTTTAATTTTTTGCTTTCTTTTTTTAGGTCGATGTGTTTTAAGCCGATAACATCAATCGAGGTAGGATTTTTTGCTTCAAACGTCTCAAAATAATCCGAAGAAACTTTGAGTTCTTCCATTGTAAAAACCCGTTTTCTGATTAATTCCAGAAAACAACGCGTGGTGGCTTCCACATCGGCGGTGGCATTATGCGCTTCGGAAAAAGGAGCTTCAAATAAATATTGGTGCAATTCGGTTAAGGTCGGATATTTAAACTTTCCGCCTCGTCCGCCTGGTAATTTACAAAGCAATGCCGTAGTTTCGGTACAAGTGTCCAAAACCGGCAAATCATTTAAATTGGTGATAATTTTTTTTCGGTGAAATTCACAACCCATAATATTGAGGTCGAACTTCACATTTTGGCCAACCACAAAAGTTGTTTTGGCAAGAACTTCATTGAAAAGTTGCAAAACAGTTTCTAAATTTTCTCCATTTTTTTCGGCCAATTGCGTTGAAATCCCGTGAATTTGTTCAACATCATACGGAATATTATAACCTTCAGGTTTGATCAGAAAATCTCTTTGTTCAATCAATTCACCATACTTGTCGTGCAGTTGCCACGCAATTTGAACACACCTTGGCCAATTGTCAATGTTGGTAAACGGGGCATTCCAATTTTTAGGTAAACCGGTGGTTTCTGTGTCAAAAATTAAAAACATTTGGCTGATTTTTTTTGCTGATAAATGAGTTGTTAAAAGTAACAATTTAATAAATTTTTGATTTCCATCCTCGGGTTTTTTTATTAACAATCCTAAATTTTTCTTAAATGTTTAAAGGAAACAGAAAATGCCAAATGACTTCATACAGAAACCCATAAAATAGTGCATAAATCACAAAATAAATCAAGCATTTGTATGTTTGTGTGTAAAATATCAATCATTTTTGGACATAAATTTATTGTTGAAAGTGCTTTTAGGATAAACATTTTTTGGATTTAAAAGATTGCCATAAAATATGCTGAAATTGAACGTATTATTTGAAATTAACTTATTATATTTGCAACCCTAATTAATAACCAAGGTTTCGTACCTTAAAATTTAAAAATATGCCAGTAAAAATTAGATTACAAAGACACGGTAAAAAAGGAAAACCATTCTATTGGATCGTAGCCGCAGATGTGCGCTCAACAAGAGATGGTAAGTATTTAGAAAAAATTGGAACTTACAATCCAAACACAAACCCGGCAACCATCGACTTAGATGTTAATGGAGCTGTAAAATGGTTGCAAAACGGAGCGCAACCAACAGACACTGCAAAAGCAATTTTATCTTATAAAGGGGTGATGCTAAAAAATCATTTAGCAGGTGGTGTTAGAAAAGGTGCTTTAACCGAAGAGCAGGCTGAAGCAAAATTTCAGACTTGGTTAGATGAAAAAGCAGGTAAAATTGACGCTA
>Ga0209231_1000811_pt1 | contig 14662 bp, 13 predicted proteins | sample Deesub45470m_DNA_FD_188086 | JGI IMG/M metagenome (GOLD analysis project Ga0209231, IMG submission 188086) | Deep subsurface microbial communities from North Pacific Ocean - 450_OLKR46/470m Metagenome (SPAdes) (version 2) | ecosystem: Environmental > Terrestrial > Deep subsurface > Unclassified ... | reverse complement strand
TTAGTGGATGGTTTGGTCGCTGCAGCTAAAAAAGTAGGTGTAATTTTTAGTGCGCAAAGTGTTGGTGGCATGTTTGGTTTATATTTCAGTGCGGCATGCCCAACTTGTTTTGATGAAGTAATGACATCAGACAAAGCCGCTTTTAATGTTTTTTTCCATAGTATGTTGGACAGTGGTATTTATCTTGGGCCATCCGCTTTTGAGGCTGGATTTGTTTCTGCAGCCCATACGGACGCCGATATTGCAACAACAGTGGCAGCGGCTGAAAAAGCCTTTCAGGCAATTTTATCCACAAAATAAACCTAAACACGCGCTATGTGATTGATAGCAAGCGTATTTAACGGTATTATTTAAGGTTCCGCTAAATGTACAGTAATGCTTGAGAATAGAGTAATGAATACACATAATGCAATTAATCAGCAGGATTCTAAATTGACTAGATCGACACGAGTAACCTCTACGCCAGAAAAACAAGGTTTATACAGCCCGAATAATGAGCACGACGCCTGTGGTGTTGGCTTTGTAGCGCATATCAAAGGCAAAAAAAGCCACCAAATCGTAAAGCAGGGCTTAGAGTTGTTAACCAACTTAACCCATCGCGGTGCGACAGGGTATGACCCAAAACTGGGTGATGGTGCTGGTTTATTAATGCAAATTCCAGATGCGTTTATGCGTGAAGAAGCGGCAAAATTAAATATTGAGCTACCTGCCGTTGGCCAATATGCCGTTGGTAACTTATTTTTACCGCAAGTCTCTAGCAATAGAGCGCAATGCGAAGGTGTGATTGAGAACATTCTGCAAGAAGAAGGTCAAGTATTGCTTGGCTGGCGCGATGTGCCTGTAGACAATAGCAATATTGCAGAGGCAGCACGTGATGTTGAGCCAATGATGCGTCAGTTATTTATTGGTAGCACGTTTGATGATCCTGATGCGTTTGAGCGTAAGTGTTATGTGATGCGTAAGCGTATAGAACATGCGGTGCGTGCATTGAATATTCAAGACAATGCTTATTTTTATGTGCCATCTCTTTCTTCACGTACCATTGTCTACAAAGGCATGTTGTTGGCCAATGAAGTAGGTGTTTATTACAAAGATTTGACGGATGAGCGCGTGGTTTCTGCGTTGGCTTTAGTGCATCAACGTTTCTCAACTAACACGTTCCCATCATGGCATTTGGCACATCCTTTCCGCATGATTGCACACAACGGCGAAATTAATACGGTACAAGGTAATGTAAATTGGATGACGGCGCGTCATGCGGCAATGCACTCTGAACTATTGGGTGAAGATTTAGAAAAGGTATGGCCGTTGATCGTGGCTGGTCGTTCAGATTCTGCTTGTTTTGATAACTGTTTAGAATTGTTGGTTGCTGGTGGTTATAGCGTACCGCATGCCATGATGATGATGATTCCAGAAGCATGGAACGAAAAAACCATTATGGATGATGATAGACGCGCTTTCTACGAATATCATGCCGCGATTATGGAGCCATGGGATGGTCCAGCTGCGGTTGCATTTACTGATGGCAAAATTATTGGAGCTACGCTTGATCGTAACGGCTTACGTCCAGCACGTTATTTAGTCACTGATGATGACATTGTGATGATGGCTTCTGAAATGGGTGTATTGAAATTCCCAGAAGAGAAAATTATCAAGAAATGGCGTTTGCAACCGGGCAAAATGTTGATGATTGACATGGAGCAAGGCCGCATTATTGACGATGAAGAAGTGAAAAGTACATTGACGACAGCCAAGCCTTATCGCCAATGGATTGATGCAACACGTTATAACATTTGTGATTTGCCTAAAGTTGAAGCTAAGTTTGAGCTAAAAGCGAGCTTGCTTGATACGCAACAAGCGTTTGGTATGACGCAAGAAGACATTAAATTCTTGCTAGAGCCGATGATTGCAGCAGGTGAAGAAGCATCTGGTTCGATGGGTAATGATGCCGCATTGCCCGTTTTATCAAATAAACCAAAAGTGTTATACAACTACTTTAAGCAGTTGTTTGCGCAGGTTACTAATCCACCAATTGATCCGATTCGTGAAGAGATGGTCATGTCTTTGGTGACGTTCCTCGGCCCTAAGCCTAATCTGCTGCAGATGCATGAAACAAAACCAGATCCACGTTTAGAAGGAAGCCAGCCTGTATTGAGCGAAGAAGCATTCGCCAAAATCATGGGCATTAAAGCGATCACAAAAGGGGATTACAACGCAATTTCATTGGATATGTGCTATCCAGCTTCACAAGGCATTACTGGTATGTCAGGCGCATTAAGCGCATTGTGTGCAAAAGCGGAGCAATCAGTAGCAGATGGCTTTAATATTATTGTGTTAAATGACATGAATATGGATAGCGACATGGTTGCTATTCCTGCCTTATTAGCGACTTCTGCCGTGCATATGCACTTGGTTGAGGCTGGTTTACGGACACAAACAGGTTTGGTTGTTTCAACAGGTTCCGCACGGGAAGTACATCATTTTGCATTGCTAGCAGGTTATGGTGCTGAAGCAGTCTTCCCATGGTTAACCTACAAAACAATCGCGAGCATTTCTGACAAGCCAGTAGAGGCTAGCGAGAAATTTATTAAGGCAGTTGGCAAAGGCTTATACAAAGTCATGTCAAAAATGGGTATTTCTACCTATCAGTCTTATTGTGGCGCGCATATTTTTGAGGCGATTGGTTTAAATTCACAATTTATTAATACTTACTTTAAAGGCACAACAACACAAATTGAAGGGATTGGTTTAGAGCAAGTCGCAGAAGAAGCGTTTCGCTTACATCAAGCTGCTTTTGGTGTTGACCCAGTATTAAGTAATGCGTTGGACGCAGGCGGCGAATATGCTTACCGTGTGCGCGGTGAAGAGCATATGTGGACGCCGCAATCAATTGCAAAGCTACAAAATGCGACGCGTACTAATCAGTATGAAACCTATAAAGAATATGCAAAATTAATTAACGATCAAACCCGCCGTCATATGACGCTACGTGGATTATTTGAGATTAAGCCTGCTGCTAAAGCGATTCCATTAGAGCAAGTCGAATCAGCGAAAGAAATTGTTAAACGATTTGCAACAGGTGCAATGTCGATGGGTTCAATTTCAACGGAAGCGCATGCAACATTGGCTGTTGCCATGAATCGTATTGGCGGTAAGTCGAATACAGGCGAAGGCGGCGAAGATAAAAAACGCTATATACCTGTGGCGACAGATACCAGTATGTCTGAAGTATTTGGTAAGGAATTTATCGAATCTGACGTTAAATTAAAGGCTGGCGATTCAATGCGCTCTCGCATCAAGCAAGTGGCGAGTGGTCGTTTTGGTGTTACAGCTGAATATTTGGCCAGTGCAGATCAAATTCAAATCAAAATGGCACAAGGCGCTAAACCGGGTGAAGGTGGTCAATTGCCAGGCCATAAAGTGAGTCAGTATATTGCGATGTTGCGCTTTAGTGTGCCAGGTGTTGGTTTGATTTCTCCGCCACCACATCATGACATTTATTCAATTGAAGATTTGGCGCAACTGATTCATGACTTAAAAAATGCCAATCCACATGCGTCTATTTCGACCAAACTGGTTTCTGAAACAGGCATCGGTACGGTAGCGGCTGGGGTTGCAAAAGCAAAATCAGACCATATTGTGGTCGCTGGTCATGATGGTGGTACAGGTGCATCACCATTAACTTCGCTGAAACATGCAGGCACGCCGTGGGAGCTAGGTCTTGCTGAAACCCAACAAACCTTGGTGTTAAACCAATTACGCGGACGCGTGATTGTGCAAGCCGATGGTCAAATGAAAACAGGCCGTGATGTGGTGATTGGCGCCTTATTAGGTGCGGATGAGTTTGGTTTCGCAACCGCGCCGCTGGTCGTTGAAGGTTGTATTATGATGCGTAAGTGTCATTTAAATACTTGCCCAGTCGGCGTTGCAACGCAAGATCCAGAATTACGTAAGAAATTTACAGGTGAGCCTGAGCATGTGGTGAACTACTTCTTCTTTGTAGCAGAAGAGATTCGTGAATTAATGGCGAGTATCGGTATTGCTAAATTTAGCGATTTAATTGGTCGTGCCGATTTGCTTGATATGCAAGCAGGCATTGATCACTGGAAAATTAATGGTTTAGACTTCAGCAAAATCTTCCACTTGCCTGATATGCCTGCAAGTGTTGCCAGATACCATGTTGAAGATCAAGAGCATGGCTTAGTGAATGCATTGGATAATGCATTGATTAAAAAAGCAAAAGCAGCGATTGAAAACGGTGAAAAGGTTGTGATTGACACACCAATATTAAATACTAATCGTACTGTTGGAACGATGTTGTCCAATCAAATTGCGACAAAATACGGTAATGCTGGACTACCAAATGACACGATTAATATTAACTTTACTGGTACTTCAGGCCAAAGTTTCGCTGCATTTTTAGCTAAAGGGATTACCTTCACTTTAACTGGTGAAGGTAACGATTACGTCGGTAAAGGTTTAAGTGGCGGTCGTATTATTATCAAACCGCCTGTGGCTTTCCGTGGTATTTCGCATGAAAACATCATTGTTGGTAACACCGTGATGTACGGCGCAACTGCTGGTGAAACTTACTTTAGCGGCGTGGCTGGTGAACGTTTCTGCGTACGTAACTCAGGTGCATCAACAGTTGTTGAAGGTGTTGGTAATCACGGTTGTGAATACATGACGGGCGGTACGGTTGTTGTGCTTGGTGTCACCGGCCAAAACTTTGCAGCTGGTATGAGTGGTGGAGTGGCCTATGTTTATGATTTAGATCATCAATTTGCTAAGCGTTGCAATATGAGTATGGTGACACTAGAAAAAGTAGAAGCAGCTGATGCAAGTGTTGGTAAAGTGCAGCATTTGGGTCAGCCAGATGAAGTGCTCTTAAAGAACCTCATTCAAAAGCATGTTGATTTAACAGGCAGCCAACGCGCTCAAGCTATTTTGGCGGATTGGGATAATGAAAGAGTTAAGTTTATTAAAGTGATGCCAATTGAATATAAACGCGCACTAACAGAGTTAGCTGCAGCAGCAAGCAAGGAAGCCGCATAATGGGTAAAGTGACAGGATTTAAAGAGTTTGAACGACTTTCGGAAGCCAATCTTCCAGTTGAAGAGCGCGTCAAAAATTATAAAGAGTTCGTGCTCCATTTAAGTGATGATGATGCAAAAGTGCAAGGTGCGCGTTGCATGGATTGTGGTATTCCATTTTGTACATCTGGCTGCCCAGTTAATAACATCATCCCTGATTTTAACGATTTAGTTTATCAGCAAGATTGGAAGCAAGCGATTGAAGTGTTGCATTCAACCAATAACTTCCCAGAGTTTACTGGTCGTATTTGCCCTGCACCATGTGAAGCGGCTTGTACATTAAATATTAATGATGATGCTGTCGGCATTAAATCTATTGAGCATGCCATCATTGATAAAGCATGGGAAAATGATTGGGTTATACCTCAGATTAATTCGAATAAAACAGGTAAAAAAGTTGCAGTGGTAGGCTCAGGACCTGCTGGTTTAGCAGCCGCTCAACAGTTAGCGCGTGCTGGCCATGATGTTACTGTGCTAGAAAAGAATGACCGTATTGGCGGGTTATTACGTTATGGTATCCCAGATTTTAAAATGGAGAAGTCGCACATTGACCGCCGTATGGCGCAGATGGAAGCAGAAGGCGTCACGTTTAAGACTAATCAATACGTGGGTGAAAATGTTCAAGCTAATGATGTTTTAAAAAATTATGATGCTGTTGTATTAGCTGGTGGTGCAGAACATCCGCGCGATTTGCCTGTTCCAGGCCGTGAATTAGATGGCGTACATTTTGCAATGGACTTTTTAACGCCTAATAATAAAGCAGTTGCAGGTGATACCATTCAAAATCAAATTAAAGCAACAGGTAAACATGTTGTGGTAATCGGCGGTGGTGATACAGGGTCTGACTGTGTAGGCACGTCTAACCGTCATGGTGCAGCAAGTGTTACCCAGTTTGAATTGATGCCACAACCGCCTGTCCAAGAGAATCGTGCATTAACATGGCCAAATTGGCCACTTAAAATGCGCACATCAAGCTCGCATGAAGAAGGTGCAGATCGTGATTGGTCAGTCGGCACAAAAGCATTGATTGGTGAAAACGGTAAAGTTACTGGCTTACAAGGGATTAAACTGGAATGGAAAGGCCGTGAGATGACTGAGATTCCAGGTTCAGAATTTACCATTAAGGCTGATTTAGTGTTGTTAGCAATGGGTTTTGTTTCACCTTTGCAGAATGTATTAGACGCTTTTGGTGTTGAAAAAGACAATCGCGGCAATGCTAAAGCAACAACGGATGGTGAAGGTTGCTATCACACTAGTCAAGATAAAGTATTTGCGGCGGGCGATATGCGTCGTGGTCAATCGTTAGTTGTCTGGGCGATTCGTGAGGGCCGTCAATGTGCCAAAGCGGTCGATGAGTTTTTAATGGGTTCATCAGTATTGCCACGTTAAGCAGCTAAGCTAAGGCGATTTAAACAGCAGTAAAATACTGGGGATACAAACACTGTATCCCCAATTTTTTTGGAAAAGAGTAAATATGCAAGCACTTCAGAATGATACTTTTTTAAAAGCATTAATGCAGGAACCGACCAGTTACACACCAGTATGGATGATGCGCCAAGCTGGGCGTTATTTACCTGAGTATAAAGAAACGCGACAAGATGCCGGTAGTTTTATGGACTTATGTCGTAACGCGCAATTTGCGACCGACGTGACATTGCAACCGTTAGATCGTTATCCATTATTAGATGCGGCGATTCTTTTTTCAGATATTTTAACAATCCCTGATGCGATGGGTTTAGGTTTGTCATTTGAAGCAGGCGAAGGCCCTCGCTTTGAAAGAACATTACAGCATGAAGCTGACATTAAAAAGTTAACAGTGCCAGACATGGCAGATCTTCAATACGTATTCAATGCAGTTTCCAGCATTCGTAAAGCATTAAATGGACGTGTACCTTTAATCGGCTTTTCAGGCAGTCCTTGGACGCTTGCCACCTATATGGTTGAAGGTAAAGGTGGTACAGATTTCTTAACAACAAAAAAAATGGCGTATGCCAGACCTGATTTATTGCACCATATTTTAGAAACAACAGCACAAACAGTTATTCAATATCTCAATGCGCAAATTGAAGCAGGCGCGCAAACGGTGATGATTTTTGATTCATGGGGCGGTGCGCTCTCGCACAATGCTTATATTGAGTTTTCACTCAACTATATGAAAAAGATTGTTGCGGGTTTAACCAAATCAGCCGATGGCCGCAAAGTGCCGTGTGTAATGTTTACCAAGGGTGGTGGCTTATGGTTAGAAGCGCAGGTTGAGTCTGGTGCAGATGCTTTAGGGCTAGACTGGACAATTGATATTGGTCAAGCACGCGCGCGTGTAGGTAGTAAAGTGGCTTTACAAGGCAATCTAGATCCTACAGTGCTATTATCAACGCCAGCAGCGATAGAAAAAGAAGTGGCTAATATTTTAGCAAGCTATGGCCAAGGTTCAGGACATGTATTTAATTTAGGTCATGGCATCACGCAATGGACTCCACCAGAAAATGCTGCAGCGTTCTTAGAAGCGGTACGCAAACACAGTCAGCAATACCATCAATAAGTTGCAGGAAAAAAAATGACCCAATGAAGGGTCATTTTAATCGAGGTGTTTACACCTCAGGTTTTATTGCAAACTTAAGCTTTTTGAATGTTAGAAGCTTGTTTACCTTTTGGACCGTCAGTAACGTCGAAAGTTACTTTTTCATTTTCTTTCAAACTTTTGTAACCGCTATCAACGATTGCTGAGAAGTGAGCGAATAAATCGTCACCACCTTCATCTGGAGTAATAAACCCAAAACCTTTTGAATCATTAAACCATTTTACTGTTCCTGTTGCCATGTCTTATATCTTTCATACTTTAAATAGGGAGGCACCCTGAAAACTTGGGTTTTAAAATCTAATGCCTACTGACTTAAAATTGAAAAATCCAACGCCTTAGTACGCTTTGTACACGCTAATGAAGATAAAGACAAGCGGAAAATGCATTTATTTGCAATAAAAGCACAAAAAAACGGCTTTTTTGGTGTTTTTGTTGCTAAACATGTCTTCTAAGCCTATACTGCGTGCGTTATTGTAAGCAATTAGAAAGATTTTGGAGAGTTATTTGGCTAAAGAAGAATTAATTGAAATGAATGGTGTGGTAACAGAAGTGTTACCAGATTCTCGCTATCGTGTGACCCTAGAAAATGATCATAAGTTGATTGCCTATGCTGGCGGTAAAATGAAGAAAAATCATATCCGTATTTTGGCGGGCGATAATGTTACGCTTGAATTATCACCATATGATATTAATAATGGACGTATTACTTTTAGGCATATTGAACAAGGTAGTAATAGTTTCACACCTAGGAAAAAAAGATACTAATATCATTGATTCGATGATACTAAATTAAAAAAGCTCCTATCAGGAGCTTTTTTGTTTTAAGGCAACATACGTTGCATAGTTTCATCTTTATCGATGAATTTGTGTTTTAAAGCGCCTAATATATGTAAAACAATAATAGCTAGAAATATCAATCCTGCAATTTCATGTGTTTCATGAAAAATTTCACGGATAGGCTTGCTCTCGATTCCTGCAATAAAATCTATACCAAACCACTTTACACCGTACTTACCAGCTACAGACATGATCAAACCACTCATTGGAACAACTACCATCAATAAATAAAGTAAGTGATGGGCGCTAGTCGACAGTTTACGTTCCCATGCTTTGTAGCTTGTTAATAATGCAGGTGGTTTGTGAGTAATTCGCCATAAAATGCGAATCACAATAAGACCCAACAAGGTAATACCAATTGATTTATGTAAGTTGAAGTAAAAAGCTCTAGGTGAACTTTCTTTGCTTAGTTCCCAAGTGTAAATACCCCAATCGAATAAATCGTAAGATAGCTGTTCTGGCGCCTCTCTTGGTAAGCCCGTCATGTACCAGCCAAATGCAAACATACCCAAAATACCAAATGCAATCAGCCAATGTAGGATAATGGCAACTTTCGTATAACGCTTGTTCATGCTTCCTCCTTAAATTTTGTGCCACTCAACATGATGTTTTGTGTGACAATCGTCACTACATTCTTGTTCAATAAGCGTTATATTTTAACCGTTAAAAACGGAAAGCGACTGAATTATGCGACTTTTAAGCAAAATATTAATACTGTTCATGTTATCTAGTTGTGCGGAAAGTAAACCTGCAGGTTTTTTAGAGGACATAGGGGATGGTATTTATGTTCACCATGGCGAACATCTGGATATTGATGTTGGCTATCAAGGTGATATTTGTAATATCAGTGTCGTGGTTGGTAGTAAGGGTGTCGCCGTTATTGATACGGCAGGCAGTCTAAAAGTTGGACAACAGTTGCGCTCAGCTATTGCTGAAATTACTAAGTTACCAATTTTGTATGTAATTAATACCCACGTGCATCCAGATCATATTTTTGGTAATGCTGCTTTTATTGGCGATAAACCAACTTTTGTTGGGCATGCGGCGTTAGCTGAAGCCATGCAGTTGCGTGAAGAGGCTTATAACAAACTGAATGAAAAGTATTTGGGGCAAGAAGCTAAAGGGAGTGATATTGTCATCCCAACTTTAGCCGTTAAAGATACATTGAATCTCGATTTAGGCGATAGAAGCTTAATATTACAAGCATATCTTGTGGCACATACCAATACCGATATTACTGTGATTGATTCTAAAACACAGACTTTATTCACTGGCGATTTATTGTTTATAGAGCGTACGCCAGTGATTGAGGGCGATATTAAAGGTTTGATTGCAACTTTGGAGCAATTAAAAACCCATCAAGACGTGAAACAAGTTGTGCCTGGCCATGGAACGCAGACCAAAAATTGGATTGCCGCTATTGATAATGAATTACGCTATTTAAATGTCATGTTAAATGATGTGCGGACCGCAATAGAAAATGACGTTGGCATGGCAAAAGCAATGGATACTGTGGCGGCTAGTGAAAAAGATAAGTGGGTATTGTTTGATGTTGCCAACCGACGCAATGTCAATACAGTTTATCCCGCACTAGAGTGGGAATAAAAAAAGCGGCAATTGCCGCTTTTTTAACAAATGAATTATTGCTCACTAAAGGTTTTATTTTTTGCGGTTATCTAAGCTGCAAGGGCTTTGTGGATAAACACTCAGTAATAACATGCCACCCGCAATGCCTAGATATAAGAAAAATAATTCAGGTATCTTGGTCCCTAATACGAATGCTAAAAATACGGCTAAGCCTGCTAAAATACGAGCGAACAATACTGTTTTAAAACCAAAGAATAAGCTCAATCCAGCAATCAGTTGAATCAAAATAAGAAGAGGAGCAAAGATTGTTGGTAATCCAAATTGGCCTAAGGTTACTTGATATTGTAGATAACCATCTGGATTATTCATAATGGCGGCTAAACGTAAAAGCACTAGACCCAGAAACACTAGCGCAAGTAACATACGCGCGGCTGTTGTTTGATATTTTTGCATCATCTCATCCTTATTCACATATTAAAATTATGCATGCATAATGCCTGTAAGCACTATCGACTGCAAGTATTACAAAAATCTATGCAAGAATTTTATATTAAACAAGTCACTTGGGCTACACATGAAACACAGTTAAAGCTGATTCGTGAGCAAGTGTTTATTGTTGAGCAGCGTGTTCCAATTGCATTGGAATGGGATGATTTAGATGCGGGTGCAACGCATTTATTAGCCTTTGATCAACAAGCGCAAGCTATTGCTTGTGCACGTTTGTTGGGAGATGGCAGTATTGGGCGCATGGCTGTTTTGTTAGAAAAGCGTGGAATGGGTATAGGAAGCGCACTATTACAAACAGCAATTAATATTTGTAAACAAAAAAGCCTACAAGCCGTGACACTCTCTGCGCAAACCCATGCAGTTGCCTTTTATCAAAATGCAGGCTTTGTTATTGTTAGCGACGTTTATTTAGATGCCAACATTCCGCATGTGGATATGCAACTAAAGATTGAAGTCAGTAGTTTTAAATCACCGCATTAAAATTGTATAATGGGCGATTGTTTTCCAGTTCATTTTAAAGGGTATTTTTATGTCAAAAATTATTTTTAAAGCAGGCGAAGCCACCTTATACACAGAAGGTAAAGATACATCAGCAGCAATGCCAGAAATTCTAATCGGCGCAGTTGATGGCCCAGTTGGCCAAGCATTTGCAAACTTAATGCAACAAACTAAAGGTCACACCGCTATGTTTGCGGTGCGTGATTTAAATCAAATGGTGCGCCCAGTGTGTATGACAGTACCAAAAGTGACATTAAAAGATTCAGCGAATATCGAATTATTTGGTGGCTTGGTGCAAGCAGCAACCGCTGATGCGATTTTAGATTGCGTGATTGAAGGCATTATTCCAAAAGACCAAGTGAATGATTTATGTATTATTAGCTTGGTATGGATTGATCCAGGTGCAGCTAAGGACCCTAACTTAGATAAAAAAGATATGTACAAAAATAACTACGAGGCGACTAAGCTGGCGATTAAACGTGCATTAAACGATGAGCCTAGCATTGATGAACTCATTGCTAACCGTCAAAAAGTGAAGCATTGCATGTGGGAAGATAGCTGGGATCAAGACTAGTTAACACGATAAAAAGTAGCTTCGGCTACTTTTTTTATATCTGTAATTATAGGAATTAAATGAAAACATCATTGTTTGCAATAATCAGGTTGCTGGCGTTATGTATATTAAGCGCAGCAGTTGCAGCATGCAGCAGTGCGACTAATGATTTTAATATATCTGCTATCCCTAAAGACGCAACCGTATTGATATTAGGCGATAGCTTAAGCTATGGCACAGGGGCGGCCAAGGGAGAAGACTACCCTACGCTATTAGCACAGCGTACAGGTTGGGATATTATCAATGCAGGTGTCCCCGGCAATACCAGTGCAGAAGGTTTAGCCCGATTACCTGAATTATTAAAAATATATGAGCCAGCCTTATTAATAATTGAATTGGGTGGGAATGACTTTTTACGAAATATTAATATTAGTCAAACAGAAGCTAATTTACGCGCCGTGATTCAAGCAGCGCAAATGAAAAATATTCCGACTGTATTGCTCGCTATTCCAGAAAACCAACCAGTGAAAGCAGCTTTAGGCGGATTATCTGATCATCCAATTTATGCGAAATTAGCAGAAGAAAACAACATTCCATTGGTGGAAGATATTTTCACAGAGGTGCTATCTAAAAAGTCACTGAAAGCAGATTATGTACATCCGAATGCAGAAGGGTATAAGGTTGTAGAGGAGCAGTTGAGAGCGGCATTGAATGAACTTGGTTTGTTAAAAGCTGAGTAATGCTCTTATTTAATGATTGAATTGCTTAATAATTAAATTGATTCATCATTAATAAAATGTTGCGTACTGGTGTCGGTATTGCGGCGCCAATCGCCTCTTCTAAGCCCATCCAAATGTAGCCAGCTTTTTCTTTATATTTTGGTGGACTGATAACTTGCAAAGGCTGCGGAGTAATAGCCAGCTTGTAATGCGTAAAAACGTGATTCACTATCGGCAATGGTTCATCAGCTTCTGTGGTTAAGCTGAATTTTTGTTGCGCAACTTCGCTTGCGATAGCTTTCATGTCAATTTCAGGCAGGCTCCATAGCCCTGCCCAAATACCTTTTTGTGGGCGCTTTTCTAGTAGTACTTCATTACCCATGCGTATGAGTAGCATTGTTGTTTCTTTTTGCGGTAATGCTTTTTTAGGTTTTGAAGTGGGTAAGTTTTGCGTTTGATTGTTTGCTAGCGCCTGACAGCTTTTATTCAATGGGCAGGTATTACATTTTGGTTTGCTACGCGTGCAAATGGATGAACCTAAATCCATCAAGCCTTGTGTATAAGCAATGGCATCTTCTGATGGATTTTCGCGTTCAGCAATTGCCCACAGCTTTTGTTGAATGGCTGGCTTACCCGTCCAACCTTCAATTAGAAAATGGCGCGCGAAAACACGTTTCACATTACCGTCTAAGATAGGCTGCGGTTTGTTTAAAGCAAAGGTTGAGATAGCCGCTGCCGTAGAGCGACCAATGCCAGATAAGCGCTGGATATCATCAAATTCAGTTGGAAAAATACCATCAAACTCATCAACAATAGTTTGTGCGGCATTATGTAAATTTCGCGCGCGGGAGTAATAACCTAAACCACTCCATGATTGCAACACCTGTTCTTGGGTAGCATTGGCGAGCGTTGCAATATCAGGAAAGCGTTGCATAAACGCTGCATAATAACCAATGACCGCTGTTACCTGCGTTTGTTGCAACATGATTTCAGATACCCAAATAGCATAAGGATCTGTGGTGTTTTGCCATGGTAAGTCGTGCCTGCCATGGACTTTCTGCCAGCTAATAACGCTGGATGAAAATTCAAACATGCTTTTTAAGCCATGCGATAACGTCTTCAGCATTTTTATCTGGCGGGAATACAGGGTAGAAATAATGTTGAATGATGCCGTTATATGCAATCATTGTGACACGTTTATTCAGTGTTAATTGACCAATGGTGAACGTAGGTAAGTTGAGTGCTTGTGTAAAATGAAGTAGCGTATCGCTGATTAATGGATAAGGTAAATGTAGTCGCTCTGTTGCTTCAAGCTGATCTAATTTTGATTGGGAGCTGAGTCCAAAAACTTGTACACCCAACTCTGATAATTGTTTGGCATGGTCTCTATATGCACATGCTTGTGGGGTACAACCTCTTGCCCCTGGAATTTGATTCCAGTTCCATTCAGAGGGCATTGGATTATCAGGTCTGCCTGTCATTGGATAGCAGTAAATGACTAACCAGCCTGATAATTCAGCTAAATTAATCGTAAGGTGTTGAGTGGTTTCTACATTGATAGATGGAATGCGTGTATTTAATAGATGTGAACACGCACCATCATCAATTGGTATTGGTAAGTTATCTGGTAAATAAAGTAGGTTTTCTGACATGCAAAATATAACTTAGAATTTAAGTAAATCTTTCAGTTTTTCTTTTGCCTTATCTTCAGCGGTTGCGGGCTTTTCAGCGGGCGCTGCTTCTGTTGTTGTGCCATCAGCCGCTGGTTCGGTCGTAGCTGTATCTGATGCCGTATCTGCAGGTTTTTTCTTGCCGAGTAAGCCTTTAATCGCATCTATTTTATTATCGCCTCCAATAAGTTCTTGCACGGCAGCACCCTTCTCGCCACCTACTTTTTCTAATAGTTTAGATTTAGCTAAGCCTGTCACTATGGCTTGGGTGTCCAGTCCAAATTTTGGATCAGCGAAGGTACCTGATATTTTTAATGGAATACTGATACCAGCCAGCTCATCTAAATTTTCACCACCTTGGCCTTTTATCGATTTGACGATGGTTGGCGCTGCTGTGTAGTTGAGGGTTTGGTTACCAATATTAATATCACCAAAGCTATCGCCTTTTGCTAAGCGCAGGATGGGTGCTTTCATGTTTAAATCTTCGTTGTGCGCGATGCCATTTTTAATCGTAAAGCTAGCATTCAGCTCACTAAAGTCTGTTTTTTGCTTTTCGTCAGAAGCTGTTTCTACTGCTTTGCCTTTTAGCAAATTGACTTTGCTTTTAATATCGCGAATTT
>Ga0209231_1000810_pt1 | contig 14698 bp, 9 predicted proteins | sample Deesub45470m_DNA_FD_188086 | JGI IMG/M metagenome (GOLD analysis project Ga0209231, IMG submission 188086) | Deep subsurface microbial communities from North Pacific Ocean - 450_OLKR46/470m Metagenome (SPAdes) (version 2) | ecosystem: Environmental > Terrestrial > Deep subsurface > Unclassified ... | reverse complement strand
AGAAAATACCTGAAATAAGTAAGAATGACAATCCTCCGTCAATTGGGAGTCCTGGAGGTGGGGGTGGTGCTCCTACTGGCGGTGGCGGTGGGCTCTTTTCAGCAAAGGCTGAAAAACACACAAGCATCAAGAAAAAACTTAATAAATATTTATTAAATTTACTTTTCATTTTTGGGGTTGAGGTTAAATGATAAAGCATTGAAAATCGCCACTTTAACAAAACAAATGTAATTAATTTTTTTTAAACGAATAATTTATTCAATTATTATGAAAAAACTATGTATAAAAATCATTTATTTAATACAAAATATTTGCATTCATTGTTGATTTTAATAGTAAACAATGAAAAAGCTCAATATTTTGTAAACCTAAATTCAAACAGAAGTTATTCCTCATTGAATTTAGATTGAACTTTAGCAAATATAAATTGAAATTATGCTTATCAAATATATTTTTGTTATAAATTAGCGTACAACACCATAACTTGTACAATTGGTACATAAATAAAAATAATTTGTTGCATTACTTATGGACCTACATTTTATTATCTATTTTATTTTGTTAAATAATAAATGCTAAATTTCAAACTCACAAAAAAAGCCTTTCAAAAAAATTGAAAAGCTTTTATACTTTGTGGTCCCACTTGGGCTCGAACCAAGGACCACCTGATTATGAGTCAGGTGCTCTAACCAACTGAGCTATGGGACCTAAAATAGAGTGCAAAACTAATACTATTTTACATTATGTACAATTTTATTTCACAAAAATAGTACTAAATACATTTTAACTTATTATTTTCCTAATCACCTGAAATAAGGTAATAATTCTTAATTTTGTATAAACAAGTTATAACTAATTCTATAAATGGGTTTTATCGTACGAGATGCAACCAAAAATGAATTTTTAATTTCGTATTCCTTTTTAGAATTTATTTTTAAACCAAACTTTCTGAAATTCTCTTTTTAAAACAACAAATGCCAATTCCTCAACTAAATTATTATTATCAATTTTTAACAACTCTTTTTCTGAAACATCTATTCTGTAAAGCAAGTTTAAATAATCATCGTATCTATTAGAAATTAAATTCAACAAAATAGCACTCAAAGTTTCTTTCAATTGTATTGGTGTAATTGAATTTTCGAAACTTTCATTCAAATTAGCCAACTGAAAATCTTTGTTTAATTGTAAAATTAATTTTGGAAATAAATTTTCAGCCTCGCAAGCATTTAATAACTCAAATGTATTTTTTGGTTGCAACATTAAATAGTACGTTTCATTAAATTTAAACCAACGCTTTTAAGAGTTCTTTTCTTTTCTTCAGTTATTGATAATTCATCTAAAATATTAAAAGCTTTATTTGAATACTGTTCAATTTCATTGGTAACAATTTCTGGAATTTTATTTTTTTTAAATAACGAAGTTACTTCCATAATTTTTGAATTGTTCTGAAATTTTGATTTGTAAAAATTTAAAAGCTGCTCTTTATCATTTTTGTCACAAACTTCAAGTGTTTTTAAGTACAAAAATGTTTTTTTATTTTCTAAAATATCTCCACCTATTTGTTTTCCAAATTCTTTGCTATTTCCAAAAGTATCTAAATAATCATCTTGTAATTGAAATGCTATGCCAAGGTTTAAACCAAATTCATAAATTTTTTCAGCCTCCTCTTCATTTACGTTTGCAATAATTGCTCCCATTTTCATAGCCGCAGCAAGTAAAACGGAGGTTTTATAAGTAATCATTTTAATATATTCAGTAATAGTTACATCATTTCTAGTTTCAAAATCTACGTCTAATTGTTGTCCTTCACATACTTCCAAAGCTGTTTTATTAAATACTTTTAACAATTTCTTATAGATGGTTGCTTCATAACTTTCAAAACATTGATATGCCAATATCATCATTGCATCTCCCGATAAAATTCCGGTATTTATATCCCATTTTTGATGAACCGTTTCTTTACCTCTTCTTATTGGAGCATGATCCATAATGTCGTCATGAACTAAAGTGAAATTATGAAAAATCTCAACTCCCAAAGCAGCGTCATATGCGAGTTTTGCATTTCCGTTGAACAGTTCACAAGTCATTATTGTTAAAACTGGCCGTAATCGTTTACCGCCAATTTGTAAAATATACTGTACTGGTTCATATAAATTAATTGGCTCTCTTACTTTAATTTTTTCATTTAAATAAGTTACAAACAGTTCTTTATAAGTGTCAACAATATTCATTTTGCTATTATTTTTTGTAAAAATACATCTTTAGTAAGTATGAATAAATATCTGAACATTTTTTTTGAATGTTATTAAATTGTTAAAACTTTGGAAACTTTTTTGGTGTTTAAAGTTTCCTGTAGTATATTTGCACTTTATTTTAAATAAAAATTCATTTATATGAAGTGTGAAATTCTTCAAAAAGCAGGAGAAATTTTTCTGAAACTTGGTTTCAAAAGTGTTACCATGGATGATATTGCAAACGAATTAGCAATATCAAAAAAAACAATCTATAAATTTTTTAAAAACAAGGAAGAATTAGTAGACGAAACGGTATGTCATATCCATGAAACTATGCATAAAGAAATATTTTGCATTTGTGACAAAGGATTTAACGCTATTCAGGAAAATTTTGAAATTAAAAATATGTTTAAAAATATGTTTAAAAATTCAGATGATTCTCCATTATATCAACTTAAAAAATACTATCCAAAAACATATACTAAAATGATGGAAAAAGAATTTTCTATGTTTAAAGATTGTATTTTAAATAATATTGAAAAAGGTATTGTTGATGGTTTATATAGAAATGAACTAGACAAAGAACTCACTACAAAATTTTACTTTTCCTTAGCTATGAGTGTACACGATTCTACTTTATATACGTACAATAAAAACACACTAAATAAATTAGAAACCAATGTTCTTGAATATCATACAAGAGCTATTGCAACATTAAAAGGAATACAAATTTTAGAAGAACAATTAGAAAAAAACGGATTTTAACAATGAAAAATACAATACTCATTATTTTTAGCTTACTATTTAGTATGTCTATAAATGCACAAGAAAGCATTTCCTTGTCCCTTGAACAAGCCATAGATTATGCACTAAAAAATAGCTATGCCTCTATAAATGCATCAAGAGATATTGATGCTGCCAAAAAGAAAAAATGGGAAACCACAACAATGGGCTTGCCGCAAATAAGTGCAAAAATAGATTATACTCAGTGGCTAAAAGAGCAACTTATTCTGATACCATCAGAATTTTTTGGAGGAGAACCCGGAGGCTTTTCAGAAGTTTCTTTTGTTACAAAACACAACATGAATGCCACAGCTACTTTAAATCAGTTGATTTTTGATGGCTCTTATTTGGTTGGACTACAATCGGCCAAAGTATATTTACAAATTTCAGAAAACGCCAAAGAAAAAACGGAACTTGCAATTAGAGAAGCTGTTATAAATGCGTATGGAAATGTGCTTTTAAGTGAAGAAAGCGTTCTAATCTTAAAGAAAAACATCACAACTTTAGAAAAAAATGTAAAAGAAACCAATGAAATTTATTTAAATGGTTTAGCTGAAGAAGAAAGTGTTGAGCAGTTAAAAATTACGTTATCTTCCATTAAAAGTCAATTATCAAGAACCAAAAAATTAAATGATTTAGCATATAAAATGCTAAATATTACCTTGGGAATTGAAATTAACTCGCCTGTTACTTTAACAGACACTTTAAATAAACTTGCACAAGAAAACATTCATTTAGAATTGCTTTCTTCCAATTTAAACATTGAAAATCATATCGATTTTAAAATTGCAAAAAATAACGAAAGAGCAAATGAACTATTAGTGCAGTTAGAACAAAGTAAAGCTTTGCCGACTTTAAGTAGTTTTTTGAATTTTGGCTATGCTGGTTTTGGGCAAAATTTCGATTTTCTTAAAAAAGAACAAAAATGGTTCGATTCTTCATTATTAGGCGTTAGTTTAGAAATTCCAATTTTTAGTAGTTTAGCTCGAAGTTCAAGAACGCAACAAGCGAAAATTGGACTTGACAAAGCAAAAACAGACCTCACCGAAACCCAACAAAAATTAATACTTCAATTAGAAAAGGCTAAAACAGAATACAATTATAGTCTTGAAGAATTTGAAACTTCTAAACAAAATTTAGACTTGGCTGAACGCATAGAAAATAAACAACAAATTAAATTTTTTGAAGGAATTTCAACAAGTTTTGAATTATCAGAGTCTCAAAGACAATTATATACAATGCAACAAAATTATTTACAAGCAATGTTTAATATCATTTTAAATAAAGCAATATTAGACAACGCCCTAAATACACCAATCAACAACTAGAAAAATTATAAAAATGAAAAAAATAATAGCACTTCTTATTACTGCAACATTCACAATCTCTTGTGGAAATGAGGTAAAAAAATCTTCTCTTGAAGATTTAAATATTCAAAAAACTGACTTAGTTAGTAAAATAGATAGTTTAAATAATAAATTAAAAACAATTGAAGAGCAAATTTCAAAATTAGACACTACTAAAAAACTTCATATTGTAACAACTTTACCCGTAAAAAATAAAATTTTTAAACATTATTTAGAAATTCAAGGCGTTGTAAAAGCCGATAAAAATATCGAAATTCGTCCAGAATTAGGAGGAACTGTAAAAGCTATTTTCGTGAAAGAAGGTCAACATGTTTCTGCAGGTCAAACTTTAATTCAGTTAGATGATGCTTCCATAAAAAATAGTATTGCTGAATTAAATACACAATTAACGCTAGCTAAAACAACTTTTGACCGACAAGAGCGTCTTTGGAATCAAAAAATAGGTTCTGAAATGCAGTATTTACAAGTAAAAGCACAAATGGAAGGTTTAGAAAATAGCTTAGCTTCTTTAAAAACGCAAGCACGAAAAATGAAAATAAGTGCACCTTTTAGTGGAATTGTTGATGCGGTTTTTCCAAAAATTGGTGAGTTAACAAATCCACAATTTGCTGTAATTCGCCTGATAAATTTAGATAATGTTTATATAGAGGCTGATGTAACCGAAATCTATTTACCTGTTATTAAAGTTGGAACAGAAGTTGTTTTAAAATTCAACTCCATAAATAAAGAAATTGATTCGAAAATTTCTCAAGTAGGAAATTATATTAACCCTGATAATAGAAGTTTTAAAACGAGGATTAATATTTCAAATAAAGACCACAGCATAAAACCAAACTTATTAACAGATTTAAAAATAGTAGATTTTAAAACCGAAGGCATTATTATTCCATCTACTCTTGTACAAAAAGATCAAAATGGAAATGATTATGTTTTTACCATAAAATCTAACAATGGCGAAAATATTGTTACAAAAAACCTGATTACAGTTTATAAAGAGTACAATCATGAGGTGTTGGTTAGTGACGGCTTAACTAAAAATGACACTTTGATTAACTTAGGCTCAAGAATTGTAAAAGCAGGAGATATTGTTAAAATTAGCAATAAATAAATCTGTAACTAACACTAGAACAGCATTAAAATGAATAAAGTAGTAAAAGAATTTAAACTATCAACTTGGTCTATTCATAACAAAATGACCGTGTTTGTAATTATTGTTATGATATTTTTGGCAGGTATATTTTCGTACCAAAGTATGCCAAGAGAAGCATTTCCAGAAATTGTGATACCCCAAGTTTATGTTTCAACTGCATATCCAGGAAACTCAGCACTAGATATAGAAAAATTAATTACCCGTCCTTTAGAAAAAGAAATAAATGCTATTTCGGGTGTTGATGAAATTATATCAACTTCTATTGAAGGTTTTTCTTCAATTCAGATAGAATTTGATTTCAGTGTAACTCCAACAGAAGCTTTGAGAAAAGTAAAAGATAAAGTTGATGCTGCAAAATCTGGAAAAGATTTTCCAACAGATTTACCCGCAGATCCAACTGTGCAAGAATTAAACTTTGCTGAATTAATGCCAATAATGAACATTAATTTATCTGGAGATTTTTCTATGGATCAGTTAAAGGAATATGGAGAATATTTAGAAGATGAAATTGAAAAAGTTCCTGAAATAACCAAAGTTGACATCCGTGGAATTCAAGATAAGGAAATGGAAATTAGTGTTGATTTGTACAAAATGGAAATTTCTCAAATTAGCTTTAATGATATTGCGGGAGCTATTCAAAATGAAAACATGACCGTTTCTGGTGGTGGTTTATTAGAAAATGGTCTGCGTAGAAATGTACGTGTTATTGGTGAATTTAAATCGGTAAAAGAAATTGAAGATATTATTGTAAAACAGGAAAATAATAATATCGTTTACCTTAGAGATATTGCCAATGTGTCTTTTAAAGAGCAAGAAAAACAAAGTTACGCTCGTGAATTTTCACAACCGGTTGTTATGTTAGATGTCACAAAACGTGGTGGAGAAAATTTAATTAATGCATCAACTCAGATTGATAAAATAATTGCAAAAGCAAAAGAAGATTATTTCCCATCAAACTTATACGTTTCTAAAACCAACGACCAAACCAATGATACAAAAACAATGGTTGCCGATTTGGAAAACAGTATTATTTTAGGAATTATTTTAGTGGTATTGGTATTGTTATTTTTCCTTGGAATTAGAAATGCTTTGTTTGTAGGTGTGGCAATTCCTCTTTCCATGTTTATGTCGTTTATTATTTTAAATGCTTTAGGTGTTACATTAAATACTATGGTGTTATTCTCACTCGTAATTGCGCTGGGAATGTTGGTTGATAATGGTATTGTGGTGGTTGAAAATATTTACAGATTATTAGATGAGGGTTATTCAAAAATTGATGCTGCAAAATTCGGTGTTGGTGAAGTTGCAATGCCAATTATAGCATCTACAGCTACAACATTAGCAGCCTTTTTACCTTTGGCTTTTTGGCCAGGAATTATGGGTGAATTTATGCGTTATTTACCAATAACATTAATTATTGTTTTAAGTTCTTCGCTATTTGTAGCATTGGTTATTAACCCCGTTTTAACCTCAGTTTATATGAAACTGAAGGAAGATGAAGTTAATTTTAAAAAGATTTTACTTTACAGCAGTTTAATATTTGCAGTTGGGGTTCTTTTTATAATTGGAGGATTAATTTCTGGAATAAAAGGGTTAAATGCTATTGGATTATTACTTGTATTGGCTGGTGTATTGAGAGTTGTAAATACAAAATATTTAACACCGGCTACAGAATGGTTTCAAAAAATATTTTTACCTCGCTTAGAGAAATCTTATGAAAAAATATTGCAATTTTCACTATTTGGAAAAAGACCTGGAGCGTTCTTTTTAGGAACCTTTGGGCTACTTATATTTGCTATTGTATTATTTGGCATTTTCCCTCCAAAAGTGCTTTTCTTTCCTGAAACCCCACCAAAACAAGTGTATGTTTATTTGGAATATCCTATTGGTACTGATATAAAAGTTACCAACACCCTTTCTCTTGAGATTGAAAACAAAATTCAAAATTATTTAAAAAAATATGAAGTAAATGGTAAGAATTTTTTAATAACTTCAGTAATCGGGCAAGTAGGTGAAGGAACAAGTGATCCTAATCAAGGTCAACAAGGTGGAACAACTCCGAATAAAGCCCGTATTACGGTTGATTTTGTCAAATTTATGGATAGAGGTGAAATTGATACAGATGATGTTTTGGTTGAAATTAGAGAATTAGTACAAGAATTTCCGGGTGTAAATATTACGGTTGACAGACCTTCTGATGGACCTCCAACGGGCGCTCCTATTAATATTGAAGTTTCTGGTGATAACTATGAAGAATTATTAGCTTCCGCAGAAGACATTAAACAGTTTATTAATGAATCAAATATTTTAGGAATTGAAGAATTAAAGTTAGACGTTGAGCAAGGAAAACCTGAACTCCCTATTATAATTGACAGACAAAAAGCACGAAGTTTAAATGTTTCAACTGGTCAGATTGGTGATGTTTTAAGAACTTCTTTATTTGGAAAAGAGATTTCTACTTTTAAAGATGGTGAAGATGATTATCCTATTAATATTCGATTAATGGATAAATATCGTTACAATATTGACGCCTTGATAAATCAAAAAATTACGTTTAGAAACCAAAGTGATGGTAAAATTGTTCAGGTTCCAATTTCTGCAATTGCCCATGCTGAGAAATCATCAACATTTAGCGCTGTAAAACGTAAAGATCTAAATAGGGTTATTACCATTTTCTCAAACGTAGTTGAAAATTACAATGCAACTGATATCAATGAACAAATACAAAAATCATTAGAAAATTATAATCTTCCTAAAAATATTTCAGTTTCGTTTACAGGTGAACAAGAAACTCAAGCAAAAGAAATGGCCTTTTTAAGTAAAGCATTGTTAATTGCAGTTTTTATGATTTTCTTAATACTTGTTGGTCAGTTTAATTCGACCTCAACCCCAATAATAATATCACTTTCAGTACTTTTAAGTTTAATTGGCGTATTGCTTGGCTTAATTATTTTTAGAATGGAATTTGTTATTATGATGACTATGATTGGTATTATTTCATTAGCTGGTATTGTGGTAAATAACGCCATTGTACTTATAGATTATACCAACCTAGTCATGCAACGCAAACGTTTAGAACTTGGATTAGAAGAAGGAACTTTAACCAAAGAATTGATTTATGAAAGTATTGTTGAAGGAGGTAAAACTCGTTTAAGACCCGTTTTATTAACTGCAATAACAACTATTTTAGGGTTGTTACCATTAGCAATAGGGATTAATTTAAATTTTATGACGTTGTTTACTGAGTTTGATCCGCAATTTTATATTGGTGGAGAAAATGTTGCTTTTTGGGGACCAATGTCCTGGACTATTATTTTCGGATTAACTTTTGCGACTTTCTTAACCCTTATAATTGTTCCGGTAATGTATTCATTGCTAAACAACTTAAAGTTTAGGATGAACAGAAAACAATAAACCAATTAATGGCATAAAAAGAGGCTACCAAAAAAGTAATCGAAATTGTCATTCTGAGTGCAACGAAGAATCTTCTTTCACAATAATGAGATTCTTCACTTCCTTTCAGTTGTTCAGAATGACAAATAATTTATAAAATATTTCGACTCCTCTCAATGACCAGTTACAGAGCGGAATCGAAGTACAGGTTGACGAAAGTTTTACTTTTCAGACAGCCTCTTTTTTAATTGTTATTTTTTATAAAATATCTAGTCATTTAACTTTAGAACTGCCATAAAAGCTTCTTGTGGTATTTCAACATTACCTACTTGACGCATTCTTTTTTTACCTTTCTTTTGCTTTTCAAGTAACTTACGTTTACGCGAAATATCTCCTCCATAACATTTTGCTGTTACATCTTTACGAAGTGCTTTGATGGTTTCTCGAGAAATAATTTTAGCACCAATTGCAGCCTGAATTGGAATGTCAAATTGTTGACGAGGTATTAACTGACGCAATTTTTCACACATTTTTTTTCCGATATGATAGGCGTTGTCTGTGTGAATTAATGAAGAAAGCGCATCTACTGATGTTCCGTTTAATAAAATATCAACCCGAACTAATTTTGACTCTTTTAATCCTATTGGATGATAATCAAAAGAAGCATATCCTTTTGAAACTGTTTTTAATCGATCATAAAAATCGAAAACAATTTCGGCCAAAGGCATATTAAAAGTTAATTCAACACGCTCTGGAGTTAAATATGTTTGATTAACTATTTGTCCTCTTTTCTCAATACACAAACTCATTACAGGTCCTATATAATCTGCTTTGGTAATAATGGTAGCTTTTATATATGGTTCTTCAACTCTATTAAGTTTTGATGGTTCGGGTAAATCCGAAGGATTGTTTACCAAAAGAGGAATATCTGGATGTTTGTTCGTATACGCTTTATAAGAAACGTTAGGCACTGTTGTAATTACAGTCATATCAAACTCACGCTCTAATCGTTCTTGAATAATTTCTAAATGTAACATTCCTAAAAATCCACATCTAAAACCAAACCCTAAAGCTGCTGAACTTTCAGGAATAAATACCAATGACGCATCATTTAATTGCAATTTTTCCATTGAATTACGAAGCTCTTCATATTCTTCAGTATCTACTGGGTAAATACCTGCAAATACCATTGGCTTTACATCTTCAAAACCATCAATTCTAGTTGTAGTTGGATTTAAAGGATCTGTAATAGTATCCCCAACTTTAATTTCACTTGCTGTTTTAACACCCGTTATAAGGTATCCAACATCTCCTGCTTTAATGCTTTGTTTGGCAACTTGGGTTAATTTTAAAGTTCCAACTTCATCTGCATTATATTCTTTGCCAGTAGCTAAAAATTTTATACGTTGTCCTTTTTTAATTTCTCCGTTAAATATTCTAAAATAGGTTTCAATACCTCTATAAGAGTTATAAACGGAATCGAAAATTAATGCTTGTAAAGGTGCGTTAACATCACCTTTTGGTGCAGGGACTCTTTCAATAATGGCTTTTAATATATTATCAACACCAAAACCTGTTTTTCCACTTGCATGAATAATTTCTTCTGGCTTGCAACCTAACAAAGCTACAATATCATCGGTAACTTCTTCAGGATTTGCACTGGGCAAATCAACCTTATTTAATATCGGAATAATTTCTAAATCATGTTCAAGTGCTAAATATAAATTTGAAATTGTTTGTGCTTGGATACTTTGTGCCGCATCAACAATAAGCAAAGCTCCTTCACAAGCTGCAATTGACCTTGAAACTTCGTACGAAAAATCTACGTGACCTGGAGTGTCAATTAAATTCAACACATATTTTTCACCTTCAAAAGTATAATCCATTTGAATGGCATGACTTTTTATGGTAATACCACGTTCACGTTCCAAGTCCATACTGTCTAACAATTGTGCTTGTTCTTCACGAGCAGTTGTAGTACCTGTTAAGCTTAATAATCGATCGGCAAGCGTGCTTTTTCCGTGATCAATATGTGCAATAATGCAAAAATTTCTAATGTTTTTCATACGTCGTGTTCCTGTCTACAATATTTGCGCAAATATAACCAAATAAGCGGTTAAAATAAGATATGTTTAAATGATTGTTAATCAACCCAATCTGCTACAAATAAATTGGTATCACGTGTACCATTATTGTTTCTGTTTGAAGAGAAAACTATTTTTTTTCCGTCAGGAGAAAACATAGGAAAAGCATCAAAAACAGTATCGTATGTAATTTGTTCTAAGCCTGTTCCGTCAAGATTAATCATAAATAAATTGAAGCTATGTTTTGATTTATGATTCGAAGAAAATATCACTTTTTTTCCTGAAGGGTGAAAAAACGGCGCCCAGTTTGCGCTACCTAAATCGGTAATTTTAGTTAATTCAGTTCCGTCAACATTGCAAGTATATAACTCCATATTCGTTGGCTGTACTAAACCATCAGCTAATAAATCTTTATATTCTTTAATATCTTCTGCTGTTTTTGGTCGTGAAGCACGAAATATTAATTTTGAACCATCAGGTGAAAAGAAAGCACCACCATCATAACCTAATTCAAAAGTTATTTGTTTCACATCAGTGCCATCAATATTCATAGTGAACAATTCTAAATCACCAGTTCTTGTTGAAGTAAATACAATTTTATCACCTTTTGGTGAAACTGTTGGTTCAGCATCATAACCATCTTCAAAAGTTAATTGTTTCAGTTGATTTCCCTTAACATCAGCAACAAAAATGTCAAAACCTTTATAAACTGGCCAAATATATTTGTTTCCATAATCTTCCTTATTTGGAACAGGAGGACAATTTACATCGGCCAAGTGTGTTGAAGAATATACAATAGTTGAATCTCCTGGTAAAAAATAACTACAGGTTGTTCTCCCTAAACCTGTGCTTATTAATTGAGGCTTTTGACCTTTACTTAAATCGTCATTTACATTCATAGTAAAAATTTGGTCACACTCTAATCCCCAATTATTACTAGCCTGAAAAACCAATTTTTTATTGTCAAAACTCCAGTATGCTTCAGCATTATCACCTCCAAAAGTCAGTTGCTTTATGTTTTTTAAATGCTTTTCTTGTGGATAATGTAAGGTGTTTACAATTTTTGTTGCACCAGATTTTGCATCATGACCAGTTTTATTATGTGAGGTTTTACAGCCTAAAAAAATAGTTAAAAGAAGTAAATATGATAATTTTAATTTCATGATATTTCATTTTATAAGTTCCAAAAATACAATTTATTTTGAAGCTACAAAGGTTGAAAGTTGTAAGTCTAAAAGAAAAAGATTCAACCTTATCATTGAACACGTTGAATTTTGTCATTCCTGCGCAGGCAGGAATCAATTACACGTTTTGTGAATTAAAACGAAAATAACTGGAATCAATAATTACAGCGTGTAGATACCTGCCTACGCAGGTATGACATTTTATTGTAATTTATCATGAAGGTGTTTATTCCTACTCGGGAATAACAGCTGTGTTTGCGTTAGGGATTGCAGCGGCATCCTTTTTTAAAATGTAACGTAGTGAAATTGCAAAAAAGATATAGCGAAAAGCCCGACCTGCAAGGGAACCTGCCTTTCCGGCAGGCAGGCGCCCCAAAAATTATAGTATCAAAAATAATTAGTAATTTTGCTGCCTTAATATTTTGACTTGATAAAAATAGGAGACATAGAATTATGCAATTTTCCACTGTTGTTAGCACCAATGGAAGATGTAAGCGACCCGCCATTTAGAGCATTATGCAAAGAACAAGGTGCAGATGTGGTTTATACTGAGTTCATTTCTTCGGAAGGATTGATTCGTGATGCCGCAAAAAGCAGAAAGAAATTGGATATTTATGAAAAAGAACGTCCGGTTGGCATTCAAATTTTTGGTGCTGATTTAAATTCTATGCTGAGAACTGTTGAAATTGTTGAGCAATCAAATCCAGATATTATAGATATTAATTTTGGCTGTCCGGTTAAAAAAGTAGTTAGCAAAGGTGCTGGTGCAGGAATTCTGAAAGATATCGATTTAATGGTGCGATTGACAGAGGCTATGGTAAAACATACCAAGCTACCAATTACCGTAAAAACAAGATTAGGTTGGGATGAAAGTTCTATAAAAATTGTTGAAGTTGCTGAACGATTACAAGATGTTGGCTGTGCTGCAATTTCAATTCACGGCCGTACGCGTAAACAAATGTATAAAGGTGAAGCAAACTGGGCGCCAATTGCTGATGTTAAAAACAACTCTAGAATGTTTATTCCAATATTTGGGAATGGTGACGTTAATTCTCCTGAACGCGCCATGGAAATGCGTGATAAATACGGATTGGATGGCGCCATGATTGGAAGAGCAAGTATTGGAAATCCTTGGTTTTTTAAACAAGTAAAACACTTTTTCGAAACTGGAGAACACTTACCCGAAATTTCCCTTATTGACAGAGTTGAAATGGCACGCAGACATTTAGAAATGGAAATAGATTGGAAAGGCAAAGAAATTGTGGGTGTTATGGAAACTCGCCGTCATTATACCAACTATTTTAAAGGAATTCCAGATTTTAAAGAATACCGTTTAAAAATGGTAAAGTCGGATACAGCACAAGGAGTATATGATGCCTTTGATGAAGTGTTACAAAAGTTTGGTTAGGAGTCAAAAAGTTTAAAAGTAATAAAGTCAAAAGTTTAACCTTAATTGAGAAGTTTTAAAAAAACTGTGTCTATCTGACACCCGAAAAAGAATAACTACGTCGCATCCTCCTAGCCATGTTTTTCTTAACTAATTTCGAAAATCGTCAATCGTAATTCCAAAACAGGCATTATTCCACTAACTTTTTTGAAATTCTACTACTTGCAATTTTTGAAGCTAAAAACCCTAAAACAAGTATGGTAACAATTACTGTTATTATATTTAAAAAGGTTAATTCAACAGGGTAAGCCAAATGTTGCGTTATCATAAATAAGTGATATTCTTTTTGAAGCAGTACCAAAATAACACCGATTGTTAAACCTATAATCAATCCGAAAATTGAAAGCAAAAAGCCTTGTAAAATAAACACCCGTTTAATTTCTTTTATAGTTGCTCCTAAATTATAAAGTGTTTTAAGATTGTCTCTTTTGTCTAAAATCATCATAATTATAGCACCTATTACATTGAATAAAGCAATAATTAATATTAACGTGAAAATTAAGTAGGAAACTAAATTTTCGGTATTTAACATCTTATAAAAAACAGCATTTAATTGTTCGCGTGTTTCTATTTTAAATTCGATTCCTAAATTATTTTGAAGTTGTGATACAATTTCAGTTCGTTCTTCAATCTGTGCTACTTTTATTTCAATTGCCGAAATTTGATTGGGTTGATAACTCAATAATTCTTGTGCGAGTTCTAATGATGTAAACGTAAATTTTTTATCAATTTCATCCGTTAAAGCAAAAATACCAATAGGCTGTGTTTTAATTTCGTTAAAAGCATTGTTTGGGTTTGTAATATAGTCTTTCCCTGGTTTTGGAACATATACTTTTAAAGGTTCAATAAAATCGTAAACACCAACAGAAAGCATGTTTGAAATTCCATTTCCAACAACTACTCCGTAAGGTATATCTTTGTTTAGCCACGTTCCTAAATAAACGGTTGTATCTATACTATTTACTTTTGTATAATTAGCATCAACTCCTTTAATATAAGCGATATGAGTTTTCTCATTAAATTCGAAGAATGCACGTTCTTCAATTACTTTTGTGT